>Ga0222674_1000289_pt1 | contig 21243 bp, 15 predicted proteins | sample AntAcemetagen866_FD_179804 | JGI IMG/M metagenome (GOLD analysis project Ga0222674, IMG submission 179804) | Saline water microbial communities from Ace Lake, Antarctica - #866 | ecosystem: Environmental > Aquatic > Non-marine Saline and Alkaline > Saline | place: Antarctica: Ace Lake...
CGCTGCAACGTCCTCAAACTTGGTCAGAATAGTCAATTTAGAAATCAACCACACACCACATATAGGGGTAAGACATGGGAAATAAAGGTAGAAATGAAAGTAACACTTTCCTAAGACCCATTACGTGTGTCATGAAGATACGGGAGCTGGAACAGGCTAAGCCGAACTAGACTTCGTTTCAACTGTAAATCCATGAATTTACATAAGATTTTACTTTGAGTTTATGTTTGTATAAAATTTTTTAAAGAAAACACAAAAAATAAGCCTAAATAGTGTTGACTAAGTTTACTGAGATAGGTAGATAAGATTCCACATAGATATAATTCTGATTTTTCAAATGGAGATTCCCGAATGAACCTAAATAAAATTTTAAAGTCTTCTGTTTTTGTAGGAATAGCTTCCCTTCTAGTATGGGACAGTGCTTTTGCTCAACGAGGTTTACGAACCCGAAGTAAAGGTGGCACAGGATATCGTGCTCCTAGCCAGCGTGGCGTAGGTGTTGGTGGTGCTGCTCGGCAGTTACCTTCTGAAGCTCGAGTAAGTAATGGTCGTTATAACGAAGTATCAAATATCAATGGTGATAGAGGGCCGCGGGCGGTAGACTCAGGTGGCGCTCCTGTAGAGATGAGCTCTGAATTCAGCACTTCTTATGGCTTAACTGCTGCTGAGAAGCTTGAGCTTCGATCAGCGACCGGTGCTGACACTCTGGTTGATCCGATCGTAGAAAAAGCCGAATCTATTGTTGAGCTTGCTCAGCTAGATCCTAATGTTACTGAAGCGCAACTACATGAGTTTGTTTCAATAAGTATCGCTGCTGGCGAGTGGGACCCAAGTGCCCAAGAAAACTTCTTAATCTTTGCCGAGAACTTCGAAAGCGAGCTTGAAACTCAGCAACAGCCCAATGTAAGTCTGGCTGTTAAGAACGTTTCTTATGCCCTAGGTTTGGTAGACCGTAACGTTGCTAAAAGAGAAGAAAAAGGCGAACAATGTAATATGTTTGGCTTAGCTATGTAACTTTACTAGTGTTTTTGAGTGTGTAGAAGGCGGTATCAATAGTACCGCCTTTTTTATTAAAGAAATTGACAAATTTATAAAATAATTTATAATAAGCCTTACTATTTTAACAAAAGATTAAAAACAGGGGTTATTTATATGGCGAGTAAAGTTCTCTTTATTGTTATTTTAACTATGCCTTTTATAGCGAGTTGCGGTAGCGAAGATCATGGAAAGCTTTCTCAAGGCCAGAATCTTCTTAAAAAGAACTCCTCATCTAATCCCTCTAAACATACCTACCAGCCTACCGTCTCTGAAGACGGGACTAGAACCACCTATAAACTTGATGATCCCCGGGTTAGAGACCTTCCAGAGTGTAAGTCTCCAAAGACCAACGAGGAAGAAGCTCCCCCAGCTGAGGGTACTAAGGTAAAAGAACCGAAACCCTCAAACGGGTGGTGGTGGGACCGAGACCGGCAGTTCCTTACTCAAAAGAAGCCAGAACCCATTAAGCAGCAGCCAAATCCTGTTCCTTCTGCGCAGGACCCCGCCCAAGAAGTAGATACTTCTAAAATGTCGGCAGTTGAGAAAAAAGTATACGTGGTCAAGACACACGCGCAAAGCCTGCATATATTTGCTGGCCTGGACTTAGCGATCAAACGGTCGGTGTTAAAGTCATCCCATGTAACGATTGATGAGCACCTAGACTGCAAACGGTCAGTGTATATTTTGAATGAAGAGCTTGATAAGGCTTATGATTCGGCGAAGTCAGCTTTAGTCGATATAGCTTTAGACGAAGTAGTTCAAAGTAAATACCGAGACGTCAGCCGCCTAGCTGGGCTGGAGTTGGTATCATCATTATTTCAGAGTGGTGATCCTGATGGTAAGGAGATAGCCGAGAAGATTTTATCTTTGTTTTCGAGTTGTGACGGCTATGATGATTGTTTAACTAACGCAGGTAGCCTCAGAGTTTATGTAGATACCTACCCGGAGCTTATCTTAGCACCTGAATTTCAGGATAAAATATTCCACTCTATAGATGAATTGAAACACCCTTTCATTATGCGGCTGGCAAATTACGCTCTTAACAGTACTTTGGTTCAGGCGCGATTTTATCATGAGACACAAATGCATAGCATTGAGAACTATGGCCGCATACCTGTATTGGACTCTGATAAGTTGGCTCAATTAGCTACTGAGTTATCAGACATGATGTTGATTCAAGACGGTGGGATTATCGGGTATGAGAACCTTTCGCAGCTTCACTTTAATTATCACAAAACGCAACTATTAGAAGATGTCCAGAATCAACTTGATAAGCTTTATTCGAATCGGGCAAATATTATTTCCGAGAATAATGCGAAAAGATACGAACGGCAGCAGGAGATTGATGCGGCTGTAGCCGCTGGGAAAAAGCCTCCGGAGTTTGAGAGTAAGATCCTAAGTTATGACGATTTAGTAAACCAACTAAATCAAGCAATGGCCGATGAGTCCGTAGTTAAGGATGCGGTCGCAAAGCGTAACCTTTTGTTTGGACTTGTACTGTCCAATAGTCGGGGTGGCAAGAAGGCGAAAAAACTTGTGAATGAAATGTCAATCCCTGACATTCAATTAGCAGACAAGGCATTCAATGAGCTAAACGAAGGTCGAGACCTAGAGCGAGAGATAGACTTGAGAATGGTTTTCTCTAAACGTGCAAACAACCTATATGGAGAACTGCAATCTATCCATTACGGTATCCAGGGTATGATTCTTTACTTGCAGCGGTTAGCTCAGAAAGATATTCGCCCTTGGTTGTCTATGTTTAGCTATGCAGCTTTGAGTGGTCCTTATAACCATTCTTTAGACCCTAATGTTGCGGTTTCAGCACTGACAATGTTCTCGAAGTATGAATACCGGATGCCTCATCGGCGAGATCTTATAGACGTTACTCGGGCATATGGTCGAGAGTTAGAGTTCACCGATAATTTTTACAGTAAAACTGCAAAAAAAATCAATGAAAATAGTGACTCTCGAAAGTTGATTACTGATAAACACCCTTACGGAAATCTACTTGGTAAATTATCGGCGGCAGAACAAGCTTTTACTCAATCAGTAAAAGAAGCTCGGGGCTACGCCAGTAGAATGTCTGCAGCTGGATACCTAGATCAAGTAGATAAAAACGGCAAGAGAGTTACCTTAGAGCAAAAAGAAAAATGGTTGTCTAGAAATTACAGTAGTTATGATTCTATCACTGCTCAAATAGTACCGATTATTCGGTCGCTCGAAAATATTAATTTAGTCCGCAGGGAGTTTATGGCTGTAGAAGCCCCCGCAGAACGCCAAAAAAGATTTGAAAAGTTTCGAAAGAAAGTCCCCGCCTTTCTTAGTGCTTACTTGAGGCTTCATTGTTTTGGTTATTATGTTCCACATATGGTGGAAAGTGAATTTTATGATGTTGGGAATAATATCGAAAATTATGAAACTTATTTATCCAAAAAACCCGTCTTTCAAAGTACCGCTCCTGATATCTTCGGTAATTCCGAGTTCGACCTTAAAAAGGTATGCGGGACGATTCAAGGCCGAGACCCTTCGGGAAACGTCGGTAACTATGTTCATGATGCTGTAGATAAGACCGAATGGAGTGAGAAAAAAAGAATGTATGTAATGAGGGTGGCGGAGCTCCCCTTGATGTTGTTGGGCTCTACTGCAGCGGGCTACCTGTCTCCAGTTGCTAGTAGATATACAAAAAGGTTCTTCATCCGAAATTGGGTGGGAGTGAGAAGTCTTTTTGGTTATGGAACGAAGGCCGTATCAATACCAGCTCGACTTGCTCGTTGGGGCGCTCGAACTGCGGCTCCAGCAGTGGCCTCTGCTAGTGCAGGGATCTTTGGTTTTGCCGGAGCCCAAGCACTTATTTTAGTTCCAGCGGGTGAGAAGCCGTTGCCGTTCAACTGGAATAACAGCTGGGAAGATAATAAAGTAAGCATGTCTGCTTACGGGGAAGAGCTTGCGATGGGTGCCGCCGTGTTTTTAACTCTGCAAGTGGTTCATCCCATATTCCAGGGTTTAGGAGCTAGGGTTGCAGGTATTGAAGGCGCGACGATCTATCGTAAAGCAACTCTTCATCGGCGGATGATGGCGAGGGTTCAAAGTGTACATAGATTGTCTCTTGAGCGTAAGATGACGTTAGCACAGGAGTTTACGGTTGGCGGTTCAACCATTCTTGGTGATACCGCTATATTTACCGCGTTGCCGATCGCTACTCGAACTGCTTATGCGCTTTGGACTCCGGACGATCACGACGCGATCTTAGACCCTGAAATGTTAAAAGAAGATGTAAAAGGAGCGCTGACCGTAGCATTTGTATTTAGGCTTGCCGGTGATTTTGGCATGGCAAAGAACCGTATGAAACATATAGATCCTGGTGTGCTCAAGGGTGTACCAAACTACTACGAGATTTATGGTGTTAGTAGGGAGACGTCAAGTGGGGATATTCGGGATATCATCAAGAAAAAAATGAATGATGTCCATCCCGACCGCATTAAAAATGGCTCGATACGTGTTGAGAATATGGAGAAGGCCGACCTAGAGTTTAAGAGGCATGGGGTCGCTAAAAAGTATTTTTCCACAGAAAAGTCTCGAGCCGAGTATGACACTGCATTAAATGGTCCTAGAGATTGGATCAAAGATTTCGGTGATTTAATGAGGCTGAAAATGTCTGCTCCAAGCTCGAAAGATACTAAAGTACTTCGTTTGCCGGCACCTGATAGCTTCGAGTAGGGAGGCTGTGCTATAATTAGTTGGTCGGCTTGCCTTAGTTTGGCTGGCTGTTTAGAGTTGCCGACTAACTTTCTATAGGGTCTATTGATGCACTTGCTACCTCTTATCCTATCATCTTATCTGGTCATTTTATCTTCGTTGTTATCTGCCGCTGAGAAAACCTCTCCCGTCAAAGCTCCTGATCGCTGTGAAGCGCTTTTCACTCTAACCAAAGGCTTACCAACTTTTAATGAAGCTTTTTACTATGAACTAGTAAAAGGAAAAGACCCTGCAGAGGTTCAGGAGATATACGAGAGGCTGAAGGATTTACCGAAGTTACGGCTGATGGATAGAGCAGTTTTGTGGACTTATCAGCTACCGTACGGGTCTCTATCAAGTAGTAATAAACTTCGGATGTGGGAAGTTCTCTTTAATTATAAACCCAAAGAACTTTATAAACTTATATTTACTCCTATGGATCAAAACCTAGCTTGGAAAACGAAAAATGTTCAAGAGCAGCAAGCTATTGTACAGGCGGCTTTTTATTTACTTGGATACTCCGTAAAGAATTGGAGCAATGCTAAGCGAATGCGCCGATGGACGAATTTCACCGCGAATATTTTGGCTAAGCTAAAGAGCGGTGATTCAGGGTTGATTAATCGTCTCCATCGCTATTATGTGAAACTCAATATGTATACCCCGTTTCATGTTTTCATGTCTCCTAACAACCGGGGAGGAATCATTGCACGGGTTTTTAAGGAAGATTTGGCGTTACATGATTTAGCGAAGATGGTAGCGGACTCAAATCAGAACGTGCCGCTAAAAGAAGCTGTGAACGAACTCATAGAGGCTGAAATACTGAGAGGTAAATACTTACAAGGTGTCGAAAAACTGAACTCCAATGTCTGGCTATATGAACTAAACATGTTCAAGGCATTCTTGGAGACACCTCAAGGTAAGTCTTTCAACAATTTTAGCTCGGACGAAATTCAGCAGGCGATGACCATGATCCCGTCGGGGGCATCTTGGCTTCGATTGCCTCGAAGTGTTGGTTCGGTGACGAGTAAGTTTACCCGTTTTATGACGAAATTAGTTCTGTCGGTTGGAATCGCTGGTGGTGGAACCTGGAGTTTGTTGACGATTTTAGGCGATACTCCTGACCTGCCTGCGCCTCTGCCAACAGCGGAGCAGATTCAAACTATTAAAGTTCAGGGCGATGGTTCTAAGATTATGGTATCTGAGCAGCAAGTATTAAATGAGTTCGAACAACTTAATGAGCAATACCGACAAATAGATGAAGATAAATCGTTATCACCCACTGAAGCGTTTAATAAAAAAGCCGAGGTTTTTAGAAAAATCCAACAAATTATTCGTACCTATCCCGATATTAATCAGTGGATGATTGATAGAAAGAATGAAGTTGAGTAGAGGTGGTTTGGTATAAAGGAGGTGCAGCATCCGTGCTGCAATCCCGAAAGAGTAGAATCCTTCCCCGATTTTACGCTTTCGTGGTCAGGCTTCGGACCGTAGTCCTCACTGCCTATGAGAGTAAATTACGAGATTAGGGGTATTAAGTAAAATTATTTAAATTTATCAGAGCTCATTAGGGATATTAATAATGTATTTAATTCGAATGTCTTTGGTAATAGCAACCTTCTTTATGACTAGCGTTGGGTGTAAAACCGTCGAGGAGAACACTGGCGGGGTTCCTGAGGGCTTTTGGGGTGAAGGGGGTGCAGTGGCTTACCCACAGGCGGCTTCTAAGATGGCCCGGGATTTCCCGAGCTCTTTCTATTTGGGAGCTCAGGAAAAAGAAGTCTTAAGACCTTTGTTTTCAGATTTAGTGGACCAGGTCGCGATTCACTGGGATACCGTGCTGCTAGACGAGTGGGCGAGTAGTGCTTATGGGGTTTCAATGAGCGATGGGCATGCTACGGCTCAAACCTATGGCTATCATATCTATTTCAAAGGTCCTCGCAGCGCATGGGATGATCGTACTTACTTAGAAGTTTTAATTCATGAACTGGTTCATGTGCAGCAGTTTGTGAGATTAGGCGCGACCTATAACCAGTTTGGTTATGAATACTTCAGGCAGTATTATCTAGGTGGCCAAGTCTACGAAAACAACTCAATGGAGCAAGAGGCTATACAGATCGCCCAGCGCGAGCTAGCCGGGGTTTATAGCAAGTGGACGACCAGCGAGTAGACCTACGGATTTACATTCTAGCAAAATATGATTGTTTACTGACTCGTCGGATTACCCATAACCTTATGATCTTGACGACGAAGCGGCTTAATCTGATCGTCCGGTAAGGTTTTTAATGCCCCTGTGAAGACCCGGCTACGGGTGTAACCAGTTGCGATATTTTCTATACCCCTATCGGGCTTTTCAGCGTAGGGGGTTTCAGCACTTAAAGTACGGATGATGTCGACTCGCAAGAAAGTGATAAAGTAAGATAGAGTGAATTGAGTGGGTTTAGAAAATGACGGGTATTTATACTTTGATTTAGCTAGGGTCTCACTTACTTCCTCTCCTACGTGACTGTTGGTTGCGGTTCCAATTACTTCAAATAATATCTGATGCTCTGTAAGAAAAGATACGATGCGTGATCTTACTGGCTGTTCTCCATATAGTTCTATCAGATAGCCGAAGTTGTTAAGCAGTGAGCGTATTGTGGTATTCCGAAATTGAGAAGCTGATTCTATGGCATTGATAATTTCCTCTTCTACAAAAGAAAAGTATTCATCAAAATCATTTGAAGCCATGTATGCGCTGTTCCAGTCCGTCACAGCAGTCATGTGTTTGACGAGAATATTATTGAGTTCTTTAGCTTTGTCGCTACCTAGTAATTGTTTGTTAAATTTATACTGACAATTAATTTCATTTGATAACGCGGATGGGCTTAAAGAGGTCCAAGCTAATAATGTTAAAAACAAACTTGCTTTCATTTTGATTCCTATTTGGCGGATTTGTCGATGGATATCTCAAAGGAGCGCGGGTTAGATATATTTAGAACGAAGTGAAGTATTTGAAACAGCAAAAGATTCTTCACCAGCGTTCTGAATAATAGGTAGATTACATTGCAGTACTTTTGATTTGGTCTTTCGCCTTGATTTCAAAAGCATCATCAAGAGTTAACTCTGCCTTGCGGACTTGTATCCAAGTTCCTGTTTGATCGAAGTAACCTTTGGCCGTGTAACGACGAGAAGGAAGGCCTTGCTTAGCCCGGGCGTATCCCATTTTTCTTTCGCATTCAGCGAGGTGTCGTTTTACAATCTTCTGGGTCTTACGAAGGCTGACTTCGTATTTTCGCTCTTTTTTAAGACGATCTAGGTAATACTCTTTCCGAACGACTTTAAGCTCACCACCTTCGTTAAGTCCGAAGTCTTCTTTTATGCTATCAATTGATTTCATGGAGTCGATTTCAGGTATTCGCTGAACTTCTCCACTACCGCTTAGTCGTGGATCCGAGAGATCGGTACGGCAGCGGTTGAGGTCATGATGATCGTTTTCTAGGTTCTCGTAAACGCGGTTATTTGCCCATTGTTGTTGGCGTAGTTCATCATCGGCGTCGATTTCTTCTTGGATGATTGCTTCTCCGTCGTCGTTCAGTCCGATGCGCTTGCCGTCAACTGCGCCTTTTTGGTCGAGACTGGTATCGATTTCATAGACTTTTTTGTCGGATGAACTACAGCTAAAAGCTAAAATACTGATACAGGTGAGAAAAAATAGTTTCATAAAAAACTCCCTAAGGTTATTCAGTGGTGTGCTATATATACTAACCTGCTACTGATAGAAACCCTAAATGCATGAAGGTTTAATGAGTGATAAAACCCCTTTATTTTTAATGGCTTACTGCCGTCCTGGGTTTGAGAAAGATTGCGTAAAAGAGCTTGAGTCTCTGTATCTCGATTCTTGGGGGCTGAGGGCTATTGGTGCAATTCAGCCTGGATGGGTGCGTTTCGAAGCACCATCGGAAGCCAGTAGGCTTGCCGAAGTGCGGGCGAAGGACCTAGTTTTTTCTCGGCAGGTTTTTGTGAGCTCCGATATTGTCCAATGGAAAGATGGCGACGACCGGGTATCGCCGATGGTTTTAGGAATCAGTGCGGTTTTGAAGTCTTTCGACTGTGAGCTTCTCTACCATCAGATTATGTTTGAGTACCCGGATACTAATGACGGTAAAAGTCTCAGTCGTTTTGCTAAGAAACTTGAGAAACCCATTGATAACGCACTCAAGCGTGATGGGTTTAAGAAAGTATATAGTCGCAAAGACTTACCGAAGCTTCATTTCTTTTTGATTGATTATAATAGTGGAGTGGCGGGAGTCTCGTTTCTAAATCAATCCTCGAAACACCCTATGGGGATACCTCGCCTTAAGGTTAGAGACGATGCACCGAGCAGATCAGCTCTCAAGCTGGAAGAGGCTTTCTTGACATTCTTAGGTCATGACCAACAACGAGATTGTTTTACGGAGGGGATGTACGGCGTAGACTTAGGTGCAGCCCCTGGTGGTTGGAGTAGTGAGCTAGTGCGTCGGGGAGTTTTTGTAACGGCAGTTGATCATGCTGCTTTGGACTCTAAGCTATTGGCAGGCGGAATGGTTGATCATGCGATAGCGGACGCCTTTAAATTCCGACCCAAAAAGAAAGTAGATTGGCTGGTTTGCGATATCGTCGAGAAACCAAGTAGGGTAGTGGGCTTATTATTGGAATGGATGAAGCAAGATTGGTTTCATCGTGCGGTGGTAAATCTAAAGCTTCCGATGAAAATGAGGTATGAAGAGCTGCAACGACTTATGAAACGCCTCGAAATAGAAGGTGAGAAATTCGGTTTAACTTATATTAAAGCTAAGCACCTCTATCATGACCGTGAAGAAGTAACTTTATTTCTCGTGAGACGTTAAGAGGTTCTTGAAGGTATCGTGCAAAGTTTTTTTGATACAATAAGAGAAAATTGTGACAAGAACCTTTGGTCCAAAGCTGTAGAACTCTCTAGGCGGGATGCCGTGATGGGTGATCAAGCTAGCGGCTCAGAAGTACGGCTTCGGGTTTTGGATAGATCCAAAGGGTTTAGTAACCAAGTAGACCTCTTTATTGAAGATGAAGACTGGACTTGTTCTTGTTCGTCCGACGACGATCCTTGCTTACATGTTGCTGCGGCGGTTATTTCGTTGAAACGCGCCAGAGACCAAGGCGTCGAATTACCAGTGAAGAAGTCCGGTCAGGGAAAGGTTTTCTACTGTTTTACTCAGAAGCCGGAAGGGGTTCATTTCGAGAGGGTTATCCGTGAAGAGGGTATGACGGATACTCTGATTGTTAAAACATTATCTAGTTTGACTGATAGCAAAAGCAGTTTGGTTCCTACTGATTTAGATATGACGATAGATGTGTTGCTAGGATACGAACGTTCAGGAATTTTCAGTGCAAAAAAATTGGAAAAGATTTTCAAAAAACTCAGTGAATCCGATTGTGTTGAGTTTCGTGGTGAAAATATATCGGTAAATTCTAAACCCATCGGGCTTTGTCTGGTTATAGAATCTCAAGGGCCGTGTGTAAAAGCTTATGGAGTTCAAGATGAGAGGGTCACTGAGGTGGTTTCGAATGCTGTCGTATTGTGTGGTAAGTATTTGCATCCGCTGTCTCATGTTGATCTCAATGACGAAGAACGTGAGCTGATTCAAAGTGGTCGCATTTTTAATCATAAAACGATTCCCTATCTACTGAGTGAGCTGGTTCCTAAATTAGAAAAGAAAATAAAAGTTGTTAACCGGCTTGATGGTGTTGGAGAGCAAGTTAGGTCTAAGCCGAGACTCGAGTTGAAGTTAGAATCTAAGGAATATGATTTATTAGTCACACCGAGGTTGGTTTATGGAGATCCTGAAATTGCTTTTCTTAAAAATGGATCTCTGAATGTTGTCGGTTCTCAAATTCCTATACGAAATGAAAACGCTGAGTATCGCTTGGTAGATGAGTTGGGCAAAGTGTTCTCTATGGAGTTGGATCGTCGTTACCGGTTTAGTGGTGGCGAGGGGGTAGAGTTTGTACAGAAATTGCGGAGTTGGAAGGGTGACGTAACCGGACGTGGGTATGAAGATTTCTCTTTAGAAGATTCGCTTGTACCGAATCTAAGTGTTGGACCCGATGCGAATGCAGAGCTAGGGTTTCATTGTGATGGCAACCCCGCAAAAACCGCATCTGTTTCTGGAGTTTGGCAAGCATGGCAGCGGGAAGAGGCTCTCGTTCCATTGATAGGTGGTGGTTGGGCTCCAATTCCTCAAGATTGGCTTGAGAAGCATCAAGCACAATTAGAACTTCTTTTTGGCGATAAGAAATCTGATTTCGGAGCAACTGCTCCTATCCCTAGTTATGCGGTAGCCGAGTTATTGGAAGATATCAGTCATGAGGTGGACAAGGGTTCTTATGAACTGGACCGAGATTTTAAGATGCTTCCACACCCTAAAGATCTGAAGGCCACTCTTCGCGAGTATCAGCTTTATGGCTTTAGCTGGCTGCAGAGTTTGAAAGCTACGGGATTTGGTGGACTTTTGAGCGATGAGATGGGGCTTGGCAAAACCATCCAAACGATTGCAGGTATGACATGTAATACATTGGTGGTTGTGCCGGCTAGCTTGTTAACTAACTGGAAAACCGAGATAAATAAATTTCGTCCCGATCTGAAGGTCCAGGTCTATCATGGCGGCAGTCGAAGTTTAGATACCGCTACTGACGTAATAATTACCTCGTATCACACATTGAGAATTGATTTTGATGATCTAGGGACACGAGATTGGCAGATGGTGATTCTGGATGAGGCCCACTATATTAAGAACCCCACCAGTCGGGTAAGCCAAGTCATATACCGATTAAAGGCATCTCAAAAGGTGGCCCTTACTGGCACGCCGGTAGAGAATCGTTATGAAGACCTATGGGCGATTTTTAGGTTCCTTAATCCAGGCTTGCTAGGTGGTTTGTCTTCTTTTCGTAAGGTGTTTAAAAATGGCCAGAATGCAGAGCTACTAGCGCGCCGAGTGGGGCCGTTTATGCTTCGCAGGCTTAAGAAGGATGTTGCAAAAGAACTTCCTAAAAAAACTGAGATGACGGTGAAGGTTGATTTTAGTGACTATGAACGAGAGGTATACGAAAGTTTATACGCTTTAACTCAATCCCGTCTTAAAGAACACTTTGAAAAAAATGGCACGATCATTCAGGCATTAGAGTTAATCATGAGGCTTCGGCAAGCATGCTGTCATTTGGAGTTGCTGCCGACTCATAAAGGGGGAGATGCGGTTCAGTCGGCAAAACTTTGTTTCTTAGTTGATAATTTGGAAGAACTATCCTCGGCTGGACATAAAGTTTTGGTGTTTTCACAGTGGACTTCATACCTCGACCTCATAGGTAAAGCGTTGGCCGAGGAAGATATAGATTATCTTAGGATAGATGGTAAAACCCGTGACCGTGGCCACGTAGTTGATACATTTCAGAATGACAACACAGCGCAAATCTTATTGATGTCTCTCAAGGCTGGTGGTGTCGGGCTTAACCTAACCGCAGCCGATCACGTATTTATTATGGATCCTTGGTGGAACCCTGCCGTGGAACAGCAAGCTGCGGACCGGGCGCACCGTATTGGTCAGTCTCGGCGTGTATTTATCCACAAACTGATCGTAAGTAATTCTATCGAGGAGCGAATTGTTGAGCTTCAAGAGAGAAAAAAACAACTTGCTGAGTCAATTTTAAGTAATGAGGGTGGTGAAATGGGGGTTACTAAGGATGATTTAATGGGATTACTCCAATAATATTTTAAAAGCTGGGATCGAAGGGGTAAAGCCTATAGAATGTTGGTAGATTATTTAGGAGATAAGTAATGCGTCGAGAATTTATTTTGGGTTCGCTTTTTGTTGTTGCGGTGATTGCATTGGGAGGTTTTTTTGCCACCTGGATCTACTGGTTATATTTGATTGTTCTTCCCCTTATTTTGTTAGGGTTGATTGATTTTTTTCAAAAGCGACAGAGTATTCGTAGGAATTTCCCAGTTCTGGGAAGGGTTCGCTATATATTTGAAATGATTCGGCCAGAGATTAATCAGTATTTTGTCGAATCAAATTCTGATGGTGTGCCTTTTAGTAGGGAACAACGATCGATTGTTTACCAACGCGCTAAGAATGTTTTAGATACGTTGCCTTTTGGTACTCAAAAAGATGTTTATGAGACAGGTTATGAATGGATTAATCATTCAATACGACCGACTCATATTGAAAGCGAAAAACTTCGGCTGATAATTGGTAATGAGCAGTGTTCGCAGCCTTATAACTCTAGCCTCTTTAATATTTCTGCGATGAGTTATGGCGCATTAAGTAAAAATGCAATTATGGCTCTTAATGGTGGGGCTAAAGACGGTGGCTTTGCTCACAATACCGGAGAGGGTGGGGTTTCTTCTTATCATTTGAAAAATGGTGGAGATCTTATTTGGCAAATTGGTACTGGGTATTTTGGTTGTAGAATGCCAGATGGTACCTTTGATCCGGTACAGTTTTCTGAAAGATCGCAGATCGAGAATGTTAAGATGATAGAAATCAAGCTTTCTCAAGGTGCAAAGCCCGGTCACGGCGGTATTTTACCGGGCAAGAAAGTTAATGCGGAAATTGCACAAATAAGGGGAGTGCCCGAAGGTAAAGATGTATTATCACCTCCCGGACACAGTGCCTTTTCTACTCCTATTGAGATGATGAAATTTATTGCGAAGTTGCGGGAGCTATCTAACGGCAAACCTATTGGCTTTAAGTTGTGTTTAGGCAAAAGAAGAGAGTTTTTTGCCCTGGCAAAAGCGATGCGGGAAACAAAAATTTACCCTGATTTTATCACGGTTGATGGTGGTGAAGGCGGAACAGGTGCCGCGCCTTTGGAATTTTCGAACAGTGTAGGAAGCCCGGGAGTTGAAGGGTTAATTTTTGTTCATAATGCTCTTGTAGGTCTAGGTATCCGTCAGCACATGAAGATATTTAGTACGGGAAAAGTAGTGACAGCATTTGGTCTTATCAAACGGATCGCGTTGGGCGCAGACGCGATTTACTCCGCAAGGGGGATGATGTTGGCGTTGGGTTGTATTCAGGCATTGAGGTGTAATTCCAATGTTTGCCCGGCAGGGGTTGCCACGACCGATCCAAACTTATATGGTGGCCTTCATGTAGGAGATAAAAGAAGGCGGGTTCATAGCTTTCACCGGGAAACGATGAATAGTGTTGCGGAAATATTGGGTGCGATGGGGCTGAATGGCCTAGAGGATTTAAAACCCTGGCATGTGGTACGGCGCACCGAGGTCAACACCACTATGCATTATGCTGAGATGTTTGAATACATCGAGCCTGGTGCTTTACTTCAATCATCGTTGCCATCTTCCTATAAAAGAGCTTTTTCTGCTGCCGAATCTGGTAGCTTTAATCATGTAGGGACGAAGGCTTAGTTTTGATTCGCTGTGATAATATTTCAAAGGAGTTTGGTGAGCGGTTACTATTCGATTCAATAGACTATCACTTCCCAGAAGATGAGCGTCTTGCCTTGGTGGGGCCTAACGGGGCCGGTAAAACTACTTTTTTAAGAATTTTAACCTCGGAAATGGAAGCATCGTCGGGACGGATTTTAATGCCGACTAGGTGCCGACTCGGTTATTTACCTCAGGAACCTAATCAAAACCCTAAAAAGTCGATTGTAGATGAGTGTGTCACTGGTGCCCAGTACCTGAATGGTATGCATGACCGTTTGGCCGACCTTGTTAAACAGATGGAAACAGATGTTAGCGAGAAGGTGCTTTATGAATACACCGAATTAGAGGAAGAGTTTCGGGAGTTAGGCGGTTATGCCGTCGAGTCCGAGGCGCGAGAAATTTTGTACGGACTAGGTTTTCGAGGGCAGATGCTCACCAAGGATCCGAGAGATCTTTCAGGTGGGTGGCGTATGCGGCTTGAGCTTGCCAAAGTTTTTATGAATCACCCGAATTTTTTAATCCTTGATGAGCCAACGAACCATTTGGATTTACCGAGCTTGGTGTGGGTAGAGCAGTATCTTTTGGATTTTAAAGGGACTCTGTTGTTTGTTTCTCATGACCGGGATTTACTTAATAGACTTGCGACTGTTACCTTGGAGTTAAGAAATGGAAATATCAAACCCTACCGAGGTAATTTTGATAAGTTTCTAGAGTTAAAAGAGGTCGATCTTGAGCATGATCGCAATGCTTTAAAACAACTCGAACGAAAAAAGAAGGACCTACAAGGGTTTGTTGATAGATTTGGAGCGAAGGCATCTAAAGCTAAGCAAGCGCAGTCGCGCGTGAAGCAGATTCAACGCCTCGAATCTATGGAGACGCAATACGATACGGGAGAGGGCGATTCGGTTATGGCGATTGGTTTGCGCGATGCCTCGAAGTCTGTAAAACAAGTACTTAGTATTGAAAAAGGTTCGATTGGTTACGGAGATCTAATTTTAGCTGGGTCGATGAATCTTTTTGTCGAACGCGGCATGAAGGTGGCGATTATCGGTGCGAATGGTATTGGTAAATCAACTCTTCTTAGAACTATTGTGGGAGCTACCCCTAATCTCGGTGGAACCTTTAAGGTCGGAGACCGGGTAAATATTGGTTACTTCTCTCAGGATCAAGTCGATACTCTAGATGGTGAGTTAAGTTGTTTAGATAATGTTATGAATGTCTCTGATGAAGTCGGCCAAAAAGAAGCCAGACAACTTTTGGGGAACTTTTTATTTAGTGGTCAAGATGTTTTTAAGCCAGTTAAGGTGCTGTCGGGTGGAGAAAAAAGTCGGATTGGGCTTGCTTGTAGTTTGGCTCAGGCGGCTAACTTTTTGATTTTAGATGAGCCTACTAATCACCTTGATATGTCTAGTGTTGAGATATTAACGAGTGCTCTTAGGAAATATAAATCGACTCTTTTGTTTGTTAGTCATGACCGGCGTTTTATAAATCGCGTATGCACTCATGTGTTTGTATTGCTGCCAGATGGACGGTCGGAACTTTTCGAAGGCAATTTGCGTGATTATGCACGATTAGCCAAAGTGTCAGGTTTCCCGAATGTCCTAGATGCGAAGCAGTCGCTCGGAAATGAGGAGGAATCGGTAAAGAAGGCGAAACCTACAAACACGTCTAAGAACTCCTCTAGGAAAGACGTCAAGAAACTCATGGAAAATCTGACTAAGGTTGAAAGAACGGAGTTAGAGGTCATCGAACGTCTATCGGGTGAGATCGAACAATTAAATAGTCAGATTAATGAGCTCGATGAGAAAGAGTACAGTGCATTAGCGCAGTTACATCAGCAAATAGATCTTAAGTCGGAAGAGAAATCCGGGGCAGAAGAACGATGTTTAGAAATCCAACAAAAAATTGAAGATTTACAGAGCTAATTTCGGTTTTATGGTGACGCTCTAACCAATTTAGACTAAGAATATCTGTCTTTATAGGGCTTATTCTGGCTCTGTAAAAAGTCTAGCATTTGGGAGATGCCGTGGATTATTTTCATTATCGTAATAACATAGCTTACTGCGAGGAGGTACCTCTTCAGTCGATTTATGAGGAGTTCGGAAGTCCTACTTATGTTTACTCTTTGGCGACGCTGAAACGACATTGCGAGAAGATTAACAACGCATTTTCAACTTACGATACCTTGCCTTGTTTTGCTGTTAAAGCTAATTCTGCGATAGCTTATTTAAAGGAAATATTTGCGAGTGGTTACGGCGCTGACGTTGTTTCAGTCGGTGAGCTAGAGAGGTGTTTATTAGCGGGAGTGGACCCAAGTAAGGTAGTTTTTTCAGGTGTAGGAAAAAGGCGTGATGAAGTAAAACGTGCCTTGGAAGTTAGAATAGGTAGTTTTAATGTCGAATCCGAATTTGAATTAAATATGTTAGCTGAAGTATCGGAATCTTTAAATTTGGATGTAGCAATATCTTTGCGAGTCAATCCAGATATTGACGCTAAAACAAATCCTAAAATTACAACCGGTCTTGATGCAACTAAATTTGGTATGAGACTTGGTCAAGTAGAAAAATCACTACCATTTATAAAAGACCATGAACATTTAAATCTGGTCGGCGTCGCCTGTCATATCGGCAGTCAAATGATCGATTTATCTCCGCTAAAAGAAGCTGTTAGTTTTATGACTAAATTTGCCACGAGGTTACTTTCAGAAGATCACCCTCTCAAAATGATCAATATGGGGGGTGGTCTAGGGATAAAGTATCGGGATGAAAATCCGCCTTCGCTGGAAGAGTACGCGAACGTGTTGATTGATGGGGTAAAGTCGACAGGGCTTCGGCTTGTTATTGAGCCAGGTCGAGTAGTCGCAGGTAATACCGGAGTTTTGTTAACCTCGGTTATAGGTGTGAAGTCGACTTCGAGTAAGAACTTTATTGTTTTAGATGGGTCTATGACTGAGTTTGTGAGGCCTGCATTCTATGATTCTTATCATGACATCGATCCAGTGAAGTTAGGTTCGCCTACTAAGGTGAAAAACTTTGATTTTGTCGGACCTGTTTGTGAGTCCTCAGACGTATTGGGTTTGGGCCGCGAGTTAGCAACGCCCGAAGCTGGTGATCTTTTCTTTATTAGAGGTTGCGGTGCTTACGGCGCTACGATGGCCTCTAACTACAACTCTCGTGTCCGTCCCATGGAAGTGATGGTAGATGGTGAGAGCGTTAGGGTGATCCGGCAGCGTGAAACTTTGGAAGACCTTTGGCGCAAGGAAGTATTCTAGCGTGTATGAGCTTTTTGAAAACCCAACTGTAATTCAAAAATACGGCGGCACCTCTTTAGGTGATGTGGAGCGTATTCGTCACGTTGCTAAGCGCATTCAAGAAACTTATGATTCGGGCGTAAAGAATCTAGCAATCGTGGTGAGTGCGATGGCAGGAGAGACGAACCGACTTGTTGAGTTGGTTGCTGAGGTGAGTTCTAATACGAGACCTAGTGTAGTTGACGTAGCTGTGTCGGCTGGCGAGCAGGTGTCCGTGGCTCTCTTATCAGCTGCCTTAGAAGGTTTAGGGTTAAAAGCTGAGCCTTTAATGGGTTTTCAGTTAGGTGTGTTGACCACAGATTCCTTTGAAAAAGCACGGATCAGAAAGATTGATACAGAAAAATTAAAACAAGCCTGGGCGAAAGACTGTATTCCAGTCGTTGCTGGTTTTCAGGGAGTTACCGACTGCGGGTATATTACCACTTTAGGTCGTGGTGGCAGTGATACCAGCGCCGTGGCTGTTGCGGTTGCGGTAGGAGCGGATTTTTGTGAGATCAATACCGATGTCGATGGTTTTTTCTCGGCTGATCCCCGGGTCGTAAATGATGCCAAGATTATTCCTAAGTTGGATTTTGAAGTAGCTTTAGAAATGGCTTCGCTAGGAAGTAAGGTTCTTCACACTAGATCTGTGGAGTTAGCAGCAAAGTTTAAAATGCCCTTGGTTGTAAGAAATACTTTTAAAGATAATACCAGTCAAAGGACTATCGTTATGAATTCCAGTGAATCAGAAGTTTTAGAATCTCCTGTGGTATCGGGAGTGTCGTCGGTTAAAAATATTGCCAAGATAACAGTGAGTGGTCCGAGTCATCAAGCTGAGCTTATTTCTAGGCTGTTTCAGCAAATTAATGACTGTGCTATTAATGTGGATATTATTGTTCATGACCGATTAGATGATGAAGAGCGGGTTAAGTTAGGATTTACTGTCGAGGAGTCTGAATTTCTAAGGGTGCTTGAAGTTATAGATGCTCTTAAACAGACGGAGCGATTGGCCCAGCTAGAGGTGAAATCGGAATCCAACTTAGCGAAGGTTTCAGTAGTGGGGTTAGGTATGAAGAATCATCACGGAGTTGCCTATAAGGTTTTTGATACTCTGAATACTAATGGAATTGATATTAAAATGATTTCCACCTCGGAGATAAAGATATCTTGTGTCGTGCGTAGTGAAGATTGCGACTTAGCAGTGATTGGTTTACATAAAGCTTTTATTGGCTAACCCATAAATAGGAGAGAGTATGAGTGATTCAAAAAATATTGAAGTAGGTAAGAAGGCACCGGCTTTTCATCAGCATACTGATGAGGGCAGTAAGTTACGACTGACTGAGTTTAAGGGGGAGAAAAATGTTGTTCTATATTTTTACCCCAAAGATAGCACTCCTGGCTGCACTCAAGAAGCCTGTGATTTTCAAGAGAATATGATTAAGTTTAAAAAACAAGACGCAGTCGTAATTGGTGTAAGCCCGGATTCCGTAAAGTCTCATCTTAAGTTCAAAGAAAAGTATGACCTTAATTTCTTACTTATCTCAGATGAGTCGAAAGAAGTCTGCGAAAAGTACGGAGTATGGGTCGAAAAAAACATGTACGGACGTAAGTATATGGGAGTTGAACGCGCAACATTTCTCATCGATAAGCAGGGGAAAGTTGCGGCTATCTGGCCCAAGGTTAAGGTTAAAGGTCACATAGACGAGGTCTATGAGAAGCTTAAAGAGCTTAATAAAGCTCAAAAATAGTGTTTAAAGACTATCCGAAATAGCTCCTAACTATGTTTAGTATCTAGACGAAGTGCTAAATAATGAATTTAACTAATTAATATTATTACTAAAAGTTATGGCTTTATATTTGCATTAATTCCCTTGGTACTCTAACGAGGGGACTCGATGTATTCTAAATTGTTCATATGGTTATCAATTACTTTTGTTATAAGCCTTGGAGCTTGTGATGAAGAAAGCTTTCGTGGTGGTGGATCTACTAAGATCAATCCTAAAACGGATTCGTTCGATTTCCCCTGTGATCCAGTTAAAAAAGCTTCTTACGGTAAATTGACAACTGCCGGATCTATTTCTTCTTTAGTTACAGTAGATGGGTCGTTTTGCTCGGTGTCTCTCGATCAAAAACCTCTGGTTCCGTTGTCTATATTCTTTGTGATCGATATTTCGGGTTCAATGAAATGGGCTGATAACCCTAGTAGTGGAAGTTGCAATAGATTGGACGCTGCGCGGGCTGTCCTGAATAAAGTTTCTCCAAGTACTCCTATTGCTGGCTCGAAAATTCAGCAGCAGCAAGTCAATGTCGGTCTAGTAACCTTCGCCGGCTCCGCATCGGTTGTGGGTAGTTCTTCTTTGGTTCCTATTGATAGCTTCAAATCTCAGCTTAATAGCAATGATTTTTGCAATACCAGTGGCCTTAGTACAAATTATGAAGATGCTTTTGATAAGACTTTGGAGCAGCTGCGAAATGTGAGCGGCTCTAAAATAGTTTATTTTATCTCTGACGGCGAGCCTCTTATTTCTAAAAGTGGATCTACAGGTAATGCTAAAGAAGCAGGATTGAACTCCGCTAAAAATTTACGATCGTTATCAGATTTGACGACTTATTTCTTATATCTTGATGACGGGAAGAGTTCAGGTAATGAAACTCCACAGCAATATCTTACGCGGCTTGCAGGTGGTGATACTAGTAAGGTCCGCGTTGTGACTAATGCTGCTGACCTAGCAAATCAAGCAGCACAATTTGAAACTCCTGATCCATTAGAGTTTAGTGGAGATTCGGTATTTGCGGTATTGACCGGACCCAATGGCCAACAGAAAAAAATAGAAGTTATTATGAACGAAACCAACGGTGTCGGGCAGATTAACTTCACCACAAAACCTTTCATTCCTTTTTCTGGGAATTTACAACAAGCTATTCCACAGAAATTGACTGTTACTGTGAAGGCCTCCGACGGTTCTTCGCCATCAGCGGTGACCGATATTATTTACACTCGGGATAAGTAATAGGACCTCGTATGATTTAGAGGTCCCAGATTCAATACTAAATTTATTAATTTGCTCGGTAGCACAAAACAGCGTGCAAGTACCGCTTATATTCACCGGAAGCAGAGCCATTAGTTGTCCGAACCACCATTGCAGATCGCCACGACACCTCTTCATTAGACCAAACTAACCTAGTATCAGCGTCGCGTAATCTTTCTGCTATGAAAGTGTTTTTAAGGCGCCTTAACGCGTGAGCGATCGTTGGATGGTCGGGGAGTGCGAAGTCTTCGCCACAAGCCTCAAGTGCATCAAACCAATTTAAGGCCGGATGAGCAAAGCTCCAATCACCACCAGTTACTGGATCGGTCCAAATTTCTTGAACTGGCTCTACGGGCTCGTCTTGTGCAAATACCGGTGATGAAAAAAAACCTATGGCTCCGAGTAAAATTATCCATGTCTTCATAAAAACTCCTTTTTTTAGAAAAAATTGATTTTTAATAGTATAGATCCTGCAGTTTTTTTGATCAAGTGATACAGGGGCGGGGTCAGGGCTGTCTCATCTAAATTCTAGGTTTTTAAAAATGTAGTAACAGATTAAAATCATTAGCAAATCATATTTTTTAGGAGCTATGGATGGCAATTAAATGGGCGAAAGAGGACCTTGAAGAGGCGTTTTTGGGAATTGAAGACCCAAGAATTGATAGAACCAAGAAATACCCACTAAGTGAGATATTATTTTTAGTTCTCCT
>Ga0222674_1000292_pt1 | contig 21075 bp, 15 predicted proteins | sample AntAcemetagen866_FD_179804 | JGI IMG/M metagenome (GOLD analysis project Ga0222674, IMG submission 179804) | Saline water microbial communities from Ace Lake, Antarctica - #866 | ecosystem: Environmental > Aquatic > Non-marine Saline and Alkaline > Saline | place: Antarctica: Ace Lake...
TGGCAAAGGTTGTTGTGTCCCTGCTGAAATCGCCCACCAAATATTTCAAAACTTATTTCGTGAACAGCTGGGCCAAAAAGACGGTGGTACTCCTCTTCATGCAAACCCTAGATAGCACACTGAGATTCAAAAGAAACATTTTTGGATTTATGAGCTCAACAATAAGTACCGGCAAAAAGCCAACTCCGTTTATTAAGGAATCGGGCAAATTGGTGAGTGAATACAGCAAGGCCATAAATGGGGTGAGCACCTCATTTGCACTAGAAACCATTGCGGGTATTCCGTCCACTGCCCATATTCTGGGAGGCGCCGTCATGGGTGGAAATCCTTCGGAAGGGGTAATTGATAAAGACAACAAAGTCTTTGGCTACGAGAATCTCTACATCATTGATGGGTCTATGATTTCTGCAAACCCAGGAGTGAATCCATCATTATCAATTACAGCTATTGCCGAGCGAGCGATGGATCAAATACCTGTTAAGGTTAGAATAAGCTAGTGATTACTATGAAGATTGTTGGTATAAGTTTTACAAAACCAATTTACGCACACGTTTTAAATGATAAGTACCAAAGATCAATTTCTTCAGACACATCCGTCAACGAATGATAAAAGAAAACCGAGTTTCAAAGTACGCGCTTTATGCCATGGGCGAGATCTTGTTAGTGGTGATAGGAATACTGATCGCATTGCAGATCAACAATTGGAACGATCACCGCAAGAATGAGGACTTCGAACGCAGTATTTTAGAGCTCATCGACCAGAACCTCGCGGCAGACAAGGAGATCCTGAAAGAGGAGATGTCGAAGACCATACAAGCCATCGAACTGACAGACCTATTGCTGGAGCATGTCGCACAAAAACATTTTAGTGACAGCCTAAATAGATGGATGGCAAAGATCATCTCTTTCGAGCGATTCAAGTCTCAGTCTAGCGCATTTGAAGTGCTCAAAGCCAGAGGAATTGAAAACATAAACGACAAGGAACTTCAGTTGGCTTTGATCTCCTATTACGACGAAAGTCTCTTCAATTTATACCAAAGCATTGATGACGTCGCCGATTCATTTAAAGCCGATTGGATCCCGATTGTGAAACAGGAATTTTCCGAATTTAAATGGAGGGAATACTGCGAGCTCAGGGATCAACAGGCCTTCTTAGAGAAACCAACAACGAGAGTGCTCTTCAATCTATTCAAGGACAATAGAGGTGGGCAATTGAGGAGGATGGAAAATTCACTGACAAAAATCGATGATATCAGATCGCGTATAGAACGAAACGCGAAATGATCTGATTCTTCAGTCACATCAGCTTGTGGGTGGCAAAAGAAATAAAGCTTCTAGGTCTTAGTTTAACCCATTGATTGGACGGTGCTAGTGATGTTAGGAATCATGGTAGCGCCTCACCTCAGCATTCGGCGTGAAAAGCGCAATATGAACTCGAATCCAATTGGAGCCTCTGAATAGAGTCAAGTTTCTGATTAGGAAAGTCGGATATCGAGTCGCAGGTGGTTTCAAAACCTTGTCAAATCGATCTCACAACCAGGGAGCATATTCAGGGAATTGTAAATACAGCTCGTGCGCTTTGAGAATTTGTAAATTTGCCCCCTGAACAAAATTAGAGGCACGCAACTATAAAACAGTTTTTCTGCCTCTAAGATTAGTGCCGAACCCTTTATCTGCAATACTCCCGACACCAATTACATAAATGGAAACCCACAAAGAGAAAGGTCAATTAACTCAAGAGCAAATTGACCAATGTATCGCCATTTTGGAAACGCTAAATGGAGATACAGACCAAATATTTGAGATTCCAAAGGATCGGAGGGTTGAGCTACTTACACAAGCTGGAAGACTGTCAAGACCCCAAAGAGACGAGTTTAAGAAGCGCACGAAAAGTGCGAAGAAGAACGCCAAAAGAAAAGCGGCTGAGAGGGACAAACATGCCCGCAACAACACGGGAATACGCAGTGCTCGAGAAGCATCTGTTTTTGTTGCGCCCAAAATGATTGCACCAGCAGATGAAGAGGAAGGATCCGCGGAAACATCAGTGGCTCCGCGCAATTGTTACGTCTGTAAGGACGTATTTACTACCCTTCACCACTTCTACGATACGATGTGCGGACCGTGCGGCGACTTCAATTATGCCAAGCGTTTTCAAACGGCAGACCTTACGGGGCAAGTGGCGCTAGTCACAGGCTCTCGCCTCAAAATAGGCTATCACATTACCTTAATGATGTTGCGTGCTGGAGCCACTGTCATTGCCACAACACGATTCCCAGTAGATTCTGCTTTGCGCTATGCCAAAGAAGCCGATTTTGAAACGTGGGGGCACCGCCTTAAAGTTCATGGGCTGGACTTAAGGCATATTCCCAGCGTCGAGATCTTTTGCAATTTCATCGAACAACAATACGACCGATTGGATGTATTGATCAACAATGCCGCACAGACCGTGAGGCGCCCTGCGGGATTCTATCAGCATCTCATCGCAACGGAGGAGTCTCCCATTTCCGAATTGCCATACGCTGTAGGCGATATCTTGTCAGATCACGAGGCGTGTCTCCAAGAGTTGGGTGCCATCAGCTCACAAGTAGAAGAACAAGGCAAGAACCTTCCCGTTTCCTGGCATGGAAAGCAGGTGGGTATTGGCCTGAGTGCTTCCGCAAAATTATCGCAAATAGCCTACACCGTTGATCATGCCTTAACGACTGAGGAAGTTTTCCCGACGGGTAAAATGGATGCTGACTTGCAGCAAGTTGATTTGAGAAAAACCAATAGCTGGAGATTAAAGCTGGGAGAGATCCATACCAATGAAATGTTGGAAGTGCAGCTCGTTAACTCCGTTGCTCCTTTTGTGCTCTGCAATCGTTTGGTGCACCTAATGAAAAAGGAAAACACGGGTATAAAACACATCATCAACGTATCAGCCATGGAGGGTAAATTCCATAAATACCACAAGGAATCTCGTCACCCGCATACCAATATGGCCAAAGCTGCATTGAACATGATGACGCTTACTTCATCTGAGGATTTTGCGAAATATGGAATCTATACCAATGCCGTAGACACGGGATGGGTAACCGATGAAGATCCTATTGAGCTGGCCAAAAGGAAAGAAGAAATCCACGACTTCCAGCCACCGTTGGATATTGTAGACGGAGCTGCCCGAGTGATGGATCCATTGTTTGATGGAATTAACACGGGGAAACATTGGTGCGGTAAATTCCTGAAAGACTATAAGCCAACTAGCTGGTAAGGTTTTACTCTGCACTAGTCGAAAAGTGAAAAGAACGGACAGATCTATTTGAAAGGTAGCGGTTACCAATGGTTGCCTGTATGCCAATCAAAAAAGAGACGGGCAATTAAAACCAATCCCAATACTTAGCTTCACACTTCAGCAGCAAGTTCTTCATTTGTCAAACCCTTGCGCAGAATCAAACAGACTAGCATGATAGAACAGAAATATCCTAGATCATTTTCGCATATCGGAATCACTGTGCCCGACATCCATAAAGCAGTAGCGTTTTATCAAGAAGTGATGGGATGGTATGTAATCATGACTCCTTCAAAAGTGAAAAAAGAACGAGAAACCGCCATCGGGCAAATGTGCATTGACGTGTTTGGAGAGGATTGGGAAGAATTCGAAATCGCCCACATGTCTACTTCTGATGGAATTGGCATTGAGTTATTTTCCTTTCCACATGGAGTTAAGGAGGCTCCTGAATTCAACCCATTCAATACGGGTCTTTTTCACTTTTGCGTGCAAGACCCGAATATTGAAGCGCTGACCAATAAAATAGTCGAATACGGAGGGAAACAACGGATGCCCATACGCGAGTATTACCCCAATGAAAAGCCGTTTAAAATGGTGTATGTCGAAGATCCTTTCGGAATCGTATTCGAGATTTACACACACAGTTATGAGTTGACTTATTCTTCTGGAGCATATCAAGATTAGAAACGTTATCGAGGTTTGAAGATCGATAGAACGAAAAAAAACGAGACCGCGAGCCCATGCCCCGCCAAACAAGCCCTAGTCTAGGGGGAATCGCTAAGTTTAATGTAAAACTGATCAGTTACTCCTTTTTCCATTCTGCTTGCTATTTAATAAATCGACGCGCTAGCATCAGCAAATAACAACCCTTTAAAAATCACGTTCTAGTCCCTTCAAACTTCGAAGAATACCTATTTTTGCAGGCGCATGAAAGTGCTTAACAAGTTCTTCATTGGATTAGTCCGTATTTATCAAGTCGCTATTTCGCCTTGGTTTGGGGCTAGCTGTAGGTTCACTCCTACGTGCTCCAGCTATACGATAGAAGCCATCAATGAATGGGGAGCATTTAAGGGAACTTGGTTGGGCGTTCAGCGTTTTTCAAAATGTCACCCTTGGGGACCTCACGGCTATGACCCAGTTCCCAAGAAAGAAAAAAAAGAAAGTTAATATGCGTTGGATTATCATTTTGAGTTTAGGATTGGTAGTGATGGCAAGTTGTGGAGACTCAGCTCGTGGGGATAACCGCACCATAAAAGAGGCGGCAACGATTCACGAAGAAATTCTGACAAGGCATGATTCGATCTACACTGCTTTGACGAACGAAAAGAAAAGAATCAGCGCCGAATTGGAAGCTGGTATTTCCAAGAAGAAGAAAAAATCTGCCTATGAATCCATGATTCGCAGCATCGACAAAAGTTTCAGAGCTTTAAGTTCGTGGGAAGAATCGGTAGTAGCCGTGCCGGGCTTCGAGCACAAGCACACTGGAGAACACCACCACAGTCACGACCCGATGAAAGAGGAGATTGCCGCCAGCATGAGCGACAAGGAAATTTTGGAGCTTCAACGGGCTCTTAGATCGAGGCTAGGAGAAGTATCTACTCAAATTCGCGGCTTGTTACTCACCATTGAAAGTTACGATCAGAATGGATAATCGCCCTAGAAGAAATCGCAAGTCGGCTGCTATACGCAGCTTGGTAAGAGAAACTCGATTGACGCCCGATCGATTGATCTACCCACTATTCATCACCGCTGATGAATCAGCTTACAACCCAATCGCTTCATTGCCTGGCCAAGCTCAACTGGGCGAGAAAGAACTACTCAAAGAGATTGAGGAATCACTTAAAATTGGCATCAACGCATTCGTTTTATTTCCCGCTGTAGCGGAAACACTCAAAGACGAAACGGCCTCTTACTCGTGGGCTGAAGAAAATTTCTACCTACACCGAATCAGATCCGTTAAAGAGAGGTTTCCCGAAGCAGTATTGATGAGCGATGTCGCTATGGACCCATATAGCTCAGACGGGCACGACGGATTGGTAAAAGATGGAAAGATCGTGAATGACGGGACTTTGCCCATTTTAGCAAAGATGTCAGTAGCTCAAGCTCAAGCTGGAATTGATATTATCGGACCATCAGATATGATGGATGGACGCGTTGGCGAAATCAGAGAAGCGCTTGATGAAAACGCTTATACCGATGTTTCCATCATGTCTTACACCGCCAAGTATGCCAGCGCCTATTACGGTCCTTTCCGCGATGCATTGGATTCTAAGCCGAAATTCGGAGACAAGAAAACTTACCAAATGGATCCCGCCAATTCCAAAGAAGCTTTGCGAGAAGCATTATTGGATGAGGAAGAAGGAGCAGACTTTTTGATGGTAAAACCAGCTCTTTGCTACTTGGATATCATTGCCAAACTAAAGGAGTTTAGTTCGCTACCCATCTCGGCCTACAACGTAAGTGGAGAGTATGCGATGGTAAAAGCTGCGGCCGAAAAAGGCTGGCTCGATGAAGCCAAAGCGGCTGACGAAATGCTACTCAGCATAGCACGTTCTGGGGCAGATATTATTTTGACTTACTTTGCGAAAGACTACGCAACGAGATTCCTGAATGGAAATATTCACCATTGACATCCACACCCACATCCTTCCGAAGGATATCCCCTCTTTTAGGGAGCGCTTTGGATATGGTGGATTCATCCAGCTAGATCACCACCTTCCTTGCCGTGCAAGGATGATGATGGACAATAAATTCTTTCGCGAAGTGGAAGACAACTGCTGGGATGCCGAAGCCAGAATGAAAGAGAGCAATGAACACCACGTGGATGTTCAAGTGCTCAGCACGGTTCCCGTCATGTTTAGCTATTGGGCCAAACCCCAAGATTGCCTGCAAGTTTCGCGTTTCTTAAATGACCACATTGCCGAAATAGTCGATCGCTACCCAAAGCGATTCATAGGTTTGGGAACCTTACCCATGCAAGACCCTGAACTAGCTATCCAAGAATTGCGGAGATGCAAGGAGATAGGTTTAGCTGGAGTTGAAATTGGCTCTCATGTCAACGATTGGAACTTGAATGATCCAAATATTCTCCCTGTATTCGAAGCGTGTCAGGATTTGAACATGAGTGTTTTTATTCATCCTTGGGACATGATGGGAAAGAACAAGATGGAGAAGTATTGGCTGCCTTGGTTGGTAGGAATGCCTGCCGAGACATCGCTAGCCATTTGCTCAATGATTTTTGGTGGCGTGTTTGAAAAACTGCCTAAATTAAGGGTCGCTTTTGCCCACGGAGGAGGATCTTTCCCCGCTACAGTAGGTCGTGTAGAGCATGGCTTCAACGTGCGCCCCGACCTTTGCGCCGTTGACAATCCCGTTAACCCACGTGATTACATCGGCAAGTTTTGGATTGATTCCTTGGTACACGACCCAAGTGTATTGGATTACGTCGTGAAATTGATGGGGGCTGACCGAATCGCTTTGGGAACGGATTATCCTTTCCCACTGGGGGAGCTTGAGCCAGGTCAACTCATCCGCTCCATGGCTTACGACGATAAATTAAAGGAGCAACTCTTAAATGGGTCGGCACTTACTTGGCTCAATCTTGCCAAGGAGAATTTTCGCTAGATCCACTCTACCCGCTTTTCAGAATAAAAACATCAATTAATTATTGAGGTCACGGCGTCGATAAAACCCTATTATCTCACGACTAATAGGCTGTAACAATCGATGTATCAGCTAAAATCGTACATTACGTAAGATACTCCCGAAAATCGGCACAGCCAAAAAACCTAATTAACAACCTTACTATGAAAAAACTGAAATCGCTTTTCATTGCTTGTATGGTTTTCTCAAGCCTAGCCGCAATTGGCCAAGCGGAAAACTCACTAAGCATGAAAGAAAACGGAACTTTCGAAATTCCATCTACAGAACTCAAAGAAGTCTATTCACTCGATATTTCTTCTCTAGATCTTGAATCCTTCGAAACTGCCATAGAATTCTTCTCGGAGAAAAATACTGACCTGGTCATGTTCAGACCCAATGCAGACGGAACTGCGGCAACGGTATTCTTGCAAGTCAGGGAAAAACCGCAATGGACTGTTTCCGATTGGAACGACGCCATCTCTGACATCAACCTTCTTGACCTTTAACCAAAACCAGACATGAAAAAATTACTTACTCAATTCTTAGGAATTATATTGGGTTGTCTTCTATTGAATACTGGGTTTGCTCAGCTCGCTGCTACCGAATCATCGGATGCGAACGAATTGATTGAACTCTTTCTAAATGACAACGGCAATCTATCTTACTCCAACGCTTCCTTAATCGGAGCAGAAGGAGCCGCTGGCACATATACAGGCGCCGACTTTGATGAAACCGAAGGAGTTATTCTCTCTACTGGTGAAGTGGCAGACGCAGCTGGACCAAACAATTCTAACGCTACCACAACGAACTTTTCTGCAGATGGTGATAGCGATTTGGAGGACTTAGCGGATAAATCAACCAACGATGCTATTTCACTTTCGGCCGACTTTGTTGCTGAAGGATCGACTATTAGTTTCTCCTACGCTTTTGCTTCTGAGGATTACAACGCATACGTATGCTCTCCTTTCTCTGACGTCATGGCCGTATTTGTAAGTGGCGGTGCATACGACAATCAAAATATTGCCTTGGTTCCTTCAAGTCAATTATTGGTTACATCAAATACCGTCAACTCAGGTTCTATCGAAGACAACATCTGGCAAGAAGAAGGCTGTCCAGAAGGAGGTTTGGGCAATAGCTCTTTGTATGTAGATAATGATGGTGGCTTGGATTATCAATACAATGGACGCTCCACTTTTTTAAATGGTGAGCTCGCGGTAACTCCTGGCGAAACCTACACTATTCGTTGGGTAATTGCTGACGGCGCCGATGCCTTGTTCGATAGCGCTTTGCTGCTGGAAGCAGGAAGTTTAAGCTCTTCGGACAGCGACTGCTCTGCTATTGGCGGTGAGCTGACAGTAGATGGTCCAACAACCGTTTGCAAAAGCGATGGAGTTGATGACAACTTCACTTTAAATGTTGAAGGAGCTGAAGCCGAAAACCAAGTTTATGCAGCCACACTAGTTAATGGTCAAATCTTATTGATTACTGACAATCCTGAGATCAACTTAGAAGGAATTCCTGGAAACGGCGTATGCCTTTTCTGGAGTTTGAGTTGGAATGGAGAAATTGAAGGAGCAGAAGTTGGCTTGAACGCCAATGACCTTAGCGGAGATTGCTTTGAACTTTCTAACCCTGTGGAAGTAACGGAATACTTTACTGACGGTGGAGAAATCTCTACAGACGATCCAACTACCATTTGCGTAGGCGACGGTATTGCTGATCCAATCGACGTAACACTAGAGGGTGAATCAGGTGAGAGCATGGCATGGGTGATTACCGATGCTAATCTCAACATCCTCGACCTTCCTATTGGACCTCCATTTGATTTGGAAGGGGCAGGTATTGGGGTCTGCTTAATCTGGCAACTCAGCTATAGTGGTGAGCTCAATGGCGCTTATATAGGAAACAACGCAGGTGATCTAACAGGAGACTGTTTCGACCTTTCTAATCCTATTGTAGTGGAACGGCTGGGGTGCGATATCAATGCGAGCAATTATGAAAAATACTCAGATTGGAATCCATTATTTTCAGTGTCGCCAAACCCAACTACTGGCTTGTCTCAAATTGTTTTTGAAACAAATGAGAGAATCCGAACAACAATCGAAGTGTATGATATGAAAGGGCGATCTATCCAGACTTTGTTTAATCAAGAAGCACTATCAGGCCTGACATATCGAATGGAATTCGAAGGTGAAGGCCTTCCCAATGGCGTCTACCTGGTGAGAATAACAAATGGATTAGAAACCAAATTTTCAAAGATCCTACTTGCAAAATAATAGCTTCGGCATCTAGCAAGGCTCTGTCGACTATTCGGCAGGGCCTTTTTTTTATTTCCGAATATGGATGACTAGCTCGGTTCCTGAATCGGTCGAATTCAATTCGAACTCGCCATTAAGTTCAGCACTTCTCTTTCTCATGGTAGTCATTCCGTTCCCTTCATTTCGCTGCCTTGAATCGAAGCCAACACCGTTGTCAGAGAGAAGCACGCTGTATGAATTGGATTGAACACGAATGGTCAAATCGACCAGTGTAGCTTCAGAATACTTCGCTGAATTATTGATAGCCTCTTTGAGGATTAACAGCAGGTTTTTACGTTGAGCCTGATTCAAAGAAATAGCGTAAAAGTCATGATCAATATGGACTTTGAAAACACATTCTCGTGCGCTTAAAATCTCATATCCAAAAGAACGTATCCGTTCAATTAATTTCTCGTTAGAATCGTTTCGAGGATTAGTTGCCCAAACCAAGTCACTCATAGCATTGAGGGTAGCCTCTGCGCTACGTTTGATATTTTCAAGCAATTCGGCTGCCTGCTCTATTTTTCCAGCATTCAAATTTTCCTTTGCAGCATAACTATAAATCCCAATGCTACTCAATGAACTCCCGACATCGTCGTGGAGATCACTGCTTATTTTATCGCGTACTTCGGCGAATTCTCCTTGGATGGCCTGCCTATTTTTAAGCTCCTTGATGTAAGAGTTCTGCGCCACTATTCTCTGTAGGTCCAATTCCTTTGCCTTGACCAATAAACCACCATTGAAGATAATCACCTCGATGATCAGCCCGATCATCGTGACTTCTAATGGAGAAATAACGGCAAATGAACTTGGAGAGATAATGGGTAAAAGATTAGCAATGAGGTGGGATAAAAAAGCTACCGAACTACCTATAACCAAGAACCATGCAACCCTTCTCCTTTGTCTGGCAATCCTAATTAATGCGTAAATATTGAACGGAACATGAAACAACAAAACGACCAGGATAGGAATCATCTTGTTAATGTCATTCGGAATACTTTGCAATAGCAACTGAGCCATTAGGCACAAAAGTAGAAATATCTGAAATCCTGTGATTAATTTATATAATTTCTTGTCCTTGCTTTTAAGGTCAACAAATGAGCTCGCAAACAACAAATAGAAAATAGATGGTATAATTAGTAACGAATCATTGTAATTATATAAATCCGTTGTATCCGTGAGGGCCCACGACATGTTTTCAGAATAAAACGCGCTAAAACGCAAATAATAATAAATAAAAATTGAAAGAATAAATGCGCCATAGTAGAAGTATTCTCTCTTTCTCACCAAGTACCATTGGAGCAAAACATACAGTCCTTGGAACATCATTATCCCGCAAAAGAGTAAAAACAAGTAACCTTCACCTCCTTTGCTGGGCCTATATTGCATTTTAGCCTCCTCAAAGAACTCCTGGGTAGCGAATAAAACGCGGAAGGATTTGATATCCTGCATTCTTGACCTATGCCGAACTGATACGAGTATATCAACTTTCGTCCCTAGATCAAAGACAGCGGTTGTTTTTTGATTGTGATCTACAAAGTAGTAATTGCCAATGTCTTCAGCCCCCACTCTTTTTTCAAATAAATTCCCCTCGGGGGATAGGACGTATACCGTAATCCTCGAGTAACTTGGGAGCGAAACAGAGATAGTTTTCTCAATAGAGTCAAAGGCTTCAGCACTAAACTTAAACCAAAATTGCCTCTTCGGATTGTGCTTAGCCAATAGCTCATTCGCCTGCTCAATGGTACTGGAAAAAGGCAAAGTCTCCACCTCATCTTTACTCAAAACCCCAAGATGGTCTATGAAGCAAGTGATCTCTGACACCACAATTGAGTCTTCTATACTCTCGTGCACGACGACCTGAGATGAACCTTTGAAAACAAAAGCAGTGAAGAGCATTACGAATATGAAGTGAAGAAATCCTATTTTCACATCTGAAAGATACAAGGCCTAAATTATTTCCAAAGCGGCCTAAACGATTTTTTCCTTCAGAGCCTTTGCCACAGCTTCTCCAAGGGAGTGAACATGCAGTTTTGCATAAACATGACTGATATGTGTATTCACAGTATTGTAGGATATGTTCATTGAAGCAGCAATCATTTTGTAACTTTTTCCTGCCACAAGTTCCGAAAGAATCTCTTTTTGGCGAGAAGTCAGACCATAATCATTGCCTACAGCCGCCTCACCTTCTTGACTTCTTTGGGGCATCTTTCTAAAATAACTCAGCACTTTCACCGCTATAGCAGGACTCATTGGAGCTCCACCCTGATAAGCTTCTCGTACCCCTTCAATAACTTTTTCAGGCGTCCCCTTCTTTAATAAATAGCCCGAGGCACCAGCCTTTAAGGCATCGAAAATCATCGTTTCATCATCAAAAATCGTTTGCATCAATATGGCCACTTCAGGGATAACTAACTTAATTTTAGAAACTGCTTCAACACCTGAGATACCTGGCATTTCAATGTCCATTAAAATCACGTCAGGCTTACTGCTCATAACTGCGGCAACAGCGTTTTTGGCATCCTTATATCCCCCCACAAAATCCATATCAGGCAGCATACCAATAAGGTACTTGAGACTCTTGCGTCTTTCCTCATTATCATCGAAAACAACGACTCGGATTTTAGGGTTTTCAGAATTTGACATTCAAAGTGGAAGTTAAGCGAAACACTTGAAATGGCAGGTCATCAATCTTGGTGAAATTTGTCTGTATCAGCTTTTCTCGAAGTTTGAAACCGCTTCAAACTTCACTAGATGTAGTGATAAAGCGGATGACCTCAAAATCGTTACTTTGAAGCTTCGACGAAATCAAGTTTCAGTTGGCCTCATCGAAGATTAAACTTACTTGTAGATGTTTTATTGTCATTCGTCGAAATTAATGTACATTTCGACGATTAAGTAAAATTCGATATTTTTAAACACACGTTTAAAAACGTCGTTTGGATAACCAATCGTTTAAACCGATTAAGGCCCTGAATCTTCAGGGCCTTTTTTATTTCTAAAAAATCGCTGGGAAGATCGTCTAGTTTTAACAAAAAATATTGGGTCGATTCTGAGAAATCGCAATAATGATCAAGACTATTCGCAATCTTTGTGTCCAGAAGCCAATGAAAAAAATCACAGCCATAGTCGGTATTACAATCTCCACCGTTTATCTCCTTAATTTTACTTTGGGAGTTTGGGAGCTTCCGGACAACCTTCCTATCATCGGTAACCTCGATGAGTTTGCAGCCGCTGCGCTTCTTATAGCGTCTTTAAAGTACTTCGATATCGACTTTACCAGCTTTTTGGTTTCGAATAAAAAGAAAGAGAAAAAGCAGAAGTAATCTGCGGAAAGAAATCAAAAAAGGTTTTCTCCGCTTTAAAAAACACCTTCTTATTAAGAACATTGAATGAGGGATTCCTCTCTGGCATAACTTGCCGTCAAGACTTTCGACGCACTCGTCTAATACTCGCCTGCTCCGTAGCACGAAGATTTAGGTAACTTGCTCCTTTCTTTACCGATTGTAACTAGTTTAAAATCAATGCGAAATTCAAAAGCTCTTATTAAAGCTTACATCTACAAACACAACACCATGAGAAAACTTATACTGTTATCGATTGCATTCATTTTTGCTTCCCACAGTTCATACAGCCAATGCCCTGCGGGCGAAGTGGAAGTAGAAATAGTGGTTAACACCGATAACTATGGCTATGAATGCTACTGGCAATTGCTGCCATCGGGCAATGATTGTGATGAGGACCCCATTTTTATCGGTGGAAACGACGCAGTAGGCTGCAACGGTGCGGGTGACCAAAATCAAACTCCAGGAGGCTACGGAAACAACACATCAATAACCGAGGGACCTTGGTGCCTAAACGAAGGTGAAGAATACGATCTTTTTTATGCCGATGACTGGGGCGATGGTGGATTTAGTTTCGACGTAATCGTCAATGGCTTTCTTATCGAAAGCTTCATGGGAATGGGCCTTGGTGCCACCTTTACTTTTACTGCCTTAGAACCCGTTGATTACGATTTATCAGTCTTTGGTTCGAATTTATATTCTTATGTAGCCATCGGTTCTTTTACAATTGATGCCGACATCTTCAATTTCGGGTCAGAAGACATTACATCCTACAATTTTAATTACAGCGTAGATGGCGGATCACCCATCACAATGGAAGTAACTGATATCGAGATTGCCGTTTACGAATCCATATCTATTGAACACGAAACCGAATGGAATATCGCCTCTTTTGGAACATATGAATTGGCTATTTGGGCAAGTGACCTGAACGGTAATGAAGACATGATACCCGAAAATGATACCCTTTTTGTAACGGTAGAAGCAGGAGAGGGAATTCCAAACATCATAGACGATTACGTGAATTCACTCATCGAGATTACAGAAATTGCGGGATCAAGTGAGCAAGTAAACAATCCAACTGATCTGGATTTTCACCCTGTGCTTAGCAAAAATGAACTCTGGGTAATTAATAAGGACAGCGAAAACACAGGAGGAAGTACCGTAACCATCTCCAACGCTGGTCAATCAAATCAATCTGAAGAATGGAAAAGAGATGGGAATGCATGGCATTTTATGTCACTTCCTACGGGAATCGCTTTTAGCGAAAACAGCAATTTCGCTAGTTCACCAGGTGTTTACGACGCGAATCACAATGGTGGCGATGCTTTCACGGGCGTCTCACTTTGGTCGAGTGATATGAGTATTTATGCGGAGCCTTCCGGCGGAAACGGCAGCCACCTTGACATGACACATACCTCGCCTTATTGCCAAGGTATAGCTTACGAAAGTGACAATGCCTTCTGGCATTTTGATGGTTTCAGTAACGACATTGTCAGAAATGACTTTGTGAATGACCATGGGCCTGGAAATGATTTTCACTCCGATGCCCGAATCCGCAGATATGCCGACGACGAAGTCTTGAAGGATACTGATGACCTAGTAGTAAGTCATTTGGTTCTCGATGAAGACAAGCAGTGGCTGTATGTGGTTGATCACGGAAATAACAGAGTGATCAGAATTGACATTAACACGGGAGACGTCGGAGGAACGCCTGACTACCCTGACTATGAAGGATACATGGAATATACGATGGTAACCAATTACGTTCAGGAAACCGTAGTTTCTGATTTAATTCAACCAGCAGGAATCGATGTGATTGAAGACCGAATGATTGTTTCAGAACACCTTTCTGGAGATATCATCATTTACGACATCAGCGTAGTTCCAGCTCAGGAACTTGAGCGTATCGAAACGGGTTATTCCAGTTTGCAAGGAATTAAAATAGGACCTGACGGAAAAATTTGGGGTGTTGATTACAACTCGGAAGATGTCTTCAGAGTAGACATAGGAGCTCTGTCGGCAAATAATCAAGAGCGTCAAGAGCCCCGAGTGTATCCCAACCCTACCGCTGACTTGCTCTATTTTAGGACTTATGAGAAAAATTCGACCATTCGAATTATGGATGTTGGAGGGAATTTAGTGAAGTCTTTCCAAGTAAATACTACGAGTGGCGAACTTGACTTGAATGGTTTAGCCAACGGAATTTATACGGTAAGTTTTCAAGGCGAAAGAAGCATTTACACTAAAAAAGTGGTGAAACTTTAAACATGATTCCAATGACGGATCGACAACTTCATTTGCCAGATCGGTTGTGAAGGACTTGATTCATTTAGCAAAATCACAAATTAATTTGACAGGCCTCATTCATATGAGGCCTGTTTTTATTTGAATATGGCTCCTTCAATTTTCTCAGCTAACGGAATTTAGAAACAGAAAATCCCAAATACGATGAAAGGACATACCCCAAAATCAGCACTGCAGAAACCATCCTTAATTCGTCTATTTGCTAGTGTGAGGTTGATCTTACAGCCTTTCTAAAAACAGGAAAAAGTAGCACTCGAAAAAGAAAAATAGCCTTATCCTTATTAAGACTCATTCTAAAATACCACCTTTAGGGTATTGGGTACAACGTTTACGTCCGGTACTTTTGCCGCAGATAAAAACTCAAAAAACATTACCCATGAAAGCTAAATACATATCTATGTTGGCCATCGTTGCACTAGCATTTACCGCCTGTGATGATGATGACGATGAAGACCCTTCGGGACCACCTGCGCTAACAATTCCTGCTGAATTTGTAGCACCGAATTACGATACCAATTCTGAAGTAGAGGCTTTGGTTATAGATGAGCTGTCTGCATTTTCCAGTGCAGCTGGAGATGCCGAGTCCAACGCAGGAGGAGGAACTACTATCGCCCCGATCGACTATCCTTCGACCCTTTCTTCGGTTACACTTCCCAGCTACAGAGCATTGGTGAATGACTGGAAGGATGAACTTGTGAATGCTGCAAACTCTCCTACCCCTTTTGAAATACCTGGTGGAAATGGCCCCAGCGCAACGGAAGAAGGTGGATTACTCGGAAGCAGATTGTTAGACGAATATGGTCTAGAATTGGGACAAATGCTAGGTAAAGGTTCTTATGGAGCGGCATGCTATAACCACGCCTCAGCTGTAATTAATGCAGGCAATTTGGCCTCGGGAGATATCGATAGATTAGTTGAAATATATGGAACTAACCCAAGCTTCGATCCTGAAACAGCTAAATCTGCGTCTAAATATGCCAAAAGAAGATCGAATCAAGTAACAGGAACTGGATACTTCTACGATATCCGTACAAATTTGATTACCGCAAAAGCGGCCATCGATGGTGGTAGCGCATATAATGCTGAACTCAACGAAGCACTAGCAGACTATCTTCTCAATTGGGAAAAATCAAATTTTGCAACCGTAATTTATTACTGCAACGCCGCAAAAATTGGTATTCAAGATGCACTAGTTATTGCAGATGAAGACGATAGAAGAAGCGCACTTGGGTCTGCCATTCACGCTTATGGAGAAGGAGTTGGATTTACTCATGGATTCAGAGGACTAGAAAATAAATTCATAACCGATGCCGAAATCGATGGAATTCTCGCGAAACTTTTGGCCCCCGCAGGTCAAAATTCCGAGTCGTATCGATTTATGATTGAGGCTCAGACTTTATCGAACTTTGATGATATCATTGAAAGTATTCAAAATCTTTATGGTTTTACCGATGAAGAGGTTCAGAGCTTTCTCGTGAATAATTAAGGACATTCTGAATAACTGAAAGTTTATATTTCATGGGCCTCACCTTTATCGTTGAGGCCCATGAATACAAAAAGAGGCAAAGTGAAACCTAATAAGAAAGATATGAAGCTGAATTTCACAAAGTCAATGAAAATGTCAGTGGTTGCAGTAGTTTGCTCGTTGGTTTTAGTTTCTTGCAACGACGATGATACTGATAACATGCCTGGTTCTGATTTTGACCGAAAAGCTCTTTTGGAGAGCATGGGAACAAATCTAATTGTCCCCAATTTTGAAGACTTACAGTCAAGCGTCAATTCGCTTTCAGAAACGGCGAACGGGTTCACTCAAAATACCAACGAGCAAAATTTAATTGCCATGCGAACCGCGTGGAAACAGACGGTTATCGATCACCAACATTGCTCGGCATTTGGCTTCGGCCCTGCAGAGTTACTTCTGGGCCCTTACGCTACTGTTCTAGGCGTATTTCCAGTGAGTGAAGAAAAGATAGAAGCGAATATGCTCAACCCAAACTTCGATCTGCCCAATAGCTTCGATCGCGACGTTAGAGGTTTCTACACGGTCGAGTATCTCATTTATGGGGACGGATTGAGCGATGCTGAAGTAGTCGCTGGATTTGACCAAAATCGAAAAGACTATTTACTCCTAATCCTAAGCGAGCTAAAGTCTTCTTTCGACAATATCGCAGCCGAATGGAATAACTCCTACCTCCAGTCATTCATCGAAAGCGATGGCACCTCGGCGGGCAGTTCCATTTCGCTGTATTACAATGCTTTCATTAGAGATTATGAAAATTTGAAGAACTTCAAACTGGAGTTGCCCGCTGGTCTCTCAGCAGGCCAACCAGGCGCTGACGGTAGTTTAGTGGAAGCTTATTACAGTGGAATATCAAGTGAGCTTATTGAAGCACACTTCGAAAACTCAAAAAACTGTTGGTTCGGCTTATCGCGAAATGGAATGGAACTTATCGGATTCGAAGAATACCTGCAATCTGTAGTTGGCGGTTCAGAGCTAATCGAGACTACAAAGGATGCCCTTTTTAGAATCGATGAGGCCATCGCAAACTTGCCTGATGGATCTCTATCAGAAAACGTGACAAGCCAAGAGGTAGAAATTCTGAGAAATGAGCTTCAGTCGAACACGGCTAATTTCAAAAGCTCGATGAGCTCTTTGCTAGGCATTAGCATCACATTCAACTCAGGCGATGGAGATTAAAGAAGCGGCTTGACCCAAAATAGAAACGCATATTTTAAGCTTATAGCTTACTTGGAGCAATCGGTGTCGATTGCTCCTTTGGTTTCATTCAGGATTGCCTTCGGGTTGGTCATGCTTTTTAGCACCCTTCGCTATATGTCGATGGGATGGGTCGACACCCAGCTTATCGATCCCATTCTTCACTTTAGCTATTTTGGATTCGACTGGGTAAAACCTTTGCCTGGCATTGGAATGTACTTGGTTTTTTCTGCCATGGCTATTGCGTGCACCGCGATTATTCTTGGCTGGTATTACCGTTTTTTCGCAGCGCTCTTCTTCCTTTGCTTCTCCTACGTAGAGCTAATCGATATCACTTATTACCTCAATCATTACTACTTCGTCAGCATCATTTCCTTTATGATGATACTGGTTCCCGCCAACCGCTACTTCTCTTTGGATGCAAAGCGAAATCCAGCATTAGAAAGGAAAACCGTTGGAAGGTGGTGCATCCTAATTTTCAAGTTGCAGATCGCTATTGTGTATTGTTATGCCGGTCTAGCCAAAATCAATACTGACTGGCTACTGGAAGCATTGCCGCTTGCTATCTGGCTGCCCGCAAAGTCGAGCGTTCCAATTATTGGAGCAATTTTCAAGTATAAATTTACGGCATACCTATTCAGCTGGATTGGCATGCTCTTCGACACGTTCATCATCGCGGGTCTGCTTTTCAAGAAAACGCGGTGGCTGGCCTATATCGCCGTTGTTATTTTCCATTCCCTAACGGGAATCTTATTTCAAATCGGCGTCTTCCCTATTGTGATGATCTTTGCCGTCACCATTTTTTTCTCCGACTCTTTTCACGGGCGTATCATCGATGGGCTTACAAGATTCTTTAAAAGAAAAAGAGACGTGACAATTGCCACGAATGATCTACCTTCAAAAACTTCTAAATCAAAGCTTCTCTTCCCCTTCCTGATGATCTTCTTTATGTTCCAGCTTCTTTTTCCGTGGAGGTATACCCTCTATCCAGGAAGTCTATTTTGGACAGAAGAAGGCTACCGTTTTTCATGGCGAGTGATGCTCATGGAGAAAGCGGGAACGGCCACTTTTTATGTAAAAGACGGTGCCGAAGGAAGGGAAGGTTCCGTGGTGAATCACGAGTTCCTCAACTCTCATCAAGAAAAGCAAATGGCCATGCAGCCCGACCTGATTCTTCAATATGCTCATTTGCTAGAAGACCACTATCAGCAGCAGGGAATGAAAGACCCCAAGGTGAGAGCCGAAGTTTGGGTAACCATAAACGCGCGGCCTGCGCAACTCTTAATCGATCCTGAAGTAGACCTGACTGCGAAAACAGATCGCTGGGCTCACAAAGATTGGATCTTACCTTTTAATGAGAATGAACTAAGGTGAGCAGGCTCTGGACTTTGATATTGGGCATCTTAATAACCACGGCACTTTTTGGGCAAGACCTCAAAGTGACGGGAACAGTTTTTGACAAAAAATCCGAGAAAGGTATTGAGAAAGCGATGGTCTTTGTTCGCGCTCTCAATATTCAAACCTCTGTCGATAAGAATGGCAGCTACAAAATCACCTTGCCCGCAGGCCAGCATAGGATAGAGGCCTTTAACTTGGGTATGAAATCCGAGGCAATTGAAATCACCCTCGCACAAGACACGTTGGTCGACTTTTACTTGGAATTGCTTACGACCGAATTGGCCGAATTTGAAATTAAATCGGGAAGAGACCAGACGAATGGCATAAGCAGAATGCGGTCAATCGATGGCATGGGAATTTATGAAGCCAAAAAAAACGAAGTGATCATCCTCGACGACTTCGCTGCCAATCGTGTCTCGAATACAGCCAGACAGGTCTTCGCTAAAGTTCCCGGGCTCAATATCTGGGAAAGCGACTTTGCGGGACTTCAACTTGATATTGCAGCCAGAGGACTCGGCCCTAGCCGCACCGCAAACTTCAACACCCGCCAGAACGGATACGACATGAGCGCCGATGCTTTGGGTTACCCCGAAAGCTACTACATGCCCGCGCTTCAAGCGGTCGATCGAATTGAAATCGTAAGAGGAGCTGCTTCGCTCCAATACGGAACTCAGTTTGGCGGAATGCTCAACTTCAAAATAAAAGAAGCGCCTGAAAAACCTTTCGAGCTTAATGTCGAACAAGCTGTTGGCTCTTTCGGACTTTGGAATTCCTTTGTGAGCGTGGGAGGAACAAAAGACAAACTGGATTACTACAGTTACTACCAATACCGCCGTGGTGATGGCTGGCGAGAAAGCTCGGGGTTTGAAGCACACACCGCATTCGCGAGAATAGGTTACCAGGTAAACGAACGCTTGAAACTGGGTTTTGAATATTCTTACATGACCTATGAGGCGCAGCAGCCAGGTGGTTTGACTGATGAACAGTTCTTTGCTGGAGACCTTGAAGGGGCCAATCGAGATCGGAACTGGTTCAACGTTAATTGGAATTTATTTGCCCAAACCATCGACTACCAGTTCTCGAGTATGACGCAACTGAACATCAGAACGTTTGGATTGATTTCTACGAGAAATGCACTGGGCAACTTGGATCAAATTGGAGTACCCGACAATCCCAATGAAAATCGAACGTTGATTCGAGATGATTTTCGAAATTTCGGCTCAGAGGCGCGACTCCTGCATCGATACAAGCTTGGCAGCAAGCACTCGGCAATGGTGGTCGGAGCTCGATACTACAATGGGCAAACCGACAGGATGCAGGGAGATGCCAACAACGCCAGCACGCCCGACTTCGATTTTTTAAATCCAGACGACCCCGAAGAGTTTGACTATGAATTCCCCAGTCAGAACTACGCCTTTTTTGTAGAGAATCTCCTTCACATCACTTCGAAACTCAGTGCAACGGCTGGCCTCAGAGTGGAACACATTCGGACAGACTCTGAAGGTACTTGGAAGTTGAACAGGTATGATTTTGCAGGCAATCTTATTTCTTCGACGGCAAATGAAGACGCCTCTACAACTAGCCGCTCCTTTCCTCTTTTCGGAATTGGCGTAAGCTACGATATCAAAGAGGATCTGAATCTCTATGGAAATATTTCACAGAATTTTCGATCGATCACCTTCAGTGACTTAAGGGTGGTCAACCCAAACTTCCAGCTGGATAGTCTTATTACCGATGAGAATGGGTACAATGCCGATATCGGAATTCGAGGAGATCTTGGAGATTGGCTCAGCCTCGACGTGAGTGTGTTTCTCATGCGGTACAATAACAGAATCGGCTTATTCGAACTACCAGGCAGCACTACTCTCTTCCGAACCAATATTGGCGATTCGCGCCACATCGGTATTGAATCCTTCGCTGAAATCGATGTATGGAATCTCATCAATAGCACTAAGAAGCATTCCAATCTTTCCCTCTTCTTGAACCTATCTGTAACCGACGCTACTTACATAGAGTCGGATATCACAGCCATAAAAGGGCGACAAGTAGAGTACGTGCCAAACGTGATGTTGCGAACGGGGCTTAACTACAAGTGGAAGGATT
>Ga0222674_1000294_pt1 | contig 21012 bp, 18 predicted proteins | sample AntAcemetagen866_FD_179804 | JGI IMG/M metagenome (GOLD analysis project Ga0222674, IMG submission 179804) | Saline water microbial communities from Ace Lake, Antarctica - #866 | ecosystem: Environmental > Aquatic > Non-marine Saline and Alkaline > Saline | place: Antarctica: Ace Lake...
CCGAAGATGATTTCAAGGGCTTGGTCCCAAGGGACAATTTCGACTCTCCCCTTCGTTCTTGCGATAGGGTCTCGGCTAGCGCAAATGAGGGTTGCATCTGGGAAGTCTTTACTGAAGTGAATAAGGCTACGAATATGACGATCGTCGACTTGTGCGGTAGATTTTATTTCAATGAGTAGGGAGTTTTTTCCGGGCCGCTCAATGATTAGGTCTACTTCGACGTCGTCTTTGGTCCGAAGGTAAGAAAGACTAAAGTCATTTTCCCGGTAAGAAATCTCGCGAAGACATTCGTTGATAAACCACGTTTCAAATATATTCCCGAACTCAGAGTTTCCTGGAGCGAGTGGTACTTTTGTTTTTTGTTCTAATGCGCGTTTGACGCCGGTATCGAAAAAATAGAACTTCGGGCTCTTCTTTTGTACTTTACGTACAGATTTCTCGTAAGGACTTAATAAAAAACCGAGATGAGTCTCGCACAGTATTTGAAAGTAATTTTGAACCGATTTGATATCGACACCGGTATCTTTGGAAATATTAGTGTAGTTGATGATTTCACTATTCATTTGGGCAGCGACTTGTAGAAATAGGCGGAAAGGGTCCAGGTTTCTTACGAGTTGTTCAACCTGAATCTCCTCCTTGATGTAGGTATGTACGTAAGCATTTAAAAATCTAGATTTATCAATCTCGTCGTTAAATTCGTAAAGCTTCGGCAGTGTTCCCCATCTGAGTGCCTCTAGAAGGTCGAAGTGTGGTCCTAATTCACTGCTGGTCAGTGGAAATAAGTGGTGTATAAAAGCTCGGCCCGCTAATAAGTTTGCTCCACCTCTTTTTAATTTTCTAGAACTTGAACCTGTTAACGCGAAATTAATCTTTCTCTCTTCAATGTTTTTGTGAACTAAGTCTAAAAGTTTTGGCAACTTTTGGACTTCATCAATAATGATCCACGCGCTGGGAGCAAGCTTCTGGCAAACTTCCGTCAATAAACTGGGGTTGAGCGAATATCTAGCTTCCTCGTCGGGGATGAGTAAATCGATTCTATATGCGTCTTCTAAAAAAGGCATTTGCCTAAGGAGCGTAGTTTTACCGGTGCCTCTTGCTCCAAGAAGAAAGAAACTGTTAGATTTTGATAAGTTACATGATCTGTAGAACATACTCCATATTTTAACGCTAAATATGGAGTGTAGTCAAGTCGTGATAGTGGTTTTCCCATTAGGTTGAGTATTGTGTATGTTACATCTGTTTCGAGGTTCTGTTTGCAGGGCGTGGAACTCCCCAGAAACAGTGGTGAAGAACCAATACCTGAGGCTAATGAAGATTGCCCTCCTTGAATACCCTCCAGGCATATATTGAGCACCTCTAACGCCCTTATTGGCATGCAGGGCTGTTCATTACTTCGCTTTTACATATTCTCCAGTTTTCTTCCGTGTCGCTCCAGCCTTTGAGTTTGCGGCTAAAGTTTTCGCTACCAGTACGGACATCTACAACATTAAGGTGTAAATCAGGGCCGCTGTTATCAATGCAGGTACAGAAAGTTGCAAACTTATCAAATATTTTAGTTGAGCAGTTAATTACTGCTTTTCTACATGTTTGCCAATTTTCGTTTGTATCACTCCACCCTTTGATTTTTTTGCTCCATAAAATTTTTCCTGTACTTGCATCGTGAAAGTTTCTAACAAGATCTGGACCGCTGTTATCGTTACAATCGCAGATTGCAACGACCTCAGAGAAAGCCGAGTTAGTAAAGCTTAGAGAAATTAGAAAATAAAAAATATTTTTCTTCATGACTATCAGATTCCTTTTCACTGTTCTTTGGTCTGTATAAATAGTTGTATTTGTTAATTGTTCCAGCGGCTTTGTATCGTTTGCGATTCTTATTGTCAATAAAAACTCGACACCCTGCTCGTTACTTAACTTTGTGGGCTTCTTATTTACTTGGTTGCGTCGAAGGTGAAATAAACACCTAAATACCACGATATATAACGTTATACTTCGTTACTTTGGAGCGTTAGAGTCAAATTGGTCTCTTTTCTTAAATTGTAATAAAAGAATAATGCTGCGGAAAATCTTTCCACAGATTTTGACTTTACCTATGGTCACTGTTTTCGGATTTTTCTATATTAACAATAAGAAAGGAGTTCTGCACACCACGATCAAGTGCACCTTTTCGACGTATTGCGAGCCCCTACCGGGCATGATATAAGTTGTTTCATGGAGGTTCATGATTATGTTTAAAACCCTACTAGCTCTACAGATATTATTCACTGCGGTTCCGATGCTCGCACGCGACAAAACCATCGGTTTGTTCACTCGCGAAGGTAACGAAATTCACCTTTATGACGGCACCAATTGGAAACAGATCGGCATAGTCGATGGAGAACCTTTCGATATGATTTCGCGCGGTACAATTCTCTACACACGAGAAGGCGACAACTTGCATGCTTATAGCGAAGGTATCTGGAAAAAGATTGGCATAGTAGCCGACACCCCGTTTGAGATGAAGCCGGTCGGTGATACGCTATTCACTCGCGAGGGAAAAGAACTGCACAAATACGAAAATGAAACGTGGACAGAAATCGGCGTTGTTGCCGAAGAACCCTTCGAGATGTTTGCATTCCCGTCGATGCTATTGACGCGCGAAGGTGAAGATCTACACAAATACCAGAACGGCACTTGGTCGAAGATCGGCGTCGTAGGCCAGTCTCCGTTTCAGATGACCCCATACGTGCAATTCGGAAGATAAGCAGCAACACGCTTGGAAATATGGCTCTGGCTACACGCGCCGCGTTTTAGTGGAAACTGACCTCGTGATGGCCGACTCATACAAAGTATAGAATCAGAAACGGGCCAGAGGCCCTGTCCCCCATCAAATTGATTTATGCAACAACGCCTTGTTTCTCTTGTAACCCCTTAAAATCACCTGCATCTATAAAGTTATTATAAAAATTGTATAATTTTTAATATTATTATGTTGATTTTATAAAATTATATGATATTTTATAAAAGCCTTAAAAAGGCTGCTGTTGTTGTTTTTACTATGAGGATGTGGATGATGAAATGGATGATGCTTACAGCTGTTGCTTTGACTACAGCGTTTATTTTTTACCTACACAATAACCCCGTAAATGATCAGATGTCTTTGTCCGAGCCTGACTTTAGTCAGCCCGAGACTCCTATATCTGTTGAAAAACCAGAGAAACAAATAACCCTTCAAAAGCATAAGAAAAAGCTAAAAAAGGTCCGTAACAATACCCAGACCTCTAATAGTTCTCATGCAAAGGGTATTCTGTCAAAGGCTTCCCCTGCAGGTCTTAGCGGTGAAAAGTCTGCTGTAAAACCAGCTGCAAAAAGTACTAAAGAGAGTGGCCGTTGGATTGGTAGGCTTAGTGGTGAAAAAGCCCAGATTCACTTGAAAGCAAATAAAGAAACCGAGCAAGATTGTGTTTCGAAAGAGTGTAAATTGAATGACGTATATTCCTTAGTTGGGATGGTGGTCGAGACGCGCAGGCTTAACCAAAAGAAATATAATTTGATTGATGGTGGTCTTGGCGTTGGAGATACTCAGAAGCTTCCCTTAGTCTACGTAAAATAAATTCTTCAATGATATGATTTCATTAGTTGATTTCTTAAGCGCGAGTGCTAACTTATTACTTCTGTAATAATGTTTTCCACTCGGCTTAGGGAGATCATCCATGATAACTGTTCGTGGCTTAAGTAAATACTACGCTGGTGAACCTGCGATAGAAGACGTCAGTTTCTCGATTGAAAGTGGGGAAATTGTTGGTCTGCTGGGTTTAAACGGTGCCGGTAAAAGCACCATCTTGAAGATACTGGGGTGTTTTCTTATGCCGTCAGGCGGGAGTGCCGAAGTATCAGGCCACTCCATTGAAGACAATCCTGATTTGGTTCGATCGGTGATTGGTTACCTTCCAGATACTCCACCACTATACAATGAAATGACTGTACGAAAGTATTTGTCCTATGTCGCTCAGTTGAAGGATGTAAAGTCCGACGTCGATGAGCATGTGCGCAGCGCTATGAGTCAAACCAACCTTGACGAGGTGGCTGATGTCGTCATAGGAAACCTTTCTCATGGGTTTCGGCAGCGCGTAGGCATTGCGCAGGCTATTGTTCATAGACCCAAAGTGTTAATTCTTGATGAGCCCATCAACGGACTCGATCCTGTTCAGATTGTTGAGATGAGAGATCTTATTATCTCACTTAAAAAGAAACACACCGTTATACTTTCAAGTCATATCCTCTCGGAAATTACTAAGACCTGTGATCGTATATTGATTGTTGATAAAGGTAAGTTGGTTGCTGAGAGCAGCCAGCTTGAGGGAAGTGAATTAGAAGACTTATTTATGAAGTTTGTGAGGAATTGATCGATGTCAAAAGTATTTCTAATAGCCCGACGGGAACTAAGTTCGTTTTTTACTACGTGGACCGGTTATATCATTGCTGCTGCCGCTCTGTTTATAAATGGATTGTTGTTTAATTCATTTGCTATCGGTGATGCACCTGAGTTCTCAGCGGTGATACTAGGGCGGTTCTTTTACTTCTCCAGTGGTGTGGCGATGGTAACAGGGATATTCTTGTCGATGCGGTTGCTGGCAGAGGAGAAGCAAACCGGAACCATTGTTCTGTCTTATACGTCCCCCGTTTCTGAGCGACAGATTGTTTACGGCAAGTATTTGTCCGTTTTTATCTTTTTCTTGTTTTTACAACTCCTAACCTTGTACATGCCTGCAATGATTTTTGTGAACGGTAAGGTCTCGATCGGGCATATGGCGGCAGGGTACTTAGGTACTACTTTGATCGGAGCAGCGGTGTTAGCTCTGTCTTTGTTGGCATCGGTACTCGCAAATAATCAATTAGTCGCTGCTGTTTTGGGAGCTTTTTTCACCGTAACTATACTTGTCTTGTGGATGTTAGCGGATGTGGTTGAATCCCCATTTAAAGAGCTATTTAGCTATCTAGCTATTCATAACGCTCACTTTGATCCTTTTCGTAAAGGGATCGTTCATATTAAAGACGTGGTTTATTATCTGAGTGTGATTATTTTTGCTCTAGAGTGCTCGGTCAAAGCTCTTGAAGCTAGGAGGTGGCAGGGATGATTAATTTTATGTTGAAGTTGCGTCTACCATTATTTTTTCTCGGATTTGCAGGGTTTGTCGTTGCAGAGCGTTACCTTAGTCTTGAGTCGTATCATCCTTATTTATTAGGGGCTTCATTGCTTTTAATGGCTTTGGCTTCGACGCTACCATTGATAAAAAGCATGCAGACAAAAAAATCCGGTTTTAAAAAGGAAGCTCAATGCTGGCGCTATCTTTGTTACTGGATGTGGTGTGTGGTGGTCGCTTCTGGGTTCTTTTTGCTCTACGAACACCTTCTAGGTCAATCTGCGTTTCCAGAGACTGGGCTGCAGAAAGTAATGCTTGGTGTCTGGTTGTATATGTTTATCGTTGGGTTTTTCTCAGGGGTCGGCATTGAAGTTAGTCATGCTAACACTGGGTCTGGAAATACAGCAGAACCAAAACGAATTTATAGAGCCGCGTTAAACTGGAAGCTAGTCGGGATCTTACTAGCAGTTTTAATTTGTGTGAATTACATCGCTGCAAAGAAGGATAAAGCCTACGATTGGAGTTACCTTAAAACCACTACTCCTGGCGAATCCACGCAAGCGATGTTCGACGAGGTAAAAGAGCCGGTTGAAATTGCCGTATTTTATTCGCGGAATAATGAGGTTGGTAAGCAAGTTAAACAGTACTTTGATTTTCTATCTAACGATTCGTCTCAGGTAACAGTTAATTACTACGACCGAGAGCTAGATCCCACAGTAGCGGAAGATTTTAAGGTTACGCGCAACGGCCAGGTCGTTATGCGAAGTGGCAAAAAGCGTGAGCGTATAGATATTGGCGAGAAAACGACAGAAGCTCGCAAATCATTGAAGAAACTAGACAGTTTAGTGCAGAAGGCTTTTCTCAGGCTATCTCAAGAGCAAAGAAGAATTTACTTTACTCGTGGTCATGGCGAGATGTCTTGGGTAGGAGGAGGTAAGGACCCTCTTAGCTCTATTAGAATGCTCGAAGGGGTATTACGAAGTCAGAATTATTCGCTTCGTTTTTTAGGGCTATCTGACGGCAGCGGTACCGAGATTCCGGATGATGCTGCAGCAGTGGTTATAGCAGGTCCAGACCAGCCATTTCTTCAAGCGGAAGCTGATGCTTTAAAGAGGTACCTCGACAAAGGTGGTCGGCTAGCGGTTTTTCTTGATGTGAGTAAATCATTGAAAGAAGGTGTCGTTGCTCAGAGGGATGCTAGTGACCCTTTACTGAAAATTCTAGCTGATGCTGGGATTGGTTTTAAATATAACGTCGTAGCAAATGATAAAAACTTTGTTAGTGCGACTAAAACCCCGTCGGATCGTTGGTTTATTTTTAGTAATACCTTTTCGACTCATGCATCAGTAGCTAACTTAGCTAAAAATGATGAGCGCGCGGCTTTGATCGCCCTTAGGTCTGGTTATTTCGAAGTTAAAGATCGCAACGGTGACTGGAAGGCGTTTACGACTGTAAGGTCTCTGCGAGATAGTTTCATCGATTTAAACAAAAACTTTCAGTTTGATGCTAAGTCGGAAAAACGGGCCAGCTATGCACTAGGGGTAGCTGCGGAGAAGAAAGCTAAAGCAGAGGATGAGTCCAAGGGTCATTCAGAACCCAAAGAGTCTAGAGTGATAGCGTTTGGAGATTCAAATCTGATATCCGATGCGCTGATCCGGAACCGAGCAAACGCGGTTTATGCATTAGACTCAATGCGCTGGCTAGCTGGGATGAGTGAGATAGCTGGAGAAGTTTCAAGTGAAGAAGATGTAAGGATTCGTCATACCAATAAAGAAGACGCGATTTGGTTCAATGTAACCGTTGTCGTTATGCCGCTTTTAGTTTTGCTTGCAGGTTTTATGGCTACACGAGTTAGGAAAAGGAAGAAGCTAGGATGAAAATACGCAGAGATATATTTTTATATGCAGGCCTTTTGGTTACGGCAATTGGATTTGCTTATTATACTAGTCTTCCTGTTGATAAAAGTGCAGGGGACAAAACTGAATGGCTGAAAATAGAACCAGCATCTGTTTCTAAGCTTTCTTATTCAGATAGCAATATTACCGTAGACATTGAGAAGCGTGACGGCCAGCTGTACTGGGTGAAGTACACCGATCTAAAAGAGTCGCCAAATGGCGAGGTGTATGAGTTTCGGGCGAATAAGCAGTTTCAAGATGTCCTCGCTACTTTTAATCCTATGTACATTGTCCGTGATTTGGGTGAGGCGAAGGATGTCGATCTTGCTAAGTTCGATTTATCTAATTCCGTTAAGTCTCTTTCTATAGAGGCGGCAGGTCAGACTAGGGGCTTCAAGCTGGGGAAACGCTCTTATGGTAGCCGCGAGATGTACCTCCTAGATGAGAAAGCCGGTCATGTTGTTATGATGGCGGGTTCTGCCTTTGATAAGATTAAGAATGCGAGAAGTAGCCTTTACGAGCGTAAGTTGTTCGACTTAGTTGAAAAAGACATCAAAAAAGCGTTGCTTAGTTCTAATGGTGTCGAATTGGAGATGGACCACTCCAATAAAAATAGCAAAGGCGCGCCTATTTGGTCAGACCCTAAAGATCCAGAGATCGAAAAACCTTCATATAAAAGTCTAGTTTCTAAGGTGGAAAAGCTTAGCGCACAAGCGTATGCATCTAACGCCGAACGAGATGGGTTAACTAAGTTAAAAAGCTTTGCTGAGTTTACTTTTTTTGATGATTCAAATCGATCATTTGTGGTGAAGTTTTATAAACAACAAAAGAAACCAGAGAGCACCTACTGGGTTTGGAGTTCTTTTCTAGATAGCTTCGTTAAAATTGATAGCACCCGTGGCGAGGGAGTTGAGAAGGATGTTCCGAACTTTTTGAACTAATGCTTTCCTTCGGGTAATACCAGATCTGATGTTTCCCGGAAAAAAACTCTTGATGATTTGAATAATCCCTAAGGAAATGGAAGAATATACTCAGAGATTCAACTAAGGTGGTATCTGTGGGATTAGTATCTGTTTCTGCGAAAACAATGTCTTTAGCTATCTTTAATAAGAATGCTGCTAAGAATTATTTACTGCATTCTTTGTCTGGTTTGCCGGGAATTAGTCAGAAGATATTTCAACAACTATCTATGCGACTTGATCATAATGACTGTGTTCCTTTGGAACCTTTGTCTGTAGAGAAAATCCGCTCGGAAATTGAGCGATCGCACCCTAAACTTTTTGCTCAAATTCGTAGTTTAGATGAAGTGGGTAAAATTGCTTCTATTGGTCAAGTGCATCGCGCAGTGTTGAATGACGGGCGTGAGGTAGCAATTAAAGTGAAGCTACCAAATATTGATCAGGAAATCTGGGAAAATTTTAGACTTATACGAAAAGCTGCTCCTTTCGCTCCGGGAAAGAAGTATGGCATGCAGATTCATAGTTTTTTGGACAGTTTGGAGAATGTGCTGCGAGAAGAGTTGGACTATCAGCTCGAAGCAAAAAACCAACATGAATTTCGTCGGTGTCTCGCGAAGTTCCCCCAATTTGTTGTTCCAGAGGTCATCGATTCATTATCTAATGATTGTATTTTGACCCAAGCTTTCGAATTATCGGTGTCTCCGAGTGAAGTAAAATATCGCTGGCAAGCCGCGGAGAAGCGTTATTGTGCTGAATTATTGTTTACCTTTGGGGTGCAGTCGCTCTTTAATCAACATTTGTTGCATGGAGATTTTCATGCAGGTAATTTTGGTTTTCGTAAAAAAAACACGGCTAGTACAGCTGAGATTCAAATGGTTTTATATGACTTCGGAGCGGTATTACGTTTGGAAAAATCTGCACCTGGTATATTGATTTGCTTGATTGATGCGTATGGGTCCGGGAGGCATGTTAGTCCGTTCAATGCGCTGTGTAGCATTGGTTTTGACCCGGAAAAACTCAAACATATTGCAGCTTGTTTGCCTGCACTTTGTGAGACGATTTTTGAACCTTTTTTGACCGATCTTCCTTGGCGGCCTGGTGACTGGGATCTACAACTTAGAATTGACCGTCTACTTGGCGAAAATAAATGGTGGTTTCGCTCGGCTGGTCCGCCGTGGTTTTTACAATTGATGCGTTCTATGGCTGGGGTTCTTTTCTCGATGAAGGACATGGATGCGGCGGTTTTTTCTAGAAAGATACTATTAACCCATCTAGACGCAAGCGTCGATTATAGTTCCGTTCGAATTGAAGATTATTCAAAATATTTGGAAAACCAACCGAATTACAATTGTACGAATAGCGCTAAGAACCTAACGGTGTTGGTTACGGAAAATACCGAAGAAGTCGTATCGTTGAGTATGCCAGCGCGTGCAGTCGATGATCTAGAGGAATTGATTCCCGGTGACAAGGTCGAGAAGATTAAAGCTGGTGGTATAGACTTCGAGGAAATTAAAGTGAAGGCCCAGCGGTCAGGTTATATGCCACAAACTTTGTTCGAGGCCCAAGTCGACATACGGCGGTATTTGGTTCGGTTGGTTTAAATTAGTCAGAATTAGGCAACGTGAAAGTCTTTAGTAATATTTTGGTCCCAAAACAGTCACACAGTAAGAGATAACAGTACCGGCTTAAATAGTGAAACCATATTTTTTATGATAAAATTTTATCTATCATTATGTATATCTCTATAAAGTGAGGCTGGGATGGCTAGGTTGTCAAAGTTTGCGTTTTTGTTTCAGTTATTATTAGTTCTTTTAACCCCTAGGCTAGCCGACGCTATGACTCCAGACGATAGCTGTGATGTCACCGGTGGTCGTATGGAGTTTAGTAAACCAAGTGATTTACCCGATGATACGACTTTTTGGGGGTATTATAAGTGTAGTAATTGTGTGACAGAGACTTCCAGCAAACCTATAGATGGCGTTCAAACGTGTGATAATTGTGGGTCTCCTCATACCAACGAGGCATTCTATGCGACGAAAAAAGGTACAGAGGCGGTCGCAGAAGATCAGTTAGCTACCTCAGAGAATATTGATGAGGCCCTGTCAGGCGAGAAACGGGTCTGCCCGTATTGCAAGTCGACTCAATTTGACAATGAAAAAAACTGTCTACAATGTGGAGGTGGAGCTGATGGGTTAGCGTTTGATCAGCGTTACGATTCGGCGGGTTTAGAACGGTTTGAAAGAGATCAAGTTGCTAAGAACCCGAGGCTTAAAAAGAAAAGTAAAGTAGTTATGTGGGCGTCTGGCGCTGTTATTCTAGTTGCTAGTACGATTGGATTGTCATGGGGGCTTCAGTTACGGGGAAAGTAAGCTCAGCAGATTATACTCATACAATAGCTTTAGAGCGTTTCGAGGAAACTACTAAGAGAGACTGGGATCAGGATGTAAGGAAAAGTTCACCCGTAATGCCCGTTGGTGGAAGTGGGGAAAGGAGCGGTCAGTTTAATATCCGTAACCCTAGAGAAGAATTACATCATTATGAAAAGGAGTTTACTGGTTATCGTACTGAGACTTATACGGATAGGGAACCCTACACAACCTATGAATCAAGAACTAAAAGTAATGGAAATGGTAGTTTTACTCAACAGTCAGTTCCTGTCACAAAGTATCGTTCTGTCGTAAAGACTCGGCAGGTTAAAGAGTATAGAGACAAACCTATATACCGGATCAAAGTAGATTATGACACTTACCTATGGTTTGAAAAGTTTCGACGTCATGTTTCAGGTTCGTTACCCCATTCCGATGATCAAGCTCTTCCTTGGCCGCATGTAACACCAGGTCCTTTAGATCGCTTAAGGCACTTTTCGGATTATAAAGTAATTATTAGTTATGAATATGATGGAAAAACTAAGAGTTACGAAGTAACACCATCTACTGAAAGTGAATTTCGAAATTGGCAACCCGGCGAAGAAAGAATTTTAGTTCGTAATAATTTCGGAATGATCCTAGAAGTTAAGCCGATGGAACAAGACTAATAGGGTTAGAATTGTTAGTGCATTTCGGAGTGCTAATCTGTCTAACTTTCCGTAGCATTACGGATAAGTCGGGGAAATCTGAATTGACGAGTATTCTGATACTGCCAATTTCCCCTCCCCTAAACCATTGATTTCAGTTGATGCTATTCATTCCAATCTATGATAACACCAGATTCCTACCACATGATCATCAAAATTTGATCGCAGCCATCAAGGAAAGAAATGGGTATTATTAGTAAGTTAGCGAAGGCATTCACAACGAATGCAGGTTCCAGTAATGAAGATAGCTGCGAAAACAGCCAGACACCGGCAAAACGTCCCCCTGCAGAGAAAAAACAGACTCCGGCAGGTACCAGAAAACATCAAAATCGAACGAGAAATCATAAGAAAAGTGCTGCCAAGCGTCCGTCTAATGCAGGCCAAAATCAACCCTACGTAAAAGAACAAAAGAAACACGTAGAGAAGGTTGATCCGGTTGGGTTTAAGGGGTTCGGTTTGGACTCTCGGATATTAGACGGGATTGCCGAGCAGGGTTATAGTAATCCAACTCCTATTCAGAAGGCTTGTATCAAGGATCTTATGAAGGGGCGCGACTTGTTGGGCTGCGCTCAGACAGGAACTGGTAAGACCGCGGCATTCGCATTGCCTACTCTTCAAGGGCTGCTGCCGAAGCCTTCGACCAGCGGTATTAGTATCTTGGTGTTAACTCCGACACGCGAGTTAGCGCTGCAGGTTTCTGAGAGTTATAAGGATTATGGCAAGTATCTTGATCTAAGTATTGGGGTAGTGTTTGGCGGGGTAGGTATTGAACCTCAAAAACGAATGTTAAAGAAAGGCGTCGATGTTCTTGTCGCCACTCCAGGTAGGCTTTTAGATTTAAACCAGCAAGGCTACCTTCAATTACGAGAGCTTTCTGTTTTTATTTTAGACGAAGCCGACCGTATGCTCGATATGGGGTTTCTTCCTGATGTTAAGCGGATTGTGAAACTACTACCTCGAAAAAGGCAAAACGTTTTATTCAGTGCGACCATGCCTAAGGATATTGAAGATTTATCGATGAGTATATTAGTCGATCCGGTAAAAGTCGAGGTAGCAAGGGTATCTTCAGCGAGTGAACGGGTGGAGCAGCTTCTATATCCGGTAAATACCGTGAATAAAAGAGACCTGCTCTTACATATTCTAGAGGATCCATCGACCTATAAGGTTCTTGTTTTTACTAGAACCAAAGCAATTGCTAATCGTATTTCAGACTTTCTTGTTAAACATAAAATATCTTCTGCAGCGATTCATGGAAATAAATCACAAAATGCTAGGCAAAGAGCATTGGATGAGTTTAAGGGAGTTAAGATTCGGGTGTTAGTAGCGACTGACCTTGCGGCTAGAGGGCTAGATGTCGATGATATCACTCACGTGATTAACTTTGATGTGCCTAACATTGCGGAGACCTATATCCACCGTATCGGAAGAACCGGGCGTGCTCAGGCTGTGGGTAAGGCATTTTCTTTCTGCGATCAACAAGAGCAGGCTTATATTCGAGACATTGAAAAGCTTGTTGGACGGAAAATTAAGAGGGTAGAGGATCACCCGTTCCCGTTTGAACGTGATGTCGATAAACCTAGGGTGCAAAGAGGGTCTTCGGGACCTAGAAATAAGCCGTCACACAGGCGAGGACCGGCGAAGCCTGGTAGTAGTAGAAACTCATCTACATCAGCTGTTAGGAAGCCAAGGCCCGCAAATAAACGGTAATCTAATAAACGGTGGGATCTGAGTAGTGTCATTTCCTAATAAAAATATATTTTTTAAGGCTTAACATCTAATATTGGGCTTGGTAAAACCTAAAAAAACTCCATCTAACTTAGTATCTTCTTAGTAATCGAGGGATTCTGCCTATTCTACTAGGAAAAGTTTTCTACTTAGGCATTTTGTCTAGGCTGACCTACTGTGTTAAATTTAAATCATACCATCCCTGTGATTTGTATTTCTTAGTGGAGAGTAATGTAAGGCTCTCGTGGGATTTATAAAACAAGCACAGTGTTGACCGGAGGTTAGTATGGGTCTTAGGATTGCGACAAACATATCGTCGCTAACAGCACAACGGCACTTGCGTCAGACTAGACGATTGCTAGATAAATCGATTGAGCGATTATCAAGTGGTTATCGAGTAAACCGAGCAGGCGATGACGCCGCAGGTATGGCGATATCAGAGAAACTACGTGCTAAGGTGCGAGGTTTGGTGCAGGCGCAACGTAATGCCTCAGATGGTGTATCGTTAGTGCAGGTTGCTGAGGGAGCCTTGAACGAGGTTCAAAACATCTTAGTAAGACTAAGAGAACTTGGTGTCCAATCAGCCAGTGATACTATCGGTGTAAAAGAACGACGCTTCTTGGACGAGGAATATCAATCGTTGAAAGAAGAGGTTGACCGGATAGCTAATGCGACCGAGTTTAACGGGACATTTCTTCTTGATGGAACCGGGGGAAGCCTCGACTTTCAAGTTAGCACCGGTGGTTTAAACCTTCTTGGTGTGGATAGAATTTCTTTTGATGCATTTAAGTCTGATGTCAATACCGACAAGCTTGGTCTAGAAGAGCTTGGTGTTGGTGATAAGATCTCTGCGCAAGAGAGTCTTGAGAAGATTGATATGGCACTTGATAATGTTTCATCGATTCGTGGTGACTTAGGTGCGGTAGAAAACCGGCTAACGTCTACTATTCGTAACTTAGGGATCTCAATTGAGAACTTGTCTGCTGCGAAATCTAGGATCAAAGATGTTGATATCGCCAGTGAAACTGCGGAGCTAACCCAACGAAGCATTATGATGCAAGCTGGTATTTCGGTTCTGTCTCAAGCGAATAGCGTACCAAAGATGGCTCTTAGCCTTCTTCAAGGTGGCTAAATAGACCCTTATGTTTAATACCTAAAGAGGAACAACTAGTTTGTTCCTCTTTTTTTTAAATTGAATCTAAGCCCCAGATAAAACTTTTATCAAACAGCCCGTGAGACACGGTTTTTTCGTCCAGTATTTTCAGTAAAGCCATAGGGTGCTTCTCAATAGTTGCGCCTAATTTAAATAATGCATCAACCCATGTCTTTTCGATAGTGACGGGACTTAGCAGCATGATAAACGGAAGGTCTAGTTTCAGCCTAGCATCGAAGGCAGCTTGTTGGATATCATTGACACCAATACACCCCCATTCATGGATAACTCCGCCCATATCGTAACCTTTACCGACGATTATAAACCCAGTTATCTCATCACCATTGTATTGGCAGAATAGATGACACTCAGGAATTGTAAGTAACTGAGAAAATTCTTCGAAAGTTCTTGATAGAGTCCCAGGAGTCTTATGCCTGATAGTGATAAGGTGATTGAGTTGCTGTTTGGTTAAAGTTTTAGAGTCAGTGGGAATAAATTGCCTACCAGAGCCCTCTAGACGATCAATCTGATCTTCTGTTAGGGTAAATCTATACTCTGAACCCACTGACGAAAAGCCTAATTTTTGGTAGAATTGAGTTAGGTCGCTCCATAAAATTAGCGCTGCCCATTGATTCTTTATGGCCTCATTCGTTAGGTGAGTAAGTAATGTTTTTATATGACCTTGACCTCGGTGTTGATTGTGGCTGGCAACGTTTCCCACGAGTCCTACTTTTATCTGTGTTTGCTGAATCTCTAGATCTCGTGGCCAAAGGTTTGCGTGGGCTATGACCTTTTTATCAAGAAGTCCACAGTAGCTTAGTGAATAGTTACTTGGGTTTAAAACGATAGGGTATTCCCTGTCAATACTGTAAGGCAGGGGTTCAGAGCGCATCGATATTTGTAGCAGGTTGTCGCGCTGAGTTATTAGAGTGGGGGTGTTGGGGTGAATGATTTCCATAGACTCTCAGTTGCAAAGTTGTTTGGGTTTATTTTAGCGAATATTGAGTTGAAAATATATTGAACTTTTAAACGGTCTAAGGGAGAAGATCTTTGGGTATGCGGATTCCAGGGGGAGGGTCAGGTTTAATCCCTCCAAACTTAGTAGAGGACTTGATTAAAGCCCAAGCACTCCCTATTGAGACTGCAAAACGCCGTAAAGAAAACTATGTTGTCGAAAAGACTGAGGTTCAAAAACTGCAAAGTTTTTTAAATGAACTCGATGGCACTCTAAATACCTTAAAGTCAAAATCTGATTTCTATAAAATGAAGGTAGAGTCTTCTCATCCCGATATATTAGATGGTCAGGTCGAAAATATGGCACTTCCCGGAACCTACGAATTTGAGGTTCGTGGGCTTGCTAAGGCTGAGAAAGAGCTGGCTTACGGGTTTCCCGACAAGAATGAGACCCCAGTAGGGTTTGGGTATATGCTGGTTGAACGCGAAGACAAAGAAGCCTTAGAGGTTGTGATTGAACCCGGTTCGTCCTTGCAGCAAGTAGCGAATCAAATTAATGATGCCGATGCTGGTGTTCGTGCGATGGTTATTAATACCAAGTATAAACCAGAGTCTTATAGATTATTAGTAATAAGCGAGCAAAGCGGAAAAGAATCCAAAATACTCATTGATGAAGATACGACATTTCTTGAGTTTAAAGAGCAAGTGACCGGTCGTAATCTTGATGTGCTTTTTGAAGATGTTCCCGTTACAGATGAAGATAACACCCTTGAAGAATTGATTGATGGTGTGGTGTTTTTTGCAAAACGTTCTGAGCCTGGTACGCGGGTTCAGGTAAATATCACACAGGACATTGACGCTACTCTTGAAGGTATTAAAGCCTTTGTAGAGAAGTATAATCAGGTTGCTAACTTCGTGAATAGTCAGTTCAAAATCGATGAAAAAACCAATAAAGCTGGTATCCTTGCTGCTGATAGTACCGTTAAGTCGGTGATGAGAGGCCTGCAGGGAAGCTTTGGGGTAAGAATTAATACGGGTGGAAAGTATAATACCCTTAGCCAGATAGGTATTACAACTAACCCTAAGAGTGGTGAATTAAATATAGATGAGTCTAAAGTTAAGCAAGCACTTGCCGAAGACTATGATAGTGTTGCCCGACTTTTTATCCGATCCAATAGTGGTTCGGGAGTTGCTGACAGGATGGCCGCTAGAATCAAAGGGTTTAAAGATCCAGGTTATGGCGCAATTAAATCTCGGGTCAGAGCTCTCGACAGAATCATCAAGAATGCTGATGAGGATATTGAACGGAAAGAACGGCAGCTGGAGCAAAAGGAAGAGTCTTTAAAAAGACGGTTTGCTACATTAGAAGGACGGCTCTCGGGGCTACAAGCCCAAGGTAACTTCCTCGCCCAGAAGTTTGGTGGCGCAGGTGGGGGCAAGCAAGGTTAGGTAGGACTTATCCAGCCTCCTTGCTGAAAAGAATCAAGGAGGCTGATTCACAATGAATAACCCTTACAAAAAGTATCAAAAAACTCAGGTTACGACTGCGAGCCGTGAAAAGGTCCTTCTGATGCTATATGAGGGAGCAATTAAGTTCATCAAGCAAGCTAAGGCGGCAATGGCTGCTGGTAAAGTTGGTGACAAAGGAACCTATATTTCTAGATCAACGGCAATACTTTCGGAGCTTATGGTTACGTTGGACTTTAAGTCTGGTGGTCAAATTGCAGTTGACTTAGAGAATCTATATGTATTCATGATTGATAAGTTGATTGAAGGTAACATCAATAATGACCCGGAGTGTTTAGATCATGTTGAGAAAATTCTAATGACTCTTTATCAGGCTTGGAAAGATGTAATTGAAAATCCTAGACCAGATGGGGTGCCGTCTGCTTCTTTGCAACCGGATGAATATAAAAAATATGTTGATGAGAACGGTGAGCCTAAAAAGTTTCAAAACGCTTCGGAAGCAGCAAAGGCAGCCTCTAGGCAGTTAAATGAAAGTAAGCCGTCTGATAGTCCTCAGCTTAAAGTGGTTGCATAGTAAATTCGATATGAATGTAATCACTAAAGCACTTTAGTCACTCTAAAATCAAAAGGTCGGTAGGTCTTACCTAGTGCCTAATTAGAAATGTTGTATTTATGCAACCATTCCCCATATTCTTCTTACTCAGTGCTAATCTAATTTTAAGAGACTTTTAGGCAGAGTTTCTTATCGGAACATAAGACAAAAACTTTAATGTAAGGGGGTGAGCATGGGAATTTCACAAGCAATGTACACGGGTGTAACTGGATTATCTGTTAACTCAGATAACATGTCAGTCATTGCCAACAATATTGCCAACGCCAATGCTAAGGGATTTAAATACGATCGGGGTGAGTTTGAAGATTTACTTTCGGTTGACCTTGGTACCGGTAATGCTCAGATGGGACGTGGGTCTAAACTTTCAAATGTTAAAACCTTACATACTCAAGGTGGACTTCAGGTAACTGATGCTCTGACAGATTTAGCGATTCAAGGCAATGGTTTTTTTACTGTTGGGAACAGTAAATCTGAGTCTCAAGAGTCAGGTGGTTTGTTCTTTACGCGAGTCGGTTCTTTTCACTTTGATCAAAATGGTTATCTTTCGGATAATAATGGTGGTCATGTAAAAGGTTATATGGCGGATCGTGAAGGAGAGCTAACTTCTAAACTTTCGGATGTTCGTATTGTAACTAGTAATATTCCCCCAGTTCAAACAAGTAAGCTTCTTATGAACGTCAACTTAGATGCCCGTGCTGATGTTTTAGAAGCTGAATTTGATATTAATAGCCCCGAGAAAACATCAAATTTCAACACGACTATGAATATTTTCGATAGCCAAGGCCGTTCTCATAGTATGACAGTCTATTTTAATCGGCTAGAAAATGATGAAGGTATTTCTTGGAAGTATCGTGCTTTGGTCGATTCGACAGAAGTTACGGATGGCGATTCCGATGAAAAGTTTAAAGAAATTGGTACCGGAGTGGTTAACTTTACTCCCGATGGATTATTACTCTCTGAGGAACCAGAATCTTTTGTCGCTAACTTCAAAGATGGGGCCTTTCCAGATCAGCAAATTGAATTAGATTTTGGTAAAAACCTTCTTACCGAAGAGGGGAATGGAGTGGGAGCGTCTGCATCAACTGCCGCAAGATCTGATACGATTTTTCATAACCAAAACGGTTATGAATCAGGAAACCTTAAATCTTTAAAAATCGAACTTGATGGTACGATTAGAGGTTTTTATACCAATGGTATTCAACGGGCGCTAGGTGCGGTAGCTATCTCTACTTTTGAGAATACTGATGGTCTGAAGAAAGCAGGGCGTAATCAGTTTTATAAAACTCTAGATTCGGGGCCTCCTCGGGTTGGTTTGGCTCAGACTGGTACTAGAGGGTCTGTTTACTCTGCAACGCTAGAAGAGTCGAATGTTGATTTAGCGCGCCAGTTCGTAAATATGATTATGACGCAACGTGGTTTCCAGGCGAACTCAAGATCAGTAACTACCACTGACTCTATGATGGAAGAAATTGTAAACCTCAAGCGTTAATAAGCAGCTTCGAAATTTAAACTAAAGGGTCTCAAATGATCTGAGACCCGAAAAGTGAATGCTAATTAAAGAGACGCTACCCCAGAGATGGAGTAGCGTCTTTTGTATTTTTTTGGCTGGAAAATCAAACAAAGATTTATAATCCATCCCAATTATTCACAAATGTAGACGAGGGAATCCAGATGGTCGACTTCGCCCAATACTCCTTACTTTTTTCCCTTTGCCGGCACCGGCTGATCGATAAAATAATACTCTCTGAGTCGAACTATAGGGTTAATTCGCTTCATTTTTTGAAGGGAAGACTAAGATAAATCTAGGTCGTGCTAATCTAACTGGTAGTATAGGCCAGACATTAATTGCGTTATTGGCAGTGTCCAGAACTAGGAGTCTACGCCCTGCAAGCAGTTTATTTGCTGGAATGACACCAACTCCTGTAACTGCATGGGGCCCATGATTTGCAGGAGCCCATTTAGGCACAGGAAAGCTGCCGTCACTTAGTCTCTTGTCATAAATTAAAACTGGCTCTTGCCAATCATCATCCAAACTAGGCTCGAACAGTATTTTAGTTGCTACATGCACACTGATAATAGCAGGAAGTTTCTTTTTAAGATGCGCTATCAGTTTACGGTAAGACATCGTGCTTTCTGAACGGACCCCGTTTTTTGCTAGAAAACCTCTAATGAGATCATGCTGCTGTCTACGTCCGTCGTGTTCTCCTGCTTCCAATTCTCCTAGCTTATCTCTATTCTGCAAGGTTTCCTGGCCAAATTCATCAATCATTTCTTCAAGAAGCTTTTCTGGTTCTATCTCCAGACGTTTTTGAATTTCTGTTGGTAAACCATTTTGTTGATTTAACACACGAAGGCAAGATAGTGCGGATAATGGACTGCAAATTGATTCAACTTGTTCGATTGATTCAACTATCTCTTCAAAACGGATTGAGTTGTTCTCGGGTGCGAGGTCTATATAAAACTTTTTAGGACTTTTTTCTTTCGTTAGATAATGCAACCTGTTCCCACGTTTACCTAGAAAAAATGCATTGGTTACTTCCCCCGAGGATTCTTTACGGATTTTTACCCTAGCTCCTATGGCAACGTAACTATCACCGACTAGGTTCTCTATTAAATATTTACACCCGGATTCCGAGAGAAAATCTGCTGCTAATATACTTTTAGAGAAGGCTAACAAAAAAAACATAAAATATAGAGTTTGCAACCGATTGATTTTCATTTAATTCCTGTAAAAAACATATTGAAGAAAAGGGGTAAGGTTCCGAATAAGGCTTGTATTAAGTTTCATCACTCACCTCTCAGCCGATTTTTTCATAGAGGGACGATCGCTTCTTTACTGAATTTTAAGACCATATTCTTGGGCCGTACATATTTAGGAAAGCGTTTCTCAACTTCGGCGTGGATTTTAAGCTGCAGCTCTTCAAGTGAATCAGCCGTTAGCTCGATACGCTCTCCTCTAGTCTTCGCATAGAACTTGCTATTGGGGTATTCAATGACATCCACAATAAGCTTATTAATAATGGGATGCCCGGCTCTTTGATGGATAAACCACCAATGGAAGCCAGCAGCCAAAATAATAAACATATGAAACAATTCATGAGGTCCGAAAATGCCATCTGCCAAAGTAGGCCAGCGCAAAAATTCAAAAATGGCCCCGATACTGTAGGCTAGTCCCCCTGCCACGAGCAGCTTGGCTCCTCCAGGCCCATAATCCATGGCGTATTTTATCCCGGAGATCACCCCCATCCAGCCTAGAGACAGGTAAAAGGTCAGGCTCAGCCACTCAGGAACACTGCCAAAAAATACGACTTCCAAGACCAGGCCGGTGATGGCAATGGCCCAAATGAAAAACAAAAAACCAGTTCGCCAAATACCGCGAAATAATAAAGTATGAATTGGTGTAAAGGTTCCTGCGATCAACACCCAAATGGCGGCATGGTCTAAGCGGCGAAACACTTCGCGTGGCACATTGCCAGGTTCGAGTAAATGGTAAACACCACTCATTGAAAAAAGAAAAACCAAAGCAAAAGTAAAAATAAACAAAGAAAAAAATCGGGTTTTATTGCCCTTGCCTTCTCGGAAAAGAAACAGCCCGCCATAAAGGGCGACGCCTGCGGCAATTAAATGCGATAGAGAGCTGATCGGTTCGCTGAATCCTGGTATAGGGAAAACATCCATTTTATTTACCTATTAAATCTGCTGCTTTTCGTTTCGTCTTTGGACGTAAGAGTATCAAATCCGCTTAGGTCACACCAGAATCTATTTTTAAACAATTTGGTAGCCTTGACTGTTTTGTTAGGCCTAATAGCTCTTGATAAGAATAATCAATTTCATTGTAAAATTTTTGCGGCAAATGGTTTTTTTATTCCATCGCATCGCGGTTTGTTTGGATCATTTCTCTGACATTATCTGCGTAACCTTGTAGGTCACTTTCTGGTTCTGGTGGAGGAACGACCGGTAAAATGTGTACTTGAACCGTAGCTGATTTAGGTACGGGGCTGCCCTTAGGGAGGAGATGTCCGGCTCCTTTTAGTACGACCGGAAGTATACTTG
>Ga0222674_1000298_pt1 | contig 20833 bp, 27 predicted proteins | sample AntAcemetagen866_FD_179804 | JGI IMG/M metagenome (GOLD analysis project Ga0222674, IMG submission 179804) | Saline water microbial communities from Ace Lake, Antarctica - #866 | ecosystem: Environmental > Aquatic > Non-marine Saline and Alkaline > Saline | place: Antarctica: Ace Lake...
GGATTAACAAAAGTGAGCACGTAACTGACCTGCGTGTCGGATTGCAGCACTTCTTGTCATTTCAGGGTCATTTTGAACTTCTTCTTCAGTCAAAACCCTTACTTCATCATCATAATCCTCCTCATCCATCTCACATGCAAGACATTCTCCATCAAACATGTGACAGATGTGCTCACCATTCTCAACCATTTTAAGAACATCTGGGTCATCGGAATCGTATTCTTCTTTCTTAATATCGTCGAGTTCTTTGAGACGTTGATTAAGTCGGTCGATCTCCTCATCGAAATCCTTCTCGGTCCAGTTGTCAAATTCATTAGACGCGTCGATTGTTTCTGCCTCGGTGTACCACGCAGAGATTGGTTGGCTTCGGGCGAGGGGTGGTGAAGGCATCTTGACAAAAATACCGGGAGGGAGCGGGTGGCTTCGGGTGGATCCCATTATTTTCTTGAAAATTACAAACTTTAGCTTCTACTTAGGTGAGCTACCCTCGACCCCTCGTGCCATAATATCTAAAATCTCTCTCTGCGTTTGTACCACGATGCACAAACCACATGAGCTCCTCATAGCCGTGTGTATGTCTAAGCTCACGCCAGTAAAGGAAGGTGGCTTCTCGGATTTGTTTGTAAATCCCCAACTTCACCTTGTCCTCGGGATCCTTCTCGTGTTCAATAAAAGATTCTCGAAGTGTTTCACTCGCCATAATCCACTTGTGACACTTATTTAGGGCTTCCGAAGTCATGATGAAGTCTTCACTCACGACATCAGGTGTAACGCGTAGCGTGTTCTTAGTTTTATACATTTCTTTCATTATTCGACACATTTGCAGATAATCTCCCTCAGGTATTCGTTCAGAGTTTTCATCGATGAGACTCATGAGTTGTTCCATATTTACTTAAAATTACAAATGTTTCTATTCACTTAGGCTTACCTCTACAGTAGACGTTGTCTCAGTTTGTGGTGGATAATATGCACCAGGTTCAACGTGTTCAGTCCACTCTTCGTCTAATCCACGTAAATATGCATTAAGACCTGGGTACACAACCTCTTCATCTTCGTCGCCCAAAGTCATAGGGTCGTTTTGGTCAAGAAGAAAGGATGGTGGTTTCACTTTGTCCCGCAATTGCTTCATAGTATCACACAACTCGATGTAGTCCCCCTCTAGGATCGTACTCGAATTTTTGTCAATAAGCTCGATAAGTTTGTGGAAGAGATCCATATTTCATTACAATTACATATGTTCAAGGCTACTTAGGTTCATTGATGACTTAGATGTCTTTTTGAAGAATAACCGCTCTACACTTTCATATTCTTCAAAGAGGTATGTGATATCATCATTCCTATACATCGCACCACGGATATCTGCACTCAACTTTGTTATTTTGGTGTGCACTATATCATCATAGTTATGCGTCGTTATGAAGGACAGTAGTCTTTTGCACTTCGTAAAGAGGATATTAAGATTTTCACGTCTCGGACCAATTACAGGACTCGCTATCTCAATGTACCTCTTCTCACCACAATCATTCACAGCTTCAATTATTGAAACAGGTTTCGGGGTAAAGAAATCGGCAATCGAGTGTATAATATTTTGCATTTTTTAGGGGTTGGGGGTGGTTCAATGGGTACAGTACAGTGGACAACTTCTTCCCAAATAATACGCTGAACGTCGTTGCAAAGTGGACCAGTAGCCTGACAGAATGCAATTCGGAGTTCGTCCGTCACCAATGGGAAAAGGTATTCTTTCATTCTTCTTGATTTTCACATTGTCCTGTACGACTTAGGTTTCGTTCAAGCCTTAATTGTTCAAGCTGAACATCCAATATGACACGGGTTGGGGCATCCCATAAGGCCATCTTGAACCATTTATAGGTTGATTGTAGATAATAAGGACCCATGGAGAGTGTAGTATTGTAGAGAGCTGTGAAGAGCATCTTTAGAATATTATAGGTTCTTCCTTTTATATGACTTCAACACTCTGATGATGTCTATAATACTACCTATAGCAATGGCACCCGTGAGTAAGATAGTATTCCGTGCAATATCAGGGACCATATTATAATATTTCATAACATTAGAAATGTCACTTGAAGACGTACCTAAAAAGGTTCAATATATCATCGTCGACTCAAGATTTGTAAATGGTACGAACAATTCATTCGCACTTGATCTCACCTTAAAATCTAATACACATGTCGAGGATATGAGTAGGGTCATGGGTATCAAAATGGTCGATTTTTATGTTACACAAGTAGGAGAGGCAGATCCATCTAATAGCACAGATGGGACTACAAATATAGCTAAATACGTCGATATAGTATGCACAGAAATTCCCAAGGTTGCTCAATTATTGGATGAGAGACAAGGTCAAATTTTAGCAAGAGTCCCATTGGAACGGCATATGACGCATGCATCATCGGTCATGCGAGATAAACAATGGAAAAGTTTCAATAGACAAACTAATTATTTCAATCCTATATCCATTAAAAAGTTAAATTTTAAAATTTTCGAAGAGCAAGATGATGGTGATTATGTAACTCTTCAACCAGATGCTAAATGGTATATGGTACTCGAAATTACTACTGTCAATATTAAGGAAAAACCGAAGGATCGGGAATTTCAGATCCTTCAAGCACTCGAGAAACTCCTTACGAAAATCGATACACTCAATCATAATGTTCAAAAGTTACCAGATAAACCTCCAGAGGAAGCTCCTAAAAAATTTTCATTCGGTCTTCTAGTAGCCTTTTTAGCTTCGTTACTCGGTGGTTTTATATGGTGGGTAAATAAAAGTTCTACGTAAAAAGGTTGTCATGTAAAATTAATAACAGATCTCTATGGTGGATGTTGTATGTCCTCATAGAGATGTGAAATATGGTATGTTTTCTCCAATTTAATTAAGCCGATGCAACAACCTTCTTCTTGGTGACAAGCTTCTTCGCAGGTGTAGCCTCCGTGACAGGTGGTGTAGCCTCCTTCTTAGCAACGACGGGGGTAGCGATAGGTCCAGTGGGTCCAGCGGGTCCAGCGGGTCCAGCGGGTCCAGCGGGTCCAGCGGGTCCAGCGGGTCCAGAACCACCACCAGAGTTTTCAATAATCTTGGTTAACAAACCGTATAAACGGGTCTTGTCGAGGCGGGTACGTTTGAGTTCATCTTCGATATCTTTGATGAGGGGATTCATTTTACTATATATAAAGGTAATATTATCTTTAAATCAAATGATATTCATAGGACCTGAACTAAACACAGGTATAGGCAACCATGCCAAGAAATATGCCATGCTATTTCCTGAGAAGTCCTACTATATATTTGGGAATGAACTTCCTGAGAGTGAACATGGTCTCATTTTCTTACTTCCTATACAAAACCATCTAGAGTATGTTAAATATGCGAGAACACGTGTGAAGAACTTGTCCTGTATGACTGTCTGTGAGACTGAGACTGTTCATGAAGATTATGGTCTTATCATGAAAGAGTTTAAGAGAGTAGCCGTCCCGAGTGAGTTTTGTAAACGCGTTCTTTCCAAACAGTTTCCTGATAATGACTTTTACATCATTCACGCACACATCCCATCACCTAAAGAGAGACCTTACACATTCTACCACATTGGAAATATTACGGACCCTAGAAAGAAGTTCCGTGAGATACTTCAAGCATTTGTTCGTCTAAATGAACCAAATACACGTCTAGTCATCAAAGCTACAGCGAAACAACCTGTACAAATCCCATTTCCAAGAGTTGAGGTTATAAATGACCTGATTTCAGAAGAAGAAATGGATCGTCTCCACGACCGTTGTGATTGCTATGTGAACTTCTCACACTCGGAGGGAGTTGGGATGGGTGCTGTAGAAGCTGCTATGCGAGATAAACCGGTTATCATTACGAATTATGGTGGTGCGCCTGAGTATATCAAGACACCCTATATAATCGAGTGTGGACTTCAAGAGTTGGAGCAGGATGATTTCCTCTTCAAAAAGGGTATGACTTGGGGTAAGCCAAACTTCGACCAACTCTTGGAGTTCATGAGACATGCGTACGATAATCGTGTTCGTGTAATGGACCACGAATACACTAAAAATCTAGTTGGGGGGGATAATATTCTAGAGGAGTTCATCTTGAATGTAATTGGTGGCGAGAATGATAAGACCAATTAGGATAGTTCCACTCATCATTGACCCTTTTTGGGAAATGATTGTCATGACAAGGTCGTCGACGGCCTGAACACCTGTTGGCTTCTTAACAATACGAGGTATGAGGGTAGTGATAGTGACGTAAAGTGCCATCGCTATTATTACAGGTCTAAGAGTGTCTTGGTCTAACATCATCTTTCTATTAGTCGGCGATTTTAATCTTAGTTACATCCACCTTTGCTCCGAGAGTAGCATTTTTTACACTATGCTTTTTGCAGTAATTTCCACACACAGCTTTAAATGCACACTGCTTTCCAGTCATCGTCGTCGCACAGCATATTTTCTTTGCTGTCCGTTGTTCGTTCACAGCATCGGGGGGTTTATCGATGACAATCATCTTTCGCATATCTTTTTTCATTTGATGTTCTTGATACTTCTTTTTCATAATCCAGGTTGCATTCGCAAGTTGGTAGCACGCTTCATTTGGCTCACTGAATCGGTACATCTTGACCGCATCCGCGAGGCAACACTCCCACATGGTATCTCTGACAACTTCCATTTTTTGTTTCTTACTTTTCACATTTTCTTGATGCACTTAGGTTTCAGGCTTCACCACCAATTTCTGCCAAGTACACGTCAACCTGACCCACAAACTCTGGGCATTTCTCAGATGTCTTCTTAGTGACCATATCTTGAACATTGACTACATGCTCCTTGAACTTCTTGACATCTATCCCAGTGGCATTATGGATTTGAGACTCTGTGGCAATATCTTTGAGTGCGTAGAAGTATGCCGCTGCGTAGTTGGCGTGGAGAAGAGCAATCACTGGGGACTTATCCTGTTGAGCAGCTGTAGCATAACGAGCCGACTGACGAATCATTTTCTCGATCGACTTATTTATACCCCTGGTCTTGTTCTGCATCATTAAAAACAATACGAATACTATCGCTATCAGGTAGAGGTACATACTCTATTAAAGTATAGACATTATTTTTTAATAGAGTATGTCATCTATAATCATATACGCTGTACCCATGTTCATGTTCGGTAAGTACAAGCGAATGAAAAAATACATCAAAGAACTTGAAGAGAATATTGACGAGCTCGAATCGTCTCTTCAAGAGCTCCGCCTTCACCTCAATAATCGGACTCGATGGTCACACCAGGTGGAGCGGGTGGGACAAGTTTCAAGAATGGCGCGTTGGCGGTTCATTACAATGATCTTATTCTATGTTCTCGCTCTAATCGCGGCAGCTTTTCCATACTCTAATTACTTGTACGGACCTTTGGGACTCGCTGGTATTTTCCATAGTTATCTTACCCAGAGGATTAATGAAGAGAACTAACACTTAAGTTAGATAGTATAGTTATAAGTTTAATACAAAAATATGTTTGAAACATTCGACAAAGAGGACATGAATCGATGTCTGGAAGACTGGTATTCCCGAGGAGGGAATATCATTATAGAGGGTGACACCTTGAGAAACCGTTACGAGGGTAACTATAGACGAATGCCCAAGAAACCATGGGCCACGAAGGAATGGGTTGACCAGAGAGATCTCAAATTATATACTCTCATGAAAGACCACTTTAGCCCGGAATTTTGGGAGAAGATATGGACATGTGGTTACCTCTTACCTCACTCACCCAAGTTTCACATTCTCCGTGAGTACGACGAAGTTCGTCGTGGTAAAAAGTTTAGAGAGAATTGCCAAAAACTGATAGTAAACCTAAGTTAGTTAGAGTTTTGAGTTGTTTTAATATAAATGTCTCCTAATATTACAGATCAGTTACGTCTTACACTTGAATATGATGACCCAAGTCAAGTGCGAGTTACACTGTCCACACATGGAGAAATTGAGTGGACGCGATTCGAACGAACGTGTAAGAATACTCATATAAACCCTTATAATTTCAATGTGTATATTGAAGAGCGTCAAAGGGGTAAAAGTGTTGGTGAGACCGATCGATATTTCTCTATCAAATCAGATAGGTGTTTACGGGACGTTGTATTCAGGGGTGAAAGATTTTACTTCGGAGATAATTTGAAAAGACTTCGTTCATTTCCAGACGTACTAAGATTATACAGTTCCACCGAACAGATTGTCGATAAGTTTATGGGTGATTTACTTCTAGAATTTGATGCTCCCAAGAGTCCTAAGGCTGTGAAGTCTCCCAAAGCTCCCAAGAGTCCTAAGGCTCTCAAGATTCCTAAGGCTCCCAAGGCTCTCAAGACTCCTAAGGCTCCCAAAGTTGTGAGATATCTTGAAGTTGGTGAACTGGGAGAGGAAATCAAGAATAAAATCTCGAAATGTCAACACCCAAACTGGACATTTTCTGTATGCGATAAGGGAGGTCATCATCGTACACTCTGTTGTCACCCCTTCAACAAGAACAAAAAAGCATATAGGGTTCTGTGTGTAACACAGAGACCAGACTGTATGTGTCCTCTCCACCGACAAGACACGTTTTGGAGAAGATTGACCTCACATGCATTACACGATAGAAACACCAAAATCAAAGGAGACTCCTTTTATGTGAAAACAATCGTAGGGTTGACATCTGTGCAAGAGTACCACAGAAAGCTCGAAAACGATTTCAGAGAAACATTCGAGACTTTGATAGATTCGTCTTATATTAACAAAAACTACTTGGAATTGGAGAGAGATAAATTCGTTATTGACGAGTTGTACCCCAGATGTGAAGGTAAATTTTCCAAGGAATCGTATGATATTGCTTATTTTCTGGCAACGGTGTTTAATTACAAAAACACTCAACTTATCATTCATAATAACAATCATGCTAGGGAACTTGGAGTTGATACTGAACGATACAAGATGTTGATCAATGGTTCGAAAGGGGGGATCGTGGAATATTCAGCAAAAGAAAACTTCGATGAGATTGAACCAAGTCATGAAGCGATTTCGTACATGCTGGAATTCGTGAACAGATTTATAGAAAAAGAACCTAAGTTAGAGCTTTGATTTGTAATTAAAGTAAGAAATCATGGAAAGCGTTCAAAAACTCACCCATATCGAACACGTTCTCAAGAGACCTGACTCCTATGTCGGTCCAGTTGAGTTGGGTACAGAACCTTACTGGATCCTCAACGGTGAAAAGTTCTCCAAGAAGAACCTCAAGTACTCCCCAGCGCTCTTGAAGATCTTTGACGAAATCCTGGTCAATGCTATTGACCGCAACTCTCTCCACCCCAAGCATGTCAGTTCCATCTCTGTCGCCATCGATAAGGAAACAGGTTCCGTCACCATCGAGAACAATGGTCCTCTCGGTGGTATTTCTGTAAAAATGCATGAGAAAGAGGGTCTATGGAACCCCGAACTCGTCTTTGGACACCTCCTCACCAGTACCAACTATGATGATAGCCAAAAGCGTATCGTCGGTGGTCGCAACGGGTACGGTGCCAAATTGGCGAACATCTACTCCACCGACTTTTCCGTGGTCATCAAGGACCATGAGACGAAGCAAATATATACCCAATCGTGGTCTAAGAACATGACTATCTGTGATCCCCCAAAAATAAAAAAATATTCAGCTGCTACGTCATCTGTCGCCATCACTTTCACTCCTGAGTGGAAACGTTTCGGGATGTCCAAGATGGACAATACCATTTACAGCATCTTCCAAAAACGGGTTTGGGATGCGAATATCTGTACCACCCAAAACTGTAAAGTGAAGTTCAATGATGACGTTCTCACCAAACAAACATTTGAAGCATATGCTAAGATGCATGAGGGTGTTGATGAGGTGTACTCTATTAATACCGATCGATGGTCAGTATGTATCGGACCCGCTGAAAATGGAATGGAACAGGTTTCATTTGTAAATGGACTCTGTACCAATAAGGGTGGAACCCATGTCGACCACGCTGCGAACCTTATCGCCAATGGTATCATCGATGAAATGGCGAAGAAGATTAAGTTGAAGCCTCAACAGGTCAAGAATACTTTTACTATCTTCGTTAAGGCAACCCTAGAGAATCCAACATTCTCCAGTCAGGTGAAGTCTGAGTGTACCTCAAAGTCTCCAAATTTTGGGAGTAAGTTTGAAGCACCTAAAAGTTTTATCAAGAACGCTCTCAAGACTGGGATCGCTGATGAACTCCTGGCACTCTCCAGGTTTAAGGAGATGAAGGAACTCCAGAAGTCTGATGGTGCTCGCAAGTCTACTATTACTGGTATCCCAAAGTTGGATGATGCTAATAAGGCGGGAACCAAACATTCGAAGGAGTGTACACTCATTGTAACAGAGGGTGACTCAGCAAAGACTTTGGCGGTCGCTGGTCTCTCGGTGGTTGGTAGAGACCGCTATGGTGTCTTCCCTCTCCGTGGTAAGTGTAAGAATGTGAGGGATGTCTCTGTGTCGCAACTCACATCGAACCAGGAGTTCAATGACCTCAAGAAGATTTTGGGTCTCCAACAGGGTAAAGACTACAAGGATCTCTCAGAGCTTCGCTATGGACGCTTAATGATCATGACAGATGCTGATAACGATGGGTCTCACATCAAGGGTCTTATCCTAAACATGATTCATTATTTCTGGCCGAGCCTCCTCAAGCTCAACTTTGTGGTGAGTATGGTGACACCAATCATCAAGGCGACGAAGGCTTCACAGACCAAGTCTTTCTACACTGACTCCGCGTTTAGGACCTGGTATGGTGATGGGAAGCCAGGGTGGAAAGTGAAGTACTATAAGGGTTTGGGTACTTCTACATCGGCGGAGGCTCGTGAGTACTTCAAACAGATTCAAGACTTGACTGTTCGATTTGATATGGATAAGATGACAGATGCCTCGATCATCCTCGCTTTTGACAAGAAGAAGGCGGATGCTCGAAAAGTTTGGCTTCTTGAGAATACTGCCAAAGATGCTAACCAACTTGAAGTACCCTATGGGAGTGTGAAGCAGTTGGACATCACAGACTTTGTGCATAAGGATTTGGTGAACTTCAGTCTCGCTGATCTCAAGCGTTCCATCGCGCACATGGCTGATGGTCTCAAGCCATCCCAACGCAAGGTTATGTTTGCATGCTTCAAGAAGAATCTTAAGGATGAGATGAAGGTTGCCCAATTGGCAGCATTTGTGGCGGAGAAGAGTGCTTATCATCACGGTGAAGTTTCTTTGGCGGATACGATCGTAAAGTTGGCGAATGATTACACAGGGTCTAACAATATCAATCTTTTGGAGCCCTGTGGTCAATTTGGTACGAGGCTTATGGGTGGTAAGGATGCGTCCCAAACGAGGTACATCTTCACGAAGCTTACCAAGGATGCAAGGAAACTCTTCGATCCCAGGGATGATGCAATTCTCAACTACCTGGATGATGATGGTCGCTCCATCGAACCCGACTTTTACATGCCAACACTCCCTATGGTCTTGGTGAATGGGACAGAAGGGATTGGTACAGGTTTCAGTTGCTATGTACCTCCTTTCAACCCCGAGGATATCAAGGCGAACATCAAACGGATTTTGAGTGGTGAGGAAATCGTCGCTATGCGACCCTGGTTCAGGGGTTTCAAGGGGGTGGTGCACAAGGAGGAAGACACATGGATGATGGAAGGTGTATGGAATTGGTCTGGAACCAATATTGTGGTCACTGAATTACCACCTGGACGATGGACCCAAGACTATAAGGAGTACCTCGACGGTCTCGTGGAAAAGAAGATGATTGGGGGGTACACCAATAACTCTACCACAGATGATGTTCATTTTGAAATCATGGACTATGCAGGGAAAGATTTACTCAAAGATCTCAAGTTGAGAAAGACCTTCCGTGTATCAAACATGCATCTCTTTCACCCAACGAAGGGTATTCACAAGTATGCGAGCCCCGAGGAGATTCTCAAAGACTTTGTGGAACTCCGTACAGAACACTATAAGAAGAGGAAGGCGCACCTCATCGATGTGCTTCAAAAGAAGACTGAGATGTGTAGCCACAAATCAAAGTTTGTTTCTATGGTCATCGAGGGTAAACTCGTTGTATTCAAGAGGAAGAAGCAAGACTTGGAGGATGAAATGTCCTCAACCTTCCCGAAGATTGATGGGTCATTAGACTACCTTCTCAATATCAGGACTGTTGAGTATACAGACGAGCGCGTCAGGGCGCTTATGGATGAGGCGAAACAGGCGAACGAGGATTTGGAGAAGATGATGAAGATAAGTCATATCACGATGTGGAAAAATGATATTAAAAATATGTAAGTAGTAGATAGATATGGGTGAAGCCGCTAAGATTTCCCTAAAGGCTATTGGAAAGCAAGATACACACCTTCTTTCCAAAGACCCTGAAGAATCATTCTTTAATTACAAAGAAGATAAAAGACATTCTGAATTTAGAAAATATCACAGAAGTCGTGTTATCGTCAATCCCAGACCTGATGAAGTAGATGACAACTGGCCTTTTGGACAGACGATTAAAGTTGAGTTTAATCCACAGAACATGGGGGACCTTTTGAGTAATATGTGGTTAAGTGTGAAAATGCCCGGTCTTCGAAATCCAACTGTTGGAAACTATGCAGATCAATTGGGTCGTCACATTCTCAAAAGTATTACATTGTATGTCGATGATATAGAAGTTGAGAAGGTTCATGATGATTGGGGTGTTATATATGATGAGCTTTATTTAGAAATTTCTGAAAAGGTTGCAAATAGGTTTCTTATAAATAGAAATATTGGTTACGATGACTCTACAGTGTATCCCGCACTCGCTCAATTTGATTCAGATCTTACAATCCCACTTCACTTCTTTTTCTCGAGAAAGTTTGCCAGTGATGAGTATTCCTCTAATAAACCAAATCGCCCCTACTTCCCCGTTTGTGCGATACATAAACAGAAGATTGTATTTGAATTAGATTTTCATAAGCAGTCATTCTTTACGGATAGAACGCATCTCATTCACCTCGACAACTTTAAATTAATAACTGAAGAAATCACTGTCAATCCAGATGAACGAGGATATCTTGCAAATGAGAGACAAACATTTATCACAGATCTCGTTAGAAAACATCCAACAACTGTTAGTGAAATTGGGAAAGATACTATTCGAACAAATTTAGTTCCGAACATACCTGTGAAATGTTTTCATTGGTTTTTGAGAAATACACTCTATGAGAATGAGAATGTAGCGATTGGTGATGCGAGTGATACAGAGAACTATTACTCTCAAAATCGTTTCAACTTTTCTTCAAATGTAAACTTTGATGAAGTTCAAACATTTTTTGAACCCATTTTGGAACATGCAAGTTTTTACATCAATGGTAACAAGTTACCAAATGTTTCCAATACAAATCACAGTTATTACAAGTATCTTATTCCTTTCAGAAATAGACTTGCGAGACCGTTTAGAAATATATATACATATAGTTTCTCGATGAATCCGGTAAATGTGGAACCATCGGGGAACTTGGATTTTAGTCAGATACAGTCAGAAAAAACGTCTATAGAAGTGAAATTGGATACACGCGTGGGATCATTGGTAGATGTGACAACAAAAACGTACTCTTTACAGATGTACTACACAGGATATCAAACATTCATATTTGATAAGGGGTTTATGTCAGTTGCTTACTAAACAATGAACCCTTGTTGGTAGAAATGTAGTCGATTATATTATTTTTAATACACCATTTGATGAAGTTCAACTGTGCCAAGGTTGTTTGGATTTCATGAGATGTACCCGGAACTTTATAAGGAAACTTTTCAGAACGACAGAATGGGTCAAATAATTTTTTACTATATCCATCGAGACTTGATTTATATGCACAGTGTACAGTGAAATACTTTCCATCTTTTGTAGTGTATGAAATGTTATTTTTTTTTGCATAGTTTGTGATGAACCACTCTAGATTTCGGAGTGATATACCCGTAGATTTATTCAAAATGTTCATTAATTTAGATCGGTGTTCTTCTTCGTTATAGAATGTGTTAATTGATGTTAGTAGAATACCACTTTTACTCATTACTGAGTATAGAACCCAAATCTATAAGCTCTTTTGAATTCTCACAACCCGGACATCCCCTAACATACATTTTTTCAGGACCATGTGTATGCAGATTCGAACTTGAAAGTGATCTCATTTTGATATTGTTGCCTTGTGTTATGTGATGTCTACAATATCCTCCGTCATTTGCCCGGAACAAACATCGTTGCCCATTCGATTTCGTACCTTTACAAAGTGATATAGCCGAGACAACTGGAAGATCCCTCAAAAGCATGTCAAGTGGAACCGCATGCTTCTTTGAAATGGTCTCAGCATATTCTCCTAACAAAGTGCTCACGCGCTCACTCACTTCTTTCTCAAATAATTCCGTTAGTTTGATATGTAATGTCATTCCTTAATAGTATCTTGCTCGTATTTTTTAAATAGGTCTTCAATTGAATTTTGTTTAACCGCATCTGTTTTCAGTCTTTGTTTCAAATCTACAATCGTACCATTAAAATCTATATTTCGTTTTTTACACTCCTCAACAAGTTCACCTTTTTTCATACCACTAAATGTCGGTTCCTTTTTCTTTTTCGGAAGTTGGTGTTGAGAAATGATATCCCCAAAGATACTATGTTTCGGATTCTCAAATAATGGTTCAAGAAGATCACATACAGGATTCAAGAACTTGTTTACGAAATAATAATGGTAATCCACGGGAATGTTATGTTCTTCGACAAACACAGGATCTTCAGACTTTTCGAAAGCTCTCGCCTTTGGATCCCCCGTATTTACAAGTAAATAGGGTACACGATCACCAGATTGTGGTTCAGAACCAGGCTTTCTCTCTCGCATTTTACGAACTACTTGTACGTGCGCTTGATTTATATCATTAATTCGAGAACTTGTAATAGAAACTGGTTCACCATTCACTTTGTAACTGTCTGATAAACCCTGACTTAACACTAATTTATCATTTGTTATATCCCCTGAAAGAAGTTCCATTGCTCTCGCCCGTGCAAGTTCCTTCGGTGGACCCGTATCACTCGACTCTAGAACGACATCTAATAATTCTTTACACACCGCACGGACATGTGGTGTGTTATCCCGTCGAACAACCTGAAGTCCTTTGATATCAATGTAGTCCATATGCATTTTATCATCTTTACCCTTTGTCCACAGCTTAGCTGCGTACCTCTTCTTCGAGTATAGGAAATAGGGCCAATAGACCTTCTCTAATTCCAAATTATTTGGTTTCTTGAAAAGGGCGCTACACTCCTCCGCTGCTCTCTCCCCAACTTCCCAACTGTACTCGACAGCTTCCTCACCTTTACGATCACCAACATCAAACTCTATCATCACTGAATCAGTATCACCATATCTGACCTTTGCACCAGGAAAATTCTTTTCCACATATGCTTTGGTTTCCTCGATCATCTCACGACCCCTACATGTTGTTGTAGATGCAATAGGTACACATGGAAGGATACCTTTACCAGCACCAGTAAAACCATACACAGAGTTCATAGAAATCTTATACGCCAATTGTTTACCATTATATACTTCCTTCATTCCACCAGTCGCCATTGCCATATCTTTTTTTGCTTTTTTACGAAACTGTTTAAGCTCCGCCAAAATGGCTGGTAAAAGACTTGAAACACCTTGTGCAAATTTGTATGTTCGGTCACCAATATTGAAGGTTTCATAAGTAACACCAGGGATATTACCATAACGCCTCTCATCCATCACATATGTCGAATAACAGAGATTGTGTGCCATCATAATAGAAGGATATAGGGCTTCAAAATCTAGAGCTGTGATAGGTGTATAATACGCACCTTTTTGGGCTTCGAGAACTGTGGCGCCTTCATAAGGCTCTTCCGGTAACGAACCATATCGAATTGTGGGAACCATGAAACCAAGTTCACGAGCTTTCTTTGTCAACTGACTGAAAACCTTAATTTGCTGACCTCTTTCAACCAAGAAACAGAGGGGGACCCATGTCGCCTTCGCCATCTCTAAAAGGTTCAGAAGTGTACACAGTTTTTTTACAAGTTTGTGGGGAAGTAAAGTATCCTTGATACAGTATTGCGCAACTTCACCTAATTTAATCGGATCCCCTTCTTTGTAGCGAGCAAACATTTCTTTCGGTGACATGTCAATCTTTTGATCCCCGAGATACAACTTCGATACATTATTTAAACTATACGAATCAAGTTTGTATCCCTTCTTCACTTCATGAAACATATCGAAAATGAATCGTCCAGACATTGGGAGAAGTTTTAGGAAATTATCACCTAGGGCACTCGAACTCAACTTCTTCAGAGAAAGTTCACATGATTCATCTCGAAGTTTTCCAAGTTTATAAAAGTTTGAACTACAACCACAATACCGAGCTCTCTTATAGATGTATTCAAGATCAAATCCAAAAATGTTCCAACCTGTGAGAATATCTACATCCTTGTCATCGATATACTTCTTGAATGCTTCAAGCATTTCACGTTCAGTGTCAAAACTCACAACATCAGGACCCTCCGTTTTCTTATAACAGAGACATACCTTTTCGTAAGGTTCATCAGTCCCGAACTTACAAATTGAAACTGCAATCTGAAAACATGTATCACCAGCAACATTCGGGTTAGGAAACTTACCAGTGGAACTATTACATTCAATGTCAAACGACGCCACATTAAATGGAGCGATATCATCTCTATCAACAGGTTTCAGTGTAGTCCAGTCATTACACCACAAATCAATGTCAACTTTTGCCAGGTGAGAGCGAACACATTTATCACCAGTATCTAACCATCCAGTAGATTGAATTCCAGTTCGATGCATCAGACGGAGAACTGGGTCAAGATTAGATTCGTACACTTTTAGAAATTTACTCCCAGAAGAAAGATTAAGTGGTCTTCTCAAAAAGCTATCAACACGACGACGAGTTCCAAGATTCTTAAAATTAATTTTCATGAAGTAAAACTCCTCATTGTTTTGAAATCCCCATACATCCTTGGATTTTGACATTGAATATGAAGTTATACATTCAGGGCATTTATTACATAAAATGTTGTAGATTTCATTAATCGTTTGTTGAGATGTTCCAAAAGAAAGTTTTATAAAAAAGTAGGGATCAAATGCGGTTGTGACACAAACCGACTTACCATCTTCAGTCTTTCCGAAAATACTGACATGATGTTCTTCATCAGTATCTCTGGGCTCCCATGTCAGAGCCTGAAATACCACCATATGTTTATATTCAGGCAAATTTTTAATATCATTTATTAGTAAATGTCGGCTGCCTTAATTGAGCTCGTGTCAGTGGGTGCCCAGGATGTATACATCACAGGCGATCCCCAAGTCAGTTTCTTCCGTCAAAACTACAAACGCTACACCAACTTTGCCATGAAGCCTGAGCGAATGGATTACATCGGCACCTTCGGTGCTAATAACGAAATCGCTATACCTATTCGTTCAAAGGGTGACCTCATGAGCTACATCTGGATTGAGGATACTTTGGTTTCCAATGTGCAAAACAACCCCAATGGTCTTTTCTCTTCCACTGCTTCAAACCCTACCGAGTTTAGTCTGTGGATCGGTGGGCAGAAAGTGTCTCAAATGGACTCTCTCTTTATCCAGGGTGTATACAACCCCCTTATGCGTGACACCACAGCGAAGGCGTCTATGGCTGTCACAACTTCTACAATGAAGGCTAACCATGGTGGTGATCACTACATGATTCCCTTCTTTTTTGGTGAGGACTGGACTAAGGTGCTCCCCCTCGTGGCGCTCCAGTATCATGATGTCGAAATCCGTATCAAGTGTCGTGATGGATATACCCCCGTCGGTACGCCAAAGGTGTACGGTAACTACATGTACTTAGATACTGATGAGCGCAAGTACTTCGCGGACAGTGAGCACGAGCTTCTTATCACCCAAACACAATATCAACCCGCAACGAAAACTGACACTGAGATTGATCTCAGCTACTTCAACCACCCTATCAAAACACTCCACCTCGTCTCAGGTAACACAGCTGGGGGTGACAACTGGGACAACGAATTCACTTTCGATAAATCTACCCTCTACATCAACGGTGTGCCATTGTTTGAAGATACTTCTCCAGTGTACCACCACACAGTCGTGCCCGAGATGCACTGCACTGACCTCCCCGACGACATCCTCACGGATCTTCCCACCTTCACATGGCCCTTCTGCCTCACCATGAGTAAAATGCAACCCACTGGTACACTCAACTTCTCCCGTATCGATAACGCTAAACTCACTATCACCAGTCCCACTGGTGGTAACCAACTTCACCGTATTTACGCGGTGAACTATAACATTCTCCGTATCAAAAATGGTATGGGTGGTGTTGCTTTCGGTAATTAATTTTAGTATATTTTTTTTTCATTTTTCCAATTTGTGAGTCGGCGCCTCCGTCTCACAAATTTATATTTGTATACAATAAACAAGTATGTCTTCAGTGGTCGCCAAATATGCCAGAGAGGCATTCAATAAAATGTCCGTAGGACCCACCCCATATATGGACACAAAGGGTCGTCGTATAAGAATATCTGGTAGAGGTGCTATATTTACAGAGAATTCTAATAATGGGAGAAACTACGACCCCATCGCAGCTTTTATAAAACCATTATCAGGTAATGGTCTCAGGTTGAACATCAACGATAAAAATGTTAAAACCGTTCCAAAAAAAATTCGTCCCAAGAAGAAATTTCTCAATCTTAACAACAGCAATAGCAATAGCAACAGTAACAACAATAGCAATAGGTTAACGGTCCACTGTCGAGCATGTAACAAGACATATAATGGTCACGCCCAATGTTGCTTTGAGATGAATCATGTAAAAGTTTAAATCTCACCAAGTACTAAATGATTCCACTAGTCTTCATCGGCGGTCTCGCCGCTCTCACTGCCTACACCTATTATGGTCAGAACCTTGTGTCCGCCGAAGAAGCTAAGCGACTCATTAAGGATGGTAAGATCAAGAGGGTTATTGATGTTCGTACTACGGTAGAGTACCGCGCCGGACACTATCCCAAGGCGCTCCATATCCCAGTCGATAAGATTAACGAAAAAACAACTACAGAACTTCCCAAGCGAGGATTGCTCGTCTACTGCAACACTGGGCAACGGGCCAGATTTGCGGCAGAGAAATTAGAGGGTCTTGGGTTCAAGGATGTCTACTACATCGCTGGACTTTACACGAGTTTACTTTAATTAAATATAAGAATACCCGATATAAGTCTCCTTCTTTATAATCCCCGCGGGGAGTTTATCAACCATCTTTATGTCAGCTACGACCGTCGTATTAGATTTATTAGGGAGTTTATCAACCATCTTTATGTCAGCTACGACCGTCGTCTTCACACCTTTAGGTTTACCTTTAGGTTGTTGAGTCACTGGGGGCTCCTCTTCTTCTTCCTCTTCCTCTTTCTCCTCTGGTGCTGGACCAGGTGTTGGAGTAGGTTCTGGTTTAGCCGTAATCTTCCCACTCATTAAATAGTTAAAATTTGTGCTCATGATGATAAGAATCATAAATAAAAATGCGTATACAATTCGTCGATTGACACCTTTCATTATATAGTAGTACGAGTTTTTTTTAAACGGTCTAGACGACCACCCTCTCTTCTCATAAATACAGTAAGTTCCATAACTTCACCTTCCAACTTTACTTTTCCTGCCTGTCGCATCCACATGACACGTTCAACCCTGGTGACATCAACACAAGACATCTTCGTCTCAGGTGCCTGACTGTGATGCACGGTGAGAACCAATGCATCCTTCTTTGTCTCTTTGGGGAGTTGATCACCGTCGTGACATACAACAATATGAGCACCTGAACATCCAGATACATGCATCCACCAATGCTGCGGACTACTCGATAACGTCAGTTGGTCATTTTCTTTTGCATTTTGACCAACCTGGATTTTGATACCATCATGGGATGTGTATTCAAGCATGATTTTATCTCATATTAATTCCTTATATGGTATCATATGCACGTCGTATTACAACCCAGTCCTTCTATTACCCACAAGTATAGAGTGATTCTCCCAACCAAGAGAGCCATAGACTTTGGTCAGGTGGGGGTTCAATATTTCCCCGACCATCGTAATCCCCGTCTTATGCGCGCACAACTTCTTAGGAAAGGGGCTATCATTCCTAAGGAGCTGCGAATAGAGAGAGATCAGTATGAGATACAAAGGGGGATGTTGAAAATTAAAGAAAGTTCGGAAGAAGATTGGGAAGATTTCTTCAGGGCCGAATATTGGGAAAGATGGGTATTACACACTTACCCTAATGTGGATAAGGCTAAATTGTATATGACTATGAGTCAAGGTATACTTTTCATGCCTACACCCGAAGACCTATGGTTTTCTAATTGCCGGTAGATCCAAAACCACCTGAGCCACGTTCAGTATCCTCAACGATACTAATCTCCTCGATGGGTGGCGTCTCACAACGCTCTAGAATGAGTTGCGCAATTCTATCACCCTTCTTGATTTCAAAGTCCTTCAATCCATGATTAAATAGAATGACTTTAATTTCACCGGTATAATCTGGATCAATCACACCCGCACCAACATTGATACAATGCTTTGCGGCTAACCCTGAGCGGGGAGCTACACGACCATATACCCCTGGTGGAAGAACTACTGTAATACCAGTTCCTACGATTGCTCTTCCAGCCTGGCTAGGAACCATGGCATCTTCGGAGCTATATAAATCATATCCCACAGAATGATCAGACCCACGAGTAGGCACAATAGCATCATAACAGAGCTTCTTGATCCCTAGGGACATCTACTTGTATCACGACTCAAATCCTTAAGTCTGTGAGCATCTGTAGTATCGTCTCACGTCCCTTCGTTGTGGCTAGTGACAATGGTGTCCAACCGCTATACGATACCTTGTTGGTGTCTGCACCCGCCTCGAGCAGTATCTGCACCGTTGTCTCGTGACCATGTTCAATGGCTGTTAACAACGGTGTCCAACCAATATCATCAGTCTTGTCAATGTCCACGTTCGCCGCGATTAGGGTCTTCACTACCCCATCATGACCATTTCCAGCGGCCATGGAGAGTGGTGTCCAACCAATATGATTACACGCGTTTATGTCAGCACCCGCCTCGATCAACGCCAGTACCTCTTGTACATGGCCGAGTTGGGCGGCTATTGACAACAGTGTATTCGTCATGTATGTACTATATCTACAATCCTTAAACTTATAGATGACTAAATCGTTCTTTGAATATGGGTTTCATATTCAAAGAATGGAAATTGCACTCAAAGGGTTTCGAACCCCTGACCTCAAGCTTACTAAGCTTGCGCTCTACCACTGAGCTATGAATGCAGGTCACCACCTCCCACGCTGATTAGTATACACATCAAATCTTTAAGCACTTGGGTTCTGGTTCGAATGCTATATTTTCCTCGAGTTCTTTACGCTGTTTCATCTTCTTGATATCCGCACCTTGACAATCATGCTTTGCCAGCTGAATACAACTCGGACAGTAGCTCCCCTCACAATATTTACAATCGATTGGAATGCCACATTTTTTTCGACAACGTTGACAAGGCATTACTAAAGTTAAATGAGATAAAGATTTTAAGTGTATTTTTTATAGAATGTCCCTCACTTACGCACTTTCTAAACCAATTCCTACCGAGTACGCTCACCTCAAAAAGAGCCTAAAGCGTTCCACAGCTGGGTATGGCTCAGTTCTTAGTGCATCCTATTTCATCACCCAAGGTGCTGACCAGGGTGTATCTGCAACGGTAGGTGCAATCGCATCATATGCGTATATATGTCTTCTATCCGAACGAGTAGATAATTTTGAAAAGTCGACAATTCAGAAGGAGTTTTTAGCACCTTTGGGTGCCGCTGCTTTTGAAGTGTCGTGGAATCACGCACCTTTTGCATTTGATTTTGATTATGGGGCAACTTTTATAGGGTTTCTTGCCTACAAATTCGCACTCTCTACAGTTCTATATGAAACTGTTAGGGAGATGATGATGAAAGATAGTGAATCTTTCTACGATACAGATGAGGGTAAGAATTATACCAACCCCAAGGATTGGAACGATGAAGTCTTTACTGAATTCAACGCAGACGAGCCAATTCACGAGCCACACGAACAACGCGACGGGGGGAATGCTGATTGAGAACCATGCGTTGAAGATTGGAACGGTTGAACATGGTGAGACCCTTCATCGCACCAATACGTTTACTGGCTTCCTCCTTGGTAAGAGGCATAGCCTTCTTTGAAGGTTTGGGCATGGGCATCACAGCCACAACAACCTTGCGTGTAGGGGTTACGACCCGTTTGGTAACCATAGTTTTCAAGAAGTTGGTGGCAACCTTCCTGTCGAACACCTTCTTCTCGGCACGCTTCTTAGCAGCCACCCGCTTCTTAGCAGCCTCGGGGTACAACTTGGCTAGGGGAACATTGTTCATACCATCGTTGCTCGCCTTAGCCTTAGCCTTGATAGATCCACAGAGCTGCTGTACAGTCTTCTTTTCCGCGTTGGGAACGCCATACTTTTTCGCAACCTTCACCACCTCATCATTTTTGTGGAGACGGCACTTACGCTTACCGAATTTAAGGTCGCCTGCCCTGTCCACAGATACGAGTACTGGAGTCATTGTTTAGTTATTACAAAGAAAAAAGTATAGCACGAGCTCGAACCCTTTCTATATCTATGGTGCTTCCAATTACTTCTGGGTATGGCATAATCCTAAAAA
>Ga0222674_1000301_pt1 | contig 20711 bp, 20 predicted proteins | sample AntAcemetagen866_FD_179804 | JGI IMG/M metagenome (GOLD analysis project Ga0222674, IMG submission 179804) | Saline water microbial communities from Ace Lake, Antarctica - #866 | ecosystem: Environmental > Aquatic > Non-marine Saline and Alkaline > Saline | place: Antarctica: Ace Lake...
AAGTATTAGCAGCTTGTGGTTATGGTACTGATAAAGCTATTTTCGGTTATGGTTCTACTGCTAGTGTTCTTTCAATATCAAATTTAGTAAATACTGTAGGCACAGTTGCAGCAGATGTTACAGGAGTTGGTACTGCAAGAAATCAATTAGCAGCAGCTGGTTATGGTGGAGATAAAGGAATCTTTGCTTATGGTTCAACTGGTGGTGTTAGTGTTCTTTCAATATCAAATTTAGTAAATACTGTAGGCACAGTTGCAGCAGATGTTACAGGAGTTGGTACTGCAAGAACTCAATTAGCAGCTTGTTCTTATGGTGGTGATAAAGCAGTATTTGGTTTTGGGAGACTTACAGCAGTAACAAATAAAGTTTCAAATATAGGAGTTATAGCTACTGATACAAGTGGTGTAGGAACTGCTAGAAGAAATATAGCAGCTTGTTCTTATGGTGGTGATAAAGGAATCTTTGGTTATGGTTATGACAGTGTAAGACTATCAATGTCTAATTTAGTATCTAATACAGGAACAGTTGCATCAGATGTAACAGGTGTAGGAACAGCAAGAGCTTCATTAGCAGCTGCTGGATATTCAACAAGTGCATAAAATTATTAACAACTAACAAAAGGAAAATAACAACATGGCTTCAAAGCTAAACACAGAGTTCAATTACAGATACCAAGTAATAGGAGATACACCTTGGGAAAAGATAAAAACTTTAAAAGGATTTTTAGAGGGTAGAATTAGAGCAGCAGCACTTGAAGAAGTAGGTGATTTAAAAGATCAAGCTAAAGTTGCTAAACTAAAACACCTAGAAGAAAATGGTGGACTACAACATGAGATACTAGAACTTAAAGCTGAAATACTAGAAGGTATAAGTCATCAACCAGCAGCTAAAGAAGCATTTGAGTTAAATAAAAAAGAGATTGAAATACTAGAAAAATTATTAAAAGAACTTTATGTTATTGCAGAGCCTACAAGAATAGAAGGTTATAGTGATGAAGAAATGTTTGAAGCTAATGCAGCTAATGAATTTACTGTAAATATTGGTAGAGAAATACAAGCTGAAATGATTGCTAATGGCAGACCATCTCCAGCTAAATTAAGAAATGCTATGTCTAATCCTTATACTTGGAACGCATTAAAAGGAGTTGGACTTATACCTAAAGAAACAAAAATATTAGAAGGAAATATTAACCCAAAAGACAAGATAAAATTAATAGGAGTTGAAGATGAAGTTATATAAAATTAATGCAGCAAATTATGAAGATTACCATGGCACAATAGAAAATCCTATTGACAGATCATATACTACAACTATTGCACAAAAACCAGATTGTAGTGCTTTTTTATTTTTATGTAAAGACGCACAAACTGCACAAACTGGATTGTCTTTATTAACTACAGTTCCATCTGGATTTGATTTTACATATTGTCAAGAATGGGGTCTAACAATTAATGATGATGGAATAGATAGTTGGAAAGAAAATAGAATAAAAAGTAATAAATTTACAGTATAAATAAAATATTATGAAAAATTATCTTTACACATCAACAACTAATGGTTCTATACCAGCTACAGCTAGATAACAAAATCTTGATATAGCATTAAATTTGATATAAACCATAATAAACAGGTTTTTATATGCTACAAAAATTAGGATTTCTACCAGGATTCAATAAACAAGTCACAGAAACAGGAGCCGAGTCTCAATGGACTGGTGGCGAGAACGTACGTTTTAGATATGGTACTCCAGAGAAGATTGGGGGCTGGACTCAATTAGGAGAATCAAAACTCACAGGTGTTACTAGAGGCTTACATCATTTTGTAAGTAAAACTTCTATTAAGTACGCAGCTATTGGAACCAATAGAATTTTATATGTTTATTCCGGAGGTGTGTATTATGATATTCACCCAATTAAAACAGACTTTGGAGTTTTATCAGGAGCTTTCACTTGTAATTTTACCAACAGTAGTGCTGCAGTAACTATTACTTTTCCAGGAGGAAGTTATACGACAGCTGGAATGGTAGCAGGTGATATTTTATTGATGACTGATTTTACGGGTGGAACGGGTACAGGATTTTCAACAACAGATTTCGATGATAAAAAATTTATGATTACTTCAGTTGATAGTACAACTCAAGTTACAATCACAATGCCAAGTGCTTCTACAGCGAGTACAACAGGAACTTTTAAAGTTCAATGGTACTATCCAGTGGGTCCAGCAGAACAAGTTGGAGCTTATGGTTGGGGGATATCTTTATTTGGTGGAAATATTTTAGGAGCAATAACAACTACTTTAAATGGTGGTTTAAGTGATGATGCTTTTGGAACAGGAGGAAGTGGAACAACGATTACATTAGCAAGTGTCAGCGGTCTTCCGAGTACCGGTACAAATTATATTCAAGTAGGTTCTGAAGAAATATCTTATACAGGAGTTAGTGGTAGTACTATAACAGGAATTACTAGAGGAGTTAGAGGATCAACAAGAGCGGCACATAGTACAGGTGCAACAGTTACTAATACTTCTTCTTACACAGGTTGGGGATCACCCGCAGCTAACACCGATTCTGTAACAGACCCCGGTCAATGGTCCTTGGACAATCTAGGCCAAACTTTAATTGCTTTAATTGTTAATGGTCCTTGTTTCGAATGGGATGCAAACGCAACCAATGCAACCGATAACAGAGCGACAATTATTTCAGGTGCACCAACAGCATCAAGGGACATGTTAGTCTCTACTCCAGATCGTCACTTAGTATTTTTTGGAACAGAGACAACGATTGGAGACCCAACGACTCAAGATGATATGTTCATAAGGTTCTCTTCTCAAGAAAATATTAATGACTATGCTCCAACCGCGACCAATAGTGCTGGTACACAGAGACTGGCCGCCGGATCACGGATCGTGGGTGCTAAACTTGGTAGAAATGCAATCTATGTTTGGAGTGATACTTCTTTATTTACTATGAGATTTGTTGGAACTCCATTTACATTTGCTTACGAACAAGTTGGAACGAACTGTGGATTACTAGGTAAGAATGCAGCCGTTGAAGTTGATGGTGCGGCTTACTGGATGTCTGATAATGGTTTCTTTAGATATACGGGTCGATTAGAATCGATGGATTGTTTGGTCGAAGATTATGTTTATGATGATCTTAATACAACTTCTAATGAATTAGTATATTGTGGTATTAATAACTTGTTTGGTGAGATCACTTGGTTCTACCCAACGTCTACTTCCAATACAAATAATAGATCTGTTACATACAGTTATCTAGACTCAACAGCAAAAAGACCTATCTGGTTTACTAATGCTAGTACACTTTATCAAAGAAGTACTTGGGCAGACTCAGCTGTATTTGGTTTACCTCATGCAAGTAAATATGATGCAGGAGACGATGCGTCTTTTGATGTCGTAGGTAATACGGATGGAGTTACAATTTATTTTGAACATGAAACTGGAGTCAATCAACAACTAGCGGGTACTATAGCAACTGCTATTCCAGCAAATATTACTTCAGGAGATTATGATATTACACAAAAAGTAGTTAAAGGAGCAGCAACTAATATGGCTGACCTTAGAGGAGATGGAGAAAGTATTATGAGGGTAAGTAGAATTATTCCTGACTTTGTTTCTCAAACAGGGAATGCTATTGTACAACTAGATTTAAGAGACTATCCAAATAACTCTGCAGCAAGCTCCTCATTAGGTCCGTTTACAGTGACAACTTCTACAAGTAAAGTAGATACACGAGCTAGAGCTAGAGCAATTGCTTTAACTATTTCTAACACTGCGGTAGATAGTAGTTGGAAGTTAGGGACTTTTAGATTAGATATACAATCTGGAGGAAGACGATAGTGGCAAAAATTGTACAATCCTTAACTAGAGCAAGTGAAGAATACGAAGCGGACACTGCACAATCTTTGGTTAGAGATTTAGATGCTGTGTTAGAGAAATTAAACACAACGTTTCAAGAAGAATTAAAACAGGAGATAGAAGCTAGAAGCTTCTTTTTAGATTAATGGCAGTAGTCAATCAATATAAATTTGTAGGAATAGATAACAGTACAACAGGTAGTGCACTTACACCTTTTGGTTCAGGGTTTCCTTTAGTAAGTGAAACGTATGTTATTAAATCTATTTTAGTTACATCAGCAGGTACACCAACAACGACTGTTACAAACAATAGTATTACAGCTATTAAAACAATAGGTCTAACAGCAAATGTTACAACAGAATTATTAACCCAACCGCTAATAGTAGAAGGTGGTAAAACCTTTACAGTACAAGCAAGCACAACAGACTCGTTTGATGTAGCTATTAGCTATCTAAACATTAAGAAAGAGGTAACAACATAATGGAAATACTAAACGCAAAAGTAGAGACGACTTACAGACACAAGGAAACAGGAGAGCTTTTTAAGGAGAGAAAAGACTGGGAAGCTAAGGGTTTCAAGCAAGAAGACATGGCTCAAGATGTAAAGGTTATTATGCCAGCACTTGATTTGTTGTCTAAAACAAAGTAAAGTAATAAACTCAGGAGAAAAATTATGTTTGAAGAACAAATGTCACAATCAATAGAAGCAGGCGCACCCGATATCAAGTACAATCAAGGTGATATTGGAAGAGGCCAACCCCAAGACGAACAAGGTAAACAAGTTGCTGCTAAAATATGGGAGCAAATGGAACCCGAGCAAAAATCTCAATTCGGAAGTTTTGATGCTTTCTTTGCAAGCGGTATATGGAAACAAATTATCCAACAGATGCAAGCAGATGAATCAGGAATTAATTCTCAAGCTCCAGAAATGATGCAAGAAAATGTTAACATGGCTGAGTCAATGCCAGGCGGTGGTATCGCTGATGTTGATATGAGAGAACAAGTTCAGATGAGAGCCAACGGTGGTCTGATGGGTCTATACAACAGAGGTAGATAGTCATGGCCGGTATAAAAGATACCAAAATAATTAAAGGTCAACCACACCTGTTGACTTACATAACACCAAACGAAGTTGAAAAATTAAAAGCTTTAGGGGGTCAAGAGACTATGACACCTGAAGGCATACCTGCGTATCCTGAATATGATAACTATGGTTTTAGTAGTCAATCGGATTTCAATTCAGGAGATGTGTCTAGATCTAATGATCCTAATGTAAGAGGAGAAGGACCAGGTCAAAATAGAGTAACCGCTTCTCAATTAGCTGCAACAAATGCAAAAGAAAAAGCAGATGCAATTGCAAAAGATATTGCAAAAAGAGAATTAGAAAAATCTAAATATGATGTAGGTACTAAGAAAAATCCTTATGCAGATTTTTTTAGTAAACAAAAAATAAAAAGCATGAACAAAGCTGCTCGAAGAAATAAATATAAAACTTTACAAGAATTAAATCAACTTCCAAAAGATGAACTAAGTAAAAGTCAACTTGCATTTATGGCAATGAATCCGATTTATGGTTTTGGAAAATTAATAAGTGGACAAACAAAAGTTAATCCAGAAACAGATATGTTTGATATAGATTCGATAAGAGAAATAGGTGGTCAAACACAATATACACCTACTGTAGATCCTGTTACAGGGAAAACAACCTATGGTACAACAGCCAATCAAGCAAAACAATTAGGTTATTTAAAACAAGATATAGACATGAGCACTAGAAAAGATATTACTCAAAACGAATTTGATGAATATATGAACAGAAAAAAAATTCCTACTTTTGAAAGTGGTGGCAACCCTAATATTTTACCACAATACGCAATGATGGGGGGTGGTGCAGACATGGGATCAGAAGATGTTGAACCGTATAATCAATTTACTTATGACGAAGATGCTTTTGGTCTTGGCGGAGACTCAGCAGATGTAACAAGAGCTTCATATGATTTTAACCAAGGTGGAAGAGCCGGAAAAGCTGAAGGTGGGATCATGGAACTAAGAGCACGAAGAGCTTTCGGTGGGATCATGGATAGAGTTGATAAGAGACAAGGATATTTTTTAGGAGGTATAGGTAAAGCTATTAAAGGTGTAGTTGGTGGCGTGGCTGATGCAGCAGGTAAAGTTTTAAAAAGTGATGTTGGTAAGATGGCAATAGCCGGCGCAGCATTTTATTATGGTGGCGGTGGTTCTGGTATGTTTGCTCAAGGATCCGCTGGTGGTGGTGGTTGGATGGGTGGTTTAAAAGCAATGGGTGGTAATTTTATGAGTTCAGCAAACCCTCTTTTATTTTCAGGTGGTAAACTTAGTCTAGGTAAACTAGGGTTAGCTTCAGCAGCACTACCTTTTTTAATGCCAGCAGCTAAACCAAACGAAACAAGTTTTAGTGATAGAGGTGGATCATTAATAGATCCTATAACAGGACTACCCGCAAAACCAGCTGAGATGAGAGCATCACTAAATAATGCTTTAGATAATGCTGATGGAGATCCTATTAGAATAAAACAAATTAATGATGCCTATGCTTTTTTAGGACCTGATGAAAGACTAGGAACTTACTCACCTTATAGAACTTATGGAGTTAAAGATGGTGGCAGAATAGGTAAAGCAGAAGGTGGATTAATGGACCTTGGTGGTATGGAAAAAGATTACAGAGCTGAAGGTGGATTTGTACCTATTGGAGAATATGAAAAGAAGGACGATGTACCAGCAAGACTAAGTGTTAATGAATTTGTATTCACAGCTGACGCTGTAAGAGGCGCAGGTCAAGGAGACATAGATAAAGGTGCAGAGATCATGGAAAATATGATGAAAAATTTAGAAAAAGGTGGTACAATATCAGAGGAATCACAAGGAAATATTGGAGCCCAACAAATGTTTGAAACATCAGAGCGATTAGGAGAAGTAATATAATGGCAATAACAGAAACTAGAAGTTTACCCCCACAGTTTGTAGAAGATCTAGGTAAAGATTACGCAACACAGTTAACGGGTTTAACTTCACAACCAATGGACACGACCAAGTTTCAACCTATGGTTGCAGGTCAAGACCAAGCACAAACAGACGCTTATAATTTAGCAACTACACAAGGTCAAGGTATCGGAGCTTACGCACCTTATCTATCACAAGCGGGAGCTTATGGAACAGCAGCCGCAGGTCTTTCAGGGCCTCAAGGTTATTCAAGTTTCATGTCCCCTTATCAACAAGATGTTATCGATGCAACAATGAGTGAGTATGATACACAAGCTGCAAAAGGAATTACAGGTATAGGTCAACAAGCAGCGATGTCTGGAAATTTAGGTGGTGGACGTGAAGGGGTTATGAGATCAGAATATCAAAACAAATCTGACATGAACAGAGCATTACTACAAGCTGGAATGTTACAACAAGGATTTGGCCAAGCACAACAAGCAGCTAACACAGCGTTCGGTCAACAACAACAGTTAGGAGCTGATCAACAAAGAATGGCTCAACTAGTTCCAGGATTATACGGAGCAGATATTGGAACATTACAATCAGCAGGTCAAACTCAACAACTACAAGCACAAAATATTCTTGATCAACAAAGAGAAGCTAATAGAATGGCAGCCTACGAACCTTACGAAAGATTAGGTTACATGGGTGCGGGTATGGGTAATGTTATGGGAGGTGCAATGGGTCAGTATCAATCACAAGTTACACCTAATCAATCTCCACTACAGCAAGCTATGGGTATCGCTTCACTAGGACTAGGAGCTTATCAAGCTTTTAAACCAAGGTAATTATGTTTAATAAAACTTTAAGTAGACCTATGTTTAGACGCGGCGGTAAAGCTGAAGGAGGCATTACGTCTGGACTAAGAAGACAAGGTTACGCTGGTGATGATGGTAATCAAAACGTTATTAAAAATGATATGGAAAAAGTTGCAACCAATAAGAGTCAATTTGATAAAGCCTTTCCTTCATATAACAATGCAGGTTCTGATTTTTTTCTGAACCTTGGATCAAATATATTAGCAGCGCCAGGAGGTAATCCTATTTTACAGACATTAGGTACCGCAGCGAAAGAACCTTTACTTCAAATGCAAAAAACAAACATGGCTAACACGCAAGGTAACAGAGAACTTGCATTAAAATTTTGGAACAATTTAGATGATGATGACAAAATTCTAGTTGAAAAACAAATGGATTTTTATATGTCTAAAGACGGGGGTAATATGAGTCGAGAAAAAGCTCTGGAACAAATTATGTTTAGGAAATCACAGAGTCCTACAGATGCTGCAAGAGAAGCGATATTAACTGAACAAGATGATACAACAAATGCAGTAAATTCTATAGCAAAAACATTTGGTTTAGGTATGCCTGATGCTGCAACTTTAAATACATTTTTTGGAGACATTGAAGCAGGTACATACGAAGGCGCTCCACATGATCCAAGTACATTCTTTATTGAGGATGACGATGTAGCAAGAAGTGGTAAAGACAGTAGACTTGTTGTAAAAGATTTTGATCCTAATAAAGATGACTACAAAGATGGTAGAGTTTACATAGATTTCATAACTAAAATAGCTTACGTAAAACAAGGACAATTCTTTGTTCCTTATAGTGAATGGTCCGCAGAAGAAATTAAAACAGATTAGGAGGATAAATGCCGTTCGGAATCGACCCTCGAAAAATAATAGAAGAAGATAATCAAGAAGAAGATAAAAAAGTTAAAGAAGCCATTAAAAAAACTTTAACTTTTGAGGAACAGATTGAAGAAAATGAAACTACTATTAGAAAGCGAAGCGACATTTCTAAAAACTTTTCTGAAGTTGATAAGGCTCTGCGTGAAGTAAACTTTGTTGAGAAAGAAGGCATGGCTGCCTGGAGAAAAGAAAAAGAAGAAACAGATCCAGAAGGATTTGAAAAATTTCAAGACTGGGAAAGTAAAACTTTATTTGGCAAACTTGGTATTGGTAAAAAATCTAAAACACTAGAACAAGAAGAAGTTAAAACTAAAGATATTGAAAAACCTTTTGTCTTTGATGATGAAGAAGAGGGTACTGGTGGTAAAATTAAAACACAATCAAAGGGTATACCTTTTGAAAGTGAAGTAGGAATAACAGAATCAATTGGTTCTGCACTTGTTTCAGGTGCTATAAAAATTCCTAAAGGTTTCATGAATATTGGAGCATGGACCATGGATGTATTTGGAGATGAAAACATTCCAGTGGATCAAGGTAAAGTTGCTCAGTTTGAAAATTGGTTTGATAAAACTTACATCGGTGGACTAGAAGGTTACGCTGAAGAGCGAGCACGAGCTACTGCCGTAGGTAGACTTACAGAAATGATGGTACAGTTTTATGGAGGTTGGAAAACTGTTGGTAAAGGAGCTGAAAAAATAGCTCTTAAAGCTCAAGAAGGAATTAACAAAGCAACTACGGCTATTAAAAAAGGAAAGTATTTAAGAACAGCCGGTAACAAAGAAGGTTACAAGTTAGCTAAAGAAGTTGAAAAATGGAATAAACTTTCAGGTAAACAAAAGTTTGTGGGAATGTTTGTAGGAGGAGGTGTAACTGGAGGGGTGATCTATGATAATTTAAATATAGGAACTTTTGGAGACATAGAAGCATTAGATTTTTTACCCACAGGATTAGATAGAGAACAGAAAGATACAGCTAAGGAAGATGCAATGAGGATGTTCTATAACAAATTAAAATTTGCTGGTGAAATGGGTTTTCCTATTATTCCTGCAATTATTGGTGGGGGTAGAATTGGTAAAAGTATTTTAGACGGAGCAGTTAAGAGAAATGCAAATGCCGGAAAGTTTGATAAGTTTGTAGAAAAATTTGTTGCTAGACCTTTTAGATCTAGAGGACCTTTCCCAGAGAAACAGTTTCAAGCCATGCAAAGATTAGAAGGTAAAAGAACTTCAGCTAATTTATTGTCTACAGATTATCTTAGAAACCTAGATGAATTAGTTAAACAGATATCCAAGTATTCACAAGGAGCAGCTAATGCCAGTGGTATGACTACTGAAATGTCTAGTCTAATTGTAGATTTAATTAGAAAGGGTAAGCTTGGAGTTCAAAATGGTAAAGTAGTTGTTAAAGGATTTGGTGATGCAGATTTAGAAAATTTCTATCAAGCGATGACAGGTAAATTAAAAATAAAATCTGATGATGTTGTAAAATTAGTTGAACAATTAACAGGGGTCCATCAATCATGGGCTCAATTTTTAAACACAGTGGTTCAAGGTAAAAACTTAAACGTAGCTACTAAAGAATTTACAGCTTTAATGAATGATAGAATTAGAAATACTTTAAACTCAGAGTATAAAATATTTGAACAAGGAGGCGTTAAACCTTTTGTAGAAAACGCAACGTCTAATGATGTTTTAAAAGAAGTAGCAGATATTTTTATGAGAAGTGCAAAAGCTAATGGTAAAAGATTAAGTGCAGAAGATGCTGAATTAATTGTAAAAGATATTATTAAGAATGTTAGGTTAGATAAAAATACCACGACTCCTATATTTAAATATGAAGCATCAGACATAGCAAAAAACAAAGCATTAATAGTTAAAAACATTGGTGAAAATATAACAGGAGGGGGTAAATTTAAACCAGATGGTAAAGGAGGATTGATACAAACTAAATCAGATCTAGCTGCCTTTAATAAATTGTTTGGTAAATTTGAAAATGCTGAATCCATCATAGCTAATGTGACAACGGATCTTGCAGAGATTGCAGCAAGAGATAGATTTTATAATGTAATTAAAGAAGGCTCTGATGAAATGATTAAAAAAGGTGAGATTGGAATTGTTTATCCAACTTATAACTCAGCTGTAAAAGCATTTGGATTAGGGGAAGACATTATAGATGCTACTTCTGGTCTACAACTTCCACAAAAATTAGGTGAGCAAGCTTACACAGTTCCTATCAATGGAATGTTTACAACTAGAACTATTGCCGAAGGTTTAAAATACGGTGCAGCAAATAGTATGGGAAGTATAACTAAAAATATTGTTTATCAGTATGCAGTGATGCTACCTAAAGGATTGATCCAAGCTGGTAAAACAGTAGGGGGTCCTTTCACACATGCTAGAAATTTTTCATCCGGTGCAGTAACTACTGTTGCTTTAGGTAATTTTAGTTATGCTCTTAGACATCCGGGAGTTGCCATAAGATCTATGATAACCGCGTTTAATACATTACAGCCTCAACTTCTTTATAGAAATAAGCCAGGAGCTTTACGTTATATTGAAAGGGGAGGTAAACAAATTTCTTTAAGTGACAGTGAGTTTGCCGATGCTTTAAAAGGAGAAGGAGGCCAAGCATTATATAGATTTTTACTTGAAGAAGGTATGGTAAATCAAAGTGCTATCATGAGAGATGCCATAGGTTTACTTGAAGATGTAGCTAAACAAGGATTTCTAATGAAAGCTTGGAATAAATTAGGTAGAAAAACAAAAGCAGTTATAAAAGGGGCTCAAGATATGTATGTTGCAGAGGATGATATCTGGAAAACTTGGAATTTTTTAATGGAAGATCATAAAATTGCAGGAGCTTATCAAAGAGCAATTAAGAAAAAAATTATTAATCCAGCAACAAATAAACCATACACTCAAATGGATATTCCAAATAGATTAGACATAATGAAAATGGCAACTCAAAACGTTAGAGAAATGTTGCCTAACTATGCATACGTATCTGAATTAGTACAAGCATCTAGAAGATCACCATTAGGTAATTTCGTGTCATGGCCTGCAGAAATTATAAGAACTTCAACAAACATATCTATGGTATCTAAAAGAGAAATGGCTGACCCTGTGTTTAAATTAATAGGTGCTGAAAGAGCTGCTGGTTTTGCAATGACCGTCGGTACTATAGGTCCAGCTGCAATATGGGGAGCAAGTCAGTTAGCTGGTTTTACAAAAGAAAAACTTATGGCTTTAAGAGAATTTGTTCCATACTTTTCAAAAGATAATACTTTATTACCAGTGTACGAAGATGGAAAATATAAATACATAGATTTTAGTAGAGCATTTTTCTACGATGTAGTTACTCAACCTTTTCAAACTACTTTTACGGAAATGAATAGAAGAGAAGATGAACCGGTTATACCTTCAATAGTTATGGGTTTAACAAAAGCTCTTGGTAAATTAGTTGAACCTTTTGTATCAGAATCTATTTGGATTAGTGGTATCATGGATCTATATGCTAGAGGTGGGAAAACTAAAAGGGGCCAAGCTATATGGAATGAACGAGATTCTGAAGGAGATAAAATATTTAAGGCAATTGGACACTTAACTAAACTATATACACCGGGTTCTACTGTTCAACTTGAAAGATTATACAATGCTATTACAGGTAAAACTATTAAAGGTACACAGTATGAAGTGTCGGATGAATTACTAGGTTTGATTGGATTAAGAAAAGCACCTGTAGATATACCGAGATCTATTGAAATTATGATTGGCCAGTTTTTAAAATCTGAAAGAGATGAAAGAAAATTAATTTATGCAGGAACATTAACTGGTGATCCCGTAAAAGATGACAACAAAATTATAAGACAATTTATATTTGCTAATCAACAAAGATTAGAAACTTATGAAGTCATGAGAAGACAATATGATGCTGCTAAAGTTTTAGGTATGAAGGAAAAAGATATAAAAGAAATATTTAAAGCTAGAGGTAACGAAGCATTATATAAAATGATTAAAACAAATAAATTTAAACCTTTTGGTATTACAGATGGAATGAAAGACGCTTATGAAAGAATGTCTGAAAAATATAACATTGAAAATCCTTTATCAAAAAGAATAATAAAAAGATTAGAAAAAATTGAAAAGAAATTAACAAAACAAAGATTAAATAGAGAATTTAAAATAGACCCTGAAAGATATTTATTTAATGAGAAATCTATTATAGATAGAGGAATAGAATTGTTTAAACAAGATGACAAACCTGCATTACCAGAAGGATTTAGTAAGCTACCAGACACACCACAACCTGTGGTAAATAATGCACAAATGACACAGAATGTTGACCCTATAACTAACTTGACACAAACAGAAGAAGCGTTATTATCGCCAACTGAAAAGGTAATTGCGAGTAGGACTTAATGGCTAAAAATATTGCACTAACAAAAATAGAATCACATGAAAAACTGTGTAGAATTATGCAAAAACAAACTCATGACAAAATTAAATCAATAGAAAATCAAATAAGTAGAATTGAAACTATTCTACTGACATCTGTCGGAGCTTTGATCACCGGTATGGCCGGAATGATCTACATGTTAATCATAAAATAGGAGAGTCATGAAACTTTCGAAAAATTTTCACTTATCAGAGATGATTAAGTCCCAGACAGCGACCAGGATGGGCCTTAACAACATTCCAGGGGAGCAACATACAGAAAACCTAAGATTGCTTTGTGAGAGGGTCCTACAGCCGATTAGGAGTCACTATAATAAAGTAGTTACGGTTTCTAGCGGATATAGAGATATTATTTTAAACAGGCGCCTTGGATCTTCAGATTCATCACAGCACTGTCAAGGGATGGCGGCAGATATAGAAATATTTGATTTACCCAATAATGAATTATCAGATTGGGTTAAAGAAAACCTTATGTTTGACCAATTAATATTAGAGTACTTTGATCCATCAGAAGGCCCAAATTCAGGGTGGGTTCATATTTCTTATAATCCGACTATATCTTTAAATCGTAAGGAGTATTTGATTGCTTTTAAAAAAAATGGTAAGATTGAGTACAAACCAATTTTAGGTTTAAGTACAGATAGATATGTCAAATAAAAAGATTTAGTAGGATGACTTTAGAAGAAAAAAAATTAATAAAAAAAGAACTTTCTAGAAAATGGTATCTTAAAAATAAAGAATTAGTTATAGCTAGATCTAAAAAATGGCATCAAAAAAATAAAGAAAAATCTAAGGAATATTATTCTAAATATCAAAAAAGTAAAAAAGGTTTATTAACTAAAAAAAGATATAGAGATAATAACCCTGAAAAAATAAAAGAATATTTATTGGAAAATAAAGATAGAATTCGAAAACAACAAAACATTAGAGAAAATTTTAGAAGAAAAAATGATATTAATTTTTGTTTAACAAAAAGATTGAGAAGAAGGTCATGGGGCGCATTAAATGGTATAGATAAATCTAAAAAAACTATGGAATTATTAGGATGTACAACAGAAGAATTTAAAAAATATTTAGAATCTAAATTTACAAAAGGAATGACTTTTGATAAAATACACATAGATCATATAAAACCATGCGCTACCTTTGATTTGACTAAACCTGGAGAACAAGAAAAATGCTTTCATTACAGTAACTTCCAGCCTTTATGGCCTATTGATAATTTAAGGAAAGGTGCTAAATAAAATCCCAGCGCGCCACGTGTGTATATCCTACTAAATCCATGACTTTAATTCTTCTCCTAATACTTCAGAAGCAATATCAATCTTTTTACGTAAAGCTTTAACAATCTTTTCATCGACCGTATCTTCAGCATTAATATCAACATACGTTACCGGTTTTTTCTGACCTATTCGGTGAGCACGGTCTTCGGACTGTAATCTTTTCTCCAAGTCATATCCGTTAGAATAGTAAATAACGGTGTTTGCAGCAGTCAAAGTAATGCCATAGCCGCCCGTAGAGGGTGTGCCAACAAAAAACCGACACTTAGGGTCGTCTTGAAATTTCTTAATATTCGGTTGTCTATCTTCTTTAGGCGTTAGCCCATAATAATCAACCACGGATCCCGGACTATAAACTTTTTCTATTTCTTTAATTATGTTTTTAATATCATATTGATAGTGAGCCCAAATAATTGCTTTACCTTCCATATCTTCCAACACAGTTAATAATTCTTTTATTCTATTATTTTCAATAGCTTGAGTTTGACCATTGTCATCTGTAAAATGACCACAAGTAATTTGATGCAGTCTCATTAATTGAGTTAAAGTATTAACAGTTGTACTTTGTTTACCATTTAAAATAGCTAACGCTTCTTGTTTCATTTGGTCATACAATTTACGTTGTTCTTTAGATAGACTTATTTGACGTTTAATAAATATTTTATCAGGTAAATCTAGGCAATCTTCTTTTAATACACGGTAAGAGAAAGGCTTTAATTTGTCAGATAATTCACCTAAATTTTTAAAACCATTAACTAATTGTATTTGACGGCCGGCAATGTTTGCAGTTTTCATAATAGCATATCTCATTCTAAATGAATAATAAGATTCATGATCTAAATGAAACGGATCTAAAAAATAACATTGACTAAATAAATCTAATGGATTTTTAGTTACAGGAGAACCTGTCATAATTCTTCTATATTTAGTTTCTCTACCTAAAGATAAAATATTTTTAGTTCTATTAGCCTGCGGATTTTTAATAGTAGTCGACTCATCAATAGCCATCATAGTTTCATGACATGATAAAAATTTATTAGCAAAAGCAAAACCTTTTTCGGTACTTAAAGCTTCAACATTCATGATAAGAATATGTAAACTTTCACCTCCACTAAATAAAGTATCTAAACTTTCTTGTTGTTTTTTAGTAATATTGGCTTGCCACAATACGGTCACATTCTCTATATGATCAGGTAAATGAGTTGGTAATTCATTACTATACCAAGTACCTACAACTCCTTTAGGAGCGATAATTAAAGCACCATTAACTTTACCTTTATCATAAAGCATAGCTAAATTATCAATTAATACTTTTGTTTTGCCAGTTCCCATTTCTAAGAAATAAGCATAACTTTCTTTATTCCATGACTTTTCTAATGCAGTCATTTGATGATTGTATGGTTTTGTTTTAAATTTATAGTTCATAATTTTTCTTCTTTCTACTTGACAAGATAACATTTATAACTATATTGTCAAGCATGAAAGAAAATAAAGTTTATGTCATTCAAACAATTGCTGGTACTGCAGAAGGTAGACCTAAAATAAATATTATGGGCGCATCAAAATATGGTGAGTTTGTTTTTTTATTACCGGAACTTTCTCAAATAATATTTTCTCCTGGTCCATTAATTTTTAAACTTAGAAAAGCTTTAAAAGATTTTACGACAGAAGATCATTTATTATTAACTGGAGATCCTGCAATTATTGGTGTGGCCTGTTCGATAGTTTCTGACATGACTAACGGTAAATACAATTTACTAAAATGGGATAAACAAGAAAGACAATATTATCCTATTCAAATTAACTTATATGAAAGAGGAAAGATAGATGAGTAATATAGACTTTGAGAAAGACCAAACAAAAATGTTAGGGAAGACTGAAAACATTCAGTCACTAGCAGATCAAGTGGAGAAATTAAATTTTTTAGATCAAGAAGTAGAAATACTAGAAAAAAATCTAAAACAAAAAAAGAAAGATTTTGAATATCTATCGGGAGAAGTTATTCCAACCATGATGGCTGAGATGGGTTTGTCTCATCTTAAACTTATGGATGGTTCTTCAGTAGATGTAAAACCAAATTACAGCGCAAACATTACTATTGCTAATAGAGATGCTGCGTTTAACTGGCTTCGTAACAATGGACTAGGAGATATAATCAAAAACGAGATATCCGTATCTTTTGGTCGCAACGAGGATAACAAGGCCGCTGATTATGCGAACCTTGCAGCAGAGCGTGGGTATCAACCAACACAAAAGTTGAAGGTTGAGCCCATGACTCTCAAAGCGCTAGTTCGGGAGCGTATTGAAAACGGCAAAGAAATGCCTACCGAGCTTTTCAACGTATTCGTTGGAAATAAAACAACAATAAAAAGGAAACAATAAACATGAACCAAGTAATAAAAAAAGAAGAAGCAGGCGCGTTAGCTACAAATATGTTTGAAGCTGATGCAAATCATGGCATAGAAAATATGTCGCAAGAAGACCTTGCATTACCTTTTCTAAAGGTGTTAGGACAACTATCACCGGAAGTTAATAAGACACATGCAAAGTATAAAGTCGGTGCTGAACCTGGTATGATTTATAATACAGTTAGCGGTCAATTTTTTGATGGCTCTAAAGGTATTGACATTATCCCTGTTCATTATCAAAGACAGTTAGTAGAATGGCAAGATAGGGGAGCCAGTACAGGCGCTCCAGTTGCAATTCATAACGCTGAAAGTGATATCATGAGTAAAACAACTCGTGATAAATCTTACAAAGATAGATTACCTAATGGTAACTATATCGAAAACACAGCAAATCATTTTGTGCTTATGTTAGGGGATTCACCTACAACAGCATTGATTTCTATGAGAGCTACTCAATTAAAAATTAGTAGAAAATGGAACTCAATGATGATGGGAATTAAACTACAAGGTAAAAATGGTATGTTTACTCCGCCTACATATAGCCACATTTACAAACTAAAGACTGTTCAAATGTCAAATGACAAAGGAACATGGTATGGTTGGGATGTGTCACAGGTAGGTCCGGTATCAGATAAAAGTATCTATGATATGGCTAAAAATTTTGCAGAGCGTGTAAGCGCAGGTGAGATTGCAGCTAAACCTGAAAATCAAGAACAACCAAAAACAGATAAAATAGTTTTATAAGTTTCTAGGAATTGGGCGGCGAAGCGAGAGTGGATCCGCCCATCATAAAATTATGAATGAAATTAAAAACCTAAATAAAGGTCCGCTTACGTATGAGGACTGGTACGATCTTGGCTATACTCTGGTGCCTTGTGAGGGAGGCAAGCCTACAGTTAAAAAATGGAGTGATGCCGATTTTAAAATAAAGAAAGAAGAATGGAAAAACAAACATTTAGATAAAGAAATAGGATTAAGATTAGATAACGTAGTTGATTTAGATCTTGATAACACGCGCGCAAAAGTTTTTGCACATAAATATTTAACAAATTGTGGCACTATATCCGGTAGAGAACATAACCCTACAAGCCATTATTGGTTTAAAGCAAAATTACCGGCACAGAAATTTTCATTACCAAAAGACCTTGAAAGATATGTTGAACATGCGGCACATGGACAAACTTTATGCGAAATAAGAAGTACTGAGACTTGTTATACAATCGTTCCAGGATCATTACATAGTAAACATAGAGAACATGTAAGATGGGAAAAGTATGCAGGCTTTAATGAATATGTAGGCGACTTAAATAAAATTTTAAGAAAAATATCTTTAGCTACTGCTCTATCAATTTTATATGCACCTAAAGGTCAAAGAGATGAATATTGTACAGCTATTGCTGGAGTTTTAATTAAACAAACGGATTGGGACGATACTGAAATCAATGATTTTATTTATGACATTGCAGTAGAATCTAATGACGATGAATCTGAAAATAGAAAAAATAAAGGTTCAACAACAAGAAAATCTAAAAAACCATTCGGCATGCCTAAACTTGCAGAAATAATTGAATGCAGGATTGAAAGTGTTGCAACAATATTCAGTTGGATAGGCGTTCAAGATAAAGCTTTAGTTGAAGTTAAACAAATAGCGGACGATTCAATAGGAGATATTGTTGAGTATGGTCAAGATAGATATAAAATACGAGTATCTGGTAATTTAGAAGGCGTAGCATTTACTAAAACTATTACAGTTGATGGACCAACGCTCATGAACCAGGGAAAATTTTATGATGCGGTTATAATTCAAGCTGAAGTTTGGCTACCTAAAATGAAAGCAGCCCAATTTGAGGAAATAATGAAAATGAAATTTGAATCCAGAACTAAATCAAAAGACTACGTAGAAGAAGCGGACGAATCTTTTGTATTTAAAAAACATTTTATTAATTATATTAAAATTAAAAAAGCCTTCACAGATAAAGAGCAATTAGTTAACTATGGGAGTCCTTATTTTAATCAACAAAATAATCAATTAGAATTTAATTTAGATGAATTTGAAAGTTATTTACAAGAACAAAGAATAAATCATAAACGAGTAGATCTTGTTTTAAAAATTCAAGACATATTAAAAGCCACTAAAAAAAATGGTAAATACAAAAATAAATCTTTGGTGTCTTGGGTAATCGATAATCATAAAATTGAAAATGAAGATCTTATGGTAGAAGGAACTAGTGAAGAAGTTAAGGAGGTAAATTCTGAACGAGCCTAGATTTATTGCAGGTCCTCCAGGTACCGGTAAAACTCACAAATTTATTGTGGATACCTATATGAAAGCTTTAGCAAAATATACTCCTGAAAAAATTATAATTTTATCTCACACTAATATAGCTGCCAATGAAATTAGAGATGCTATTTTTGATTTAAAAAATTTAAAAAATGAAGAAGGAAATTATACATTTCCACAATTACGAGGAATTACTAAAAAAGCAATGAAATATAGAGTATGTACTATTCATACTTATTGCAAAAGTAGATTATTAAAAAAAGAAGTGTTTAAGTTACATAATCATAAAGAATTAATAAACAAAGATAGTCGTTTTAATCTTCACAGGGAAGATGACATAAAACGTAAACATAGATTTTATAAATACTTATCAGACGCTGACGGACATGGAGAAACTTTAGATAAGTATTGGATTAAATGCGATCAAAAATCTTTTGAGCCTTACAGTTTAAAATTGATTAAAGAGTTACTTCCACTTTATGAAAAATATAAAAAGGATAAAACTCTTTGTGATTTTTCAGATATGGTAAATAATTTTACACGTCAAACGTATAATGAAAAAACTAAACAGTGGGAAGATGACGTAAAAGATCCAGATATAGATATGTTAATTATAGACGAATGTCAGGATTGTAATGTACCCCAAAGAAAAGCTATTGATAAAATGGCAAGAAACGTAAAAGAAGGACATTACTATTTAGTCGGAGACGCAGATCAAACCTTATTTGAGTATTCAGGATCAGATGCAGAATATTTTCACAACTTAGCTGCAAATCCTTATTACGAATTAAAAAATGGTAATAGATGTGGTGAAGCTATTAATACGTATTGTAAATCAATTATAATGGATGTTTGGGATCATTATAAATCTCATAGAGTGTGGACTCCAGCAAAGTATAAGAAGGGTCCTAACGAAGACGAAGTTATTAAAGGAAAAGGTTATTATTTACCAGATTTAAAACCATCAGGACATTTAGATAAACTTTTAGATAAAATTAAAAATACTGAGGAAACATTTCTATTTACTTATAGAGGAACTCCAAGCGATGTACGTTGTACAGATTTTCTTATAGCACAAGGTATAGAATTTGCTCCAGTAAGTAAGCCTCCATTTGTAATTAAAAAAGAATTAAGGGCTCACAAATTATGGCCAGATTTTATTAAAGGTATTCCAATGGATCTTACTTTGATAAAAAATTTTTGTGAATATTTAAATAAGGATTTGATTGTCGGAGATAGATCTAAAACAGTAGAAACTCTTAAAACATGGATTAAAACAGATTACACTGTAGATTATTTAATAGATAAAAAATTATTAAAGTCTAGTTGTAAAGGTCATAAAGATTTTGATCTTATAAGAGCGCCAGTTAACAAACATAAAGAAAGAATGAAATATATAAAAAGGGTTTTACATAACGGTTTTGATTTTGATAAAAAAGTTAGAGTTGAATATGCAAACATTCATACTGTTAAAGGTTTAACATATGATAATGTTATTGTTGACGAAACTGTCGTTAATAAAGATCCTTATTTTACTTCACTAAGACTACAATACACTGCATACAGCAGAGGGATTTTTGACTATTGGAGATTAGCAAAAATGCCCGGAAAATACTTTACAATAGGAAAAAAAAATGAGTGCTTATAAAAAACAAGTAGGAGGATCACATTATAAAGATATGATTATTCAACCCGCAGA
>Ga0222674_1000302_pt1 | contig 20629 bp, 18 predicted proteins | sample AntAcemetagen866_FD_179804 | JGI IMG/M metagenome (GOLD analysis project Ga0222674, IMG submission 179804) | Saline water microbial communities from Ace Lake, Antarctica - #866 | ecosystem: Environmental > Aquatic > Non-marine Saline and Alkaline > Saline | place: Antarctica: Ace Lake...
CCAAAATATTACTAAAAGCTCTCTGGAAAGATATGGGCTATTTAGGATCAGTCCGCCTCAAGGCGGCCATTCCAAAATGGATCGATAAGTGGGTACATGCCGACTTAGATGATTACACTGAATTTGAGTCACACACATCCCCGCAAAGCGGGGAGCTTGGCGAGTGTTGGAGCTCCCCCAAGGGGAGCCATTATCAAATCTAATTTAAAAATTCCTGCTTAAAACCCACCTTCTTCGTCGCTACCCTCAGAGTCTAGCTGCTCTTGATGCTTTATATAATGCTTCACCTGCTGCTCATTGAAACCTACAGTAGAACTGGCATACCCTCTTGCCCAAAGCTTCTCTCCGTTGAAATTTCTCTTCCTCCCTGAAAACTGTCTCGCCACAGCGATTGCACTTTTGCCCTTAATGTAACCAATCACCTCCGAAACAGAATATTTCGGTGGAATTCTGATCAACATGTGGCAATGATCTTGTACTAAATGACCTTCTATGATTTCACTACCTCTTTGTGAAGCCAATTCTCTAATCTTTGGTCCAATAAACTTTCTGACTTTTCCATAAAGTACTTTTTTTCTACAGTAAGGTACGAAAACCACATGATATGTGTGATCCCATTTGGTATGACTTAAACTGTTGTAGGGCATAGTTTCTCCTTGTAAAAGCTCGCCAAAGCTCAAGGAGAAACGTCCTACAACTTGTTGAAATCGTCAAACATATTAAATCCAAGGGTCAAACCTTAAGGAGTCACCCTGGCCAAGCCAGGGGTTTACCTATCTTTCAATTATTTCGAAGTGACACTGCCCGCGCCAGAAGTGATCGAATAGAATATATATTTAGAAGCGACGAGGTCGACCTCAGTTTTTAAGCGTTTTTGGAGTCAAAAAGTTTAGTAATAATTCTTTTTCAATATTACTACACGCGCCTCTAGCTAGGTTATAGAGAGGATGATTTCTCAAACCTAACTTAACGGCGACCAACGGCCTAAACGCTATAAGTTGAAGCAACACAGCGGTTGCGAACTCACTACCAACGACCTTCGGATCTCTGGCGTCAATATACTGGTAGCGCAGTGTCGTCGAGAATTCAAACAAACGATATCTGCCATTGAAAACGGTGATATCATCTATTTTAGTTGTGCCGCTGGTTTTATCATCCAGCTCTAATACCAACCTCTGCTGTCCTGAAACCTTAAAACGATTTAAAACTTCTTGGTAGACCTTTTTCCGCCACTCACCGTCCTCGATTTTTTCATCGTAAGCGGGCAAGCGCCAAATTAGAAGCTTTTCAAGCGAAGATTCATATAATGCGGTTAACTCTTTAAACTCATCTGATTGATACTCTTTGTGTTGACTTAAAAGTGACCAAGCCGAATTGCCTTGATCTACTATGCTCCACATTTTTGTCCACTCTTGATCGTGCGGCATATCTGCACCTGCTTTAAGTCGCTTTACAAATTCAGCTTGTTCTCGAACACCAATATCCATGTGATATTGAGCCTGACCACTACCGTCTACAATAGCTACTTTTTCAGTAATAAGATCTAATTGAGCCGCCCTTTGGCCGGCTGTTTTTTGATGCCATACTACAAGCCTACCAGGTGGGTTGGTCCAGTCTTTTATCATAAAGTTAACTTCGGCATAGTATTGTCGGATAATCGGATCAACCGGATCAGCAAATACACTGGAGATTAAAGACAAACAGCCGAGCAACAAGAAACCTACGCAACCAATCAACCTCATAGACAACACCTCTCCGATTCAATCATATTGAGAGTTAGAAATACCTTTAATAATACCATAAAAAATTTATGTTCTGTGTCAGCGAACACAAATCCACATCAAATATTGTCATTTTAACGTACATAAAATAGAAGGCGTTTATTAGGTCATTTCAACATATCATTTAGGAGGTTTCAAAAGATGTTAAGACAATTAAAGGTTGCAGTTTTTGCCGCATTTCTCTTTAGCAGTTTCAGCCAGGCAGCAGAGGAAGAAAAAGAAGTTGATTACGGCACCAAAACATTTGGTTACGTATCTAAAGCTGACTTTCAAGATCAAGATTTAGAAAATGTTTTCTTTAAAATCCGATTAAAAAACGGCACCCTTGGTTATGTTTCATTTGAAGAAATTAAGACCACTGATGGCAGAATAGTATACACAATGGATGTCAAACAACTTTCTACAACACTAAACGAACAAGATCACAAAGACTTCACTGACTTTCTGAAGAAAAACCCTAAGGCGAAGAAACCGCTTATGACCGAAGAGTCCGACGCAAACCAATGCTGGGATGCACCGGGACCCGGCGGACGCGACTATGACATCGAACTTAAAGTCTATTCTGACCGACGGTGTCAATCCATCTGTATTCGTAAATATGCAGTTAGTTACTACTGGTATAGTCCACGCAACCGAAGCACCGACTACGCATGTCAATGCTTTTACAATTAATTCTTTAGTAATCTAGGTAGACATAAAACTGGCATCGTTAAACCGATGCCAGTTTTACTATTAAGGAACATGGCTACATGAAGCTTAGTAAAACAGTTTTAATTGTAAGTACCGGATTAATACTTCTAACTAACTGCACGGACTCTCATAACAACTACCTCAAGCTGATCGGCGGCGATCCCGTACCCGAGGATCAATTCCAAGCAGTTGTTCTACTGAATAACTGCACGGCAACAAAAATTGCTACCCATTTCTTTTTGCTAGCTGCTCACTGTGTCACAAATACAAATCAAGCGAACACGCTAGACAGCTTGTTCTCTACCCGCGGTGACTACGACGCCGAAACAAGTCGAATACCCCTAAAGGTCAATTTTGATACGCATAATACCCACGTTAAAGGGAATTGGTCTCACTCCAATCAGACGATAGTTAATACTTTTGTTCATCCCTCTTACCGCTATGGTTGGCGCTACTTCAATCACGAGACTGGTGAATCCAGGATAAAGCACCAGCTTGCCGCCGATCTGGCTGTTATAGAAATAAAGGAAGAAACACCAGATATCCCAATTATGAAGTTGAATAGCAAATTTGCCACCACCGCTTCATATAAAGTCGGCTATGGTTGCGAATCAGAACACATTCGTGAACGATCCGAATGTCGGCCACTGGATAAAGACCGGCAATTTAAATATGGTTCAGTGGACATACCACCCAGCCCCACAGTTTTACTAGGAAAACTACCAGATTGGGCTCCTGGTGAATCTCTACTCCAAACAAACTTACACTACATCATCTCAAAAGCACGCTTTCACGCTGCAGCTCCTACGTTGGAAGATCAAGCCGATCATGATGCTGGAAAACTCCCTGGGGATAACAACATCGTTGGATTAGGAGAAAGCGACTCCGGAGGGCCGCTACTTTTAAAAGATCGAAACGAGTACCTCGTCACCGGCGTCAATTCCAAAAAAGCCATCTGGCTCCTCGATCAGAATCAAAACATTTCTATCGAAGGCGCGGCATTTGATGCTCACGCTCGGATTCATAAAGGCGCGCCACTTTTTGCTGGCGAATGGCTAGAAGATATTATCAAACAATCCCCTACTCCAACATTTCCAGTATCAGGGGATTTTATTTATTTTGAACCAATACATCTAAAAGAATTTAAAAAATTAGAAATCAACAAAGAGTGGCGGCTGGCCTTATCCGACAGACGGGCAACGCGTAAATACCTACAACAGCCCACTGATACGCTCGACGTGTATCTATTTTCAAAAAACGGCTCTTGCCCTTTAACCCCGTCTTATCTGTTTGTTGAAGACGAAGAAAACGGCGACGATGCCGAAATAACCTCTGACCTCGGCATGGTATCCAAAGTCTCAGAAAATCATTATCGTTTTCCTCTAGATTCCGAATTAGACAGAATCTCAAGCATCGCTTTTGGGTTCAAGAAAAATGGCGCCATTGATGAGAGCTTAAACTTTTGTTATCTTTTCATCAGCAGCAGGATTCAGTAAAAAGAACTGGATATCCCTGCATCGTTTAGTTAGCGGCTTCACACTTAACCTTTTTAACTGCCCATGGACCATTTCTCGTGCTCTGCAAATGATATATCACACAATTATCTGAGAGATTATTTTCTTTGTCCCAGACTTTAGCACCCAAAAATACATATGGTAATTGTCGTGGGCCAAACTCACTCGGGCCGATCTGCGTCGTTAACTCTTTAAAAGAATATTTTGTTACACCCTCTCGACCGATCCTAATATTCTGCTTTTGATAATAGTTAACAATAGCATCTGTCGATCGATCCATAGCCTCTTCCAAATAGAAGCCTTGTAGAGCGTAGGCACCAGCTGAAGGAAGCAGTCCTATAAAAACTAAAACTGTTAGTGTTAAGATTTTCATATCATTCTCCTTTATTGAAACCGGTAGCTACAATGTGAAATTATGAAGGTCAATATTTTTGTTATTTATGAAAAAGATACTGTACCCGTTTCGGGAACACCCATCGAAAAGCCACCCTCTACCGGTAGGGGTAGTCGATCGGGCGCAAGATACTCCCTAAGTCAATCAAAGCCTAACAGCTTTAGCTTTGACCACATTTTCAATCTCAGAAAGCTTCTTTAACTGCTCAGCATCTAGGTCAGTGTCAGTTCGAATAACGGCCATTGCTTTGCCGCCTTGGCGATTCCTCGAGAGGGTGAAATTATCAATGTTGACCTTCTCTTTTGCTAAGTAATGACCAATATCACCAATAACTCCGGGTCGATCTAAGTTTTCAGTAATGATAAGCAAGCCCTGAGGGTCTATCTCAAAATAGAATTCGTTAATGAGTGAAATTTTAGGGATACTACTATCGAATACAATACCGCCCACACTTAAGGTCTTTCCCTCATCTCCTCGGACCACGACTTTTACAGCCGACTTATAGCTTTCAAAATCCGGGTCATCGTTTTCGATGAGCTTAATACCTAATCTTTCGAAATGTGACGTAGTATTCACAAAAGAAACGTATGCGTCGACGACATGCCCTGCATAGCCCTTCATGAGGCCCAACCTCACTAAAGAAGTGTCGAAATTAGCGAGATCTCCTCGGTAGGAGACTTCCATCTGGTCGGGATTAAAATCGATTAGTTGCGCGATCAGTGAACCCAACTTCTGTGACAAAACCGAGTAAGCCTTCAGCATTGAATTATCAGGTATACCAATATCAGGTAAATTCACCGGGTAATCCACTACCCCACCATCAGCAGCTTTTACGACTTGATCATAAATGGTTTCACCGATTAACTGCTGAGCTTCTAAGGTAGAAGCACCGATGTGCTGCGTACACCAAACATGCTTGTGGTCAATTAATTTTTTTAATGGCTCGGGTTCATTCTCGAAGGTATCTAAAGCAACTCCAGCTAATTTCCCTTTGTCTAAAGCATTGATAAGATCATCTTCGACACAAATACCACCACGGGCAGCATTTAAAACATAACTACCGTCTTTCATGTGATCAATCACATGGGAATCAACCATCCCGCGAGTTTCTTTATTCAAAGGAACGTGCACCGACAAGATGTCTACCTGACTTGCTAGATCAGTTAGCTTCTCGACTCTAGTTGCGCCATTTCGCCTAAATACATCTTGAGCTACATAAGGATCATAAGCAAAGACTTCCATATCAAACCCATGCGCAAACTTCGCAACTCGGTGACCGACATTGCCAAGACCGACAATACCAAGTTTCTTACCCTTGAGTTCTCGTCCAGAAAATTCGTGTCGGTCCCAGCCTCCTTGCTTCAAGTGAGCATAGGCGGTTGGTAGTTTCCTTAACATAGAAAGGAGCAAGGCAAAGGTAAGCTCCGCAGCGGAGTTCGTATTTTTCCCGGGGCAGTTAATCACGAGAATACCGCGATCTGTCGCATAGTCGACATCGATATTGCCCACCCCTACAGCAGCACGCGCGATAACTTTGAGATCAGGAGCAAGATCAATAAGCTCTTTATCTATTTTTGTCTCGCTACGCGTTACAAGAACAGTGGTTTTCTTAACGAGCTTTAGAAGGTCGTCTCTTTTACAGTCTGGTTTGTATACAACAGAAAAGTCAGGGTTTTGTTCAAACGATGAAATTGCATCGCTATGTAAAGCCCCAGTGATCAATATAGATGTGGTCATGAACAGTATTCTCCGAGATCATATTCATCGATATGACTAACATAGGTCCCAGAAAAATACAGTCGATAAAATCTTAAGCACGGTGAAATTTCGCTTGATCAGGACTAAAAAAGACCAAGAATTATCTTCCGTTAGCGTCTAGCAAGGTTTGGCCGAGGTAACGAGACCAGAGCAACCTTGCCCCTAGAATTGGCAACCCTAGCTCTATAGAACACGCGACCACGTTTTAGCATTGTGACGTTACTACCACCTTGTGTCGGCCCCCAGTATGACCAGACATTCTTAGTTAACTGGGTTCCTTTGTAACCGGAAAAGTATAAGTCAGAATTTGATAATTCAGCATTGCTAAATTTTACTTTCAGTTTGCGCCAGCCTACTCTAGGTGAAACCAAAGATACCTTTGATGAGTGCAGCACGCATCTACGACTCGTATCAACATTGTTCTTACAAGGATTCAAAGGCGAAGAAATTGCGATTCTATCTTGGTAGTTTCCTTTAGCCCTTAAACGAAAAATTTTACCCTTCTTACCAATTAGACGATCACCACTAGCGAGTTTCCAAAACACGGCTCCCGACTTAGGTTGCATCGCAAACCAGGTACTCCCCTCATGAAGGACTAAGTAGGGTCGGGGAATATGCATTTTAAGAGTTGAGAAAATGCGATCAGCAGTCAAATCAGCAGTTTTCATATAGTTTTTTAGAAAACTCTCATTCCCAGTCTCACTTCCCCGAGGAAATGAAGTTGTGACTTGAATAAGGCTCTTGCCTTTTCCTGAACTCAAATGCTTAACAGTAAGCTTCCAAGGACTTTTAGAATCAATAGCTATACCGTTGGTAATTGCATACCGTTGAACCGACGCCATGACGTCTTTTCTCAAGAAATTCTGTCGATTGATCCCCAAACCGTTAGTTCGTACCATGGGAGTTTCTATAAATGAAACTGCTATTCGATCAAATCCAAATAAGCTTTCTTGAAACTCTGCATTGGCCGCATCATCGACCGTTTTAGAAATTTCACTTCGATCAAGATCTTCCATTTTATCCCGTTTTACTTTAGCAACAGCGCCATCTTTATAAGAAACAGGACGACTGGGATCTAATAAAGTAATCGTGCCTGAAACCTCGAGAGATTTTTTGCCCTCACGACTGCTAATAGGAACCACAATATTTTTCAATGTTTCTAAACTTTGTCCCTGATGATCTTTCTTCATACGAACCTGAAGGCTACTTCCTGCCTGCATTCGTATATACCGACGCCACTCACCGAAACTGTCGGTAATGCCTTTGCGGTTATTTTCAATCCAAACATCAGCACCTGCGACGGGATGGCCGTCACCATCAATAGCTTTCAACTCAAAATATACGAAAGGTTCTTTTAGGAAGTGTTTAGAGAATTTTGATCCTACCCAAAACACACCTGCAATAGCCACGACGGCACTGACGACAATCATAGCTGCCGACAGATACATCGTTATACGCCGCCGTCCTGGCTTGACTATAGCCTGCTGTGCTTCAAAGAAACTGTACGCCTCGGTAAAATCTCGTTCCGTTCCGATATCTTCCGAAGATTCCGATTTACAAACGTCAAACTGCGCCTCAGCCATTGGCTCGCTCCTAAACTTTTTTACTTTTTTTGTTAAAACCCTGACCTAGGTGTTGAGGGTTACTAAAGAGCCCGGTAAACTCGATAGTCAGGGCGTCAAAGAAATACGAAGAAATGATTTCCTACTGTCAAGTTTAACCAAAGGAAAACCGCATGAAAATGGGCAGGATATTCCCACTAACCCTACTACTCCAAGCCTTTGCAACTGTTGCCTTTTGCCAGGGTGGGAAAATATTGCTCCCCGAAAAAGTTCAGGTAAAACCACCACCATCGCGTGGTGAAGCGGGAGCGAAGGAAGATTATGACCGTAGAAGAAAGCAATTAGACCAGCGCCTCGATATCAAACGCAAACCAAAGCCATCCCCGTCAGAAGAATTAAATAAAGAACTGATTAAAGAGGTCCTTAAACCAGTAGAGATTAAATACTCTCTAAACGTCCACTTACTGGCTTCATCGATTCAAACATCCGGGAATGATCGCGACGGTTATTATACAGACCCATCAGCCGGTTTTATGCTCCTAATAAAGCCATTTAAATCTAGTGATTCTAGCTCATTATCTATGTGGACAGGCCTGCGAAGCTACTACTTTCTAGGGGGCGGAAAGTACAAGAATAACAACGGGCGCTTTAGTTTTAACTATATCGGACCGACAATTGGGATAGGCAAAATCGACCCAGGCATAAACGCACTACCTAAGAAAGACAACAAAGCTGCCGAGGTGGAGCACGGTTTATCACACGCCCGGAATGGATACTTTGCATTAATGGGAATCGCGGCTCAGAGCCGCCAAGGAAAGGCTGAAGATGGAAAAGAAGATCCCACAGACGATCTTAACACTAAATCCATCGCATTCGATTCACCCGGACTATGGGCTGAAATTTGGTACAGTCGGATTAAATACAACGCAATTAGCGTCAATGTTTTGGCTGGGGTCCAAATGGGCAAAGGCAAAACTTTTTACTACGCTGGTCTTGGCACAGGTGGTTGGAGGTAACTCTTTAGCTGCCACCCAAAATAATAGTAACAACTCCAATAACAATTGGAATTCAAATCAAAGTAACAACGACAGCAACTCGAATGAGAATAGCAATGTCACCAACAAAAATGCAAACCTCAATAACCCCAACTACTATAATTTACATAACTCTAATTCAAACCTAAATACAGCCAAAAACAACAGCGCCAATCAAAATACTAATAACAGCAATAACAACTCCGAAAAAAGTGAAGAGCAACTTTTCAACGACATTGAGGAAAACTTTAATAACGCTAGTAATTCAGACTTTTTTGAAGAGACTAAATCAAAATTCAGCGGTAAACTACCTCACCCTAAAGCAGCCTCTAGATGGCGCACCCGAGAGCTTATCATGACATCTCAGATCACAATGCAAGACGAGATCCGTACCTGCAAAAATGAGTTGAGCGCGCTAACAACCAATGCACTAAGCCCAGAAACTATGCTGACATCTCGGAATATTCTAACCCAAGCAATTATAGAAAATGTAGAAGCCTATCACTGGTGTTTCTATCTAACGATGCTAGATTTAGACAACCGACTTGACGCCGCTGATATAAATATGAATTTCTCGGAAAAGTACGCACTGTTTACCCAAGGTATGAAGTCTCAATGGATTTTAGCTCGGGCATTGGATGCCGCACTTAGTAGCAAGAGATACTTTGGTTACTTAAGAAGACGGTATATAGAAATTTCTCAAGGACATTTCGGCAAACCACTTGAAGTTATCAGCGCACCTCTTGGTGATATGGACCGCACGCCACCTTCATTGATACCCAAACCAGCAGGGTTCTATTCCGAATAACCGTGGTGATTCGCCTCAAAAAACTCATCCCCAGCTTTAAGCTTGACCTATAAAGGTACCTATCTTATACCATTGGCTTAGTCATTTTGAAAAAGGTTCTCAAAATATGCATAAGTATCTACTATTGCTTTCTTTATCTCTACTTCCTTCGCCTGCACTCGCTCACGACCACAATGATCTTGGCGATCTAATTGAGATACAGCAAGTGATGCTATCCGTCATGACGACTTATCTCACGACCCCTACGGACGGATTTGACGACATGGGGACCATTTCATTTCGCGATCAGAAAGTACCTGTCAACATAAGCGCTATGAAACAACTCGCCGCTCTTGCCGCGTTTTATGATTCATCAGAAGCCCATCATTGCCATAGTGGATGCCAGACAAAATGGACCAAAAAAGCGCTGAAGATTTTCGGCAAGCTAGTATCTTTACCCTACAGGGCTGCAAAAAAAGCCATACACCCAGTACAAACGGTTAAAGAGCTACGAAAGATTCTGCGTAAGGGAACACGTCACGGCGTCTCAACTATTAGCCAATATTATCATGGCTATAGCTCTGCTTTATTTATCGTGATTATAGCCTCACAAGCGGCATGGGAAGCCCTAGAATCAGTGGTACTACAAGGGGTTCACCTTGCATGCACTGTTTTCAATTCAGCACTTCTGACGGTAACAACTATTTCTGAGCGCCTAATTCAATTAGCTTCTTTCCCTGCGACAGATATTGCCTTCAAAAAACGTTTTTTGAAGAGCATCTCGGGAATAAAAGGTGATCTAATTATGAACTTCAGAAGTCTTAAAAACACTTCATATTCACTTGAACAGTCTACTACCACAATTAGTAGCGAAAACTACAAACCAAAGCACCAAACAATGCTTCAACTCTACCTAAGATCCAATGGCTTTTACGATTCAGTCTATGTGTCCCGAGAGAAATCTTTGGGCTCAAGGCAGGTTCAACTTTCAGACGACATTGACTTCGTCTTCGACCCAAATCAAAATCAAAGCGAACGTTTTTTTGTCGGTTTAAACCTCATTAACGGACTTAGAAAACAAATTAAACTAAGCCAAAACATTGGAAGCAGCCTATCTGATCAAAATGCCATTTCTCTTAAGCACCTTTGGGAAATAAACAAAGCAACCGGATACAGTAGAGCAAATACCGCTCTTTTAACTAACAGCTTGCTACTGATCTCATCGCTAGATGGCGAAGATCTCCCACTACACCTAAAATCAAAGATCAAACGAGCACTCGAACATCAGCTATTGTTATTTCAAGACCTAGCAGAGCTGTTCAGCAAGTCTGTGGCCCGCACAAAAGATAACACTATGGTTACTGACGAATACTTAAGTCAGTTGGCCGATAAAGTCTCACAACGAGGCATACGTTTAAAGTACTATCAATCCTATCTAAGAGCAGGAAAACGGCCCCTACGAAAGAAGATCCAAAACGGTTTCCATCAGATTTGCCTCAAAATATTTCAAAAATAGAACTACTAAATAAAACTTTTAGAAAAAATTAGCCAGCTGGGAAGAATATTCCTAGCGTTCATTTTCAAGTTAATTGCGGCAGTTAAACCGTTGTAAGGAAATTTATTCCTAGCTAACCAACCGCGCTAGAAAAGCCTACATCATTTAGCCTTAAAGAATACCAATTCAACTCCGATCTTAGTGACAGAGCTTCTTTTATCAGAGGATGCAAATTGAGATTTTTATTTTTGACATTAACCTATCTAGTAGCTGCTACCATGTGGTCGAGCACATCGTCGGCTAATGCCTATGATAACGAATGGGAAAATGTTCAATCAAATAAAAACCAGTACAACAACGCCAACGACGAAGAAGTCGAGGCTAAGATAAGAAAGGTCGACCGAGACCAATCTGAAGAAGCCGAAGACAAGCGCATCGCTTCTTCAACTAGAGTCAGAAGATTCCATGAAGTTTTAGATGAACTACTTGCAGAGTTTGCCTATGACGTCAGAATGGGCCAATTAAAAGCATTGAAAAACGTTTCTATTCGTAAAGTAGACGTAAGTGACTCTCTCCCAAAAACCTATAGACAATATGTAGAGTTGTTAATCGCCGAAAGAATCAAAGAAAACTCAAGGGTTAAAATCATAAGCTGCATCCCATGTAAAACGAAAACATCTAGACTTGTCGAAGGCAAACTTATGATCACCTCCCCAACCACTAACGTGGGAAGAATGCAGCAGGCTGCCGATCAGTTAGGGGTGGATAACTTTATAGATGTTGTATTGGTCTATCACACCACTCATATGGTTTTGGCAATGCAGATATTTAACACCGGTACCCAAGAGCTTACTTGGGCGCGAACCTACAATAGCGAAACCATTAAGAGTCGTTATCAAAAACTAGCTATCGACTACAAACAGGTGGAGAAATCAAGACCGGGAGAAGACTACGTTCCAGACTATAGATTTTTATTTGGACTCGGCGGTGGAATTATTCCAAATGTAAACAATAAATCCGAAGACAATGGTATGGTAACAGCAATGATCCGCGGCATGGAGAAATTTGACAACCGCCGCCACGAATTCGGCCTTCAATTATCCTTATATATGAAGAAAAACTCTATACTCGGAGATCACGGAACATCTTCAGAGGGTCTCAGCATTCCTAAAAAAATGAATGCCTCTGCAGCATCAGAACTATCTCCATGGTCGTCGGCATTCGCAATCTATGGAATGTACGCTCGTCACCTCGTTGGTTCTATCGAATCATACAATGATGTAAGGCATGGCCTAAATATAGGCTTAGGCTTTCTGATGGCTCCCTCTTACCTAACAGCATCGGTCAGGGCAGGATGGGACATATTTTTCGGACGAAGATTTACAACAAACCTATCAATTATTGGAATTGCTCCATCAACCGTTTATGTGAGCAATGAGTCAGTGGCAACAAGTGCGGGGGTGGGTGTTGAACTCGGCATGTCAATCAACTATTAGGACACTCCTATTGGCCCTTGCCCTACAGAGCTGTACCACTGCGTCAAATGATCGTTCGGAAGATATACTTAGTGGCACTATCGATTACCCCTTTGCGTCCAGAGCGTCACCACTTGGTCACAACGGACCCGAGGATAAATTTGTAATCAAATCTACGGTAGGTGCTACTGAATATGTTCTAGAAATCCCAGGTGCGGCTAGAGACTACGACATAGAAGTTCCGCTTGCTGATCTTAAAAATGCTGGCGCAATTGATACCGCATCTGGATCTATGAACGGAAACTTCAAGCCACAATATACCGACAGAGAATTAGTAAAAGCTATGCCAAAACTCCCAACCCCTAACGATCAAGGATTGGTAGAAGGAGCATTTGGAGTCGGTCAAGCTGAAGGCCCCACCCAATCTCCTAGCTACACTCTTCACATCGCAAAAATAAATAAGCTCTACCTAGGGAAACAATATGAATATGCACTTATAGAAATCAACAATCTATTAACATACTACCCGACTAGCCCGAAGCTTCATAAAATGAAGGGAACAATTTTACTGAAGTTAAGGAATTACCAGCTCGCTGAAAGAGCATGGGCCAGAGGCTACGACCTTGCTCCAAATGATCTCGCACTTAAAAAAGGTCTCGAAAGCCTAAGAAGACGACTAGAGTCACGGCAATCTCAATCACAGGTCACTCCCCCTACAACAGCTCATTAGAGCCGCCTTAGGCTACAGCTCCGTTCCCAAAACCCGGTCACAATCAAACCGTCTAGAGTGACTTTCACAACGTTTCTTAACACTTTTAAATGAAGCAGCATCCAGCACACGAACTGACAATAGTTTCGCACTAAATTCGTGTATAGACTCAAAGCTCAGCTCAACCTTCGCTTCGTAAAAATTATGATCCGAAACCCAAGCACTTTCTCGACCGTAAAGAGAAATATTAAGAACTCTTTCTTTTCTCGCAAACTCTTTCCATGCATCTCCTACGGCATAAGTCGAACGCAATTCAACCTCGGGACCGATACCAGCGTCTGATAAACCCTCAATCTCCCAGTATTGGACCGATAAAGGGTTATAAGCCACCAAAGGAGCATCGATTTGAATTCCGATTTGCTCCCGAGCGATAGACTCTACTTGCAGGGGATCACTGGGAACCATTGGGCAGCTAATAGCCATCACGAAAGAAATCATCTTAGGCCTATAGGATTTTCCACGAATTCGGCTAGTACCAGTTGTTCCCGCACAAGGGATCCCCATGGCCATCCACGGCGATTGTTTTTGCGCACCCACAATACCATCCTCAGTTAAACAAGGACGCTCAACCCGAACCACGACAAATCCCCCGGACTCCTGCTTGACATAAACCGGAAGGGCTTTACCTAAAGGCAACTTTAAAGGGTAACATTCAGATTTCTTAACGACCGGAACCGGTGCCTCAATAACTTTGGAACCACGTTTAGACGTGACCTTTTGATTCTCACCTGCCCCGTCGGTTGTAGTGCAATGGCTGCAGAACAGAATCAACATGCAAGAGGACAATAGGATTTTACTCACTCTTCATTCTCCGGGTTACTAATAGAAGATGGTACACTCCAATAACCGCTACAGCAAGAATGATTGGCTCGAACCAGAGAATTATATGATTGGCCCGCATCCAAACCATCGAACCCCAACCTATAGTACCAGGACTCAATCGATTCAAAATCAACAGGTCATATCCGTCAAAAATAAAAGTACATATGATCACTAAAATGATCGACAAGATAAGCAGCCAACAATTCTCAAAAAGACTTCCCAAACCTGCAGCAGGCAAAATACAGCAGCATATAACAACAACGATAAAACTTAGCGTAAGATGCAGATCAAACGGTGATAAAAAAGTCGAAGCCCAGATCTGAACCCATTCTCTCCATACGTTCCAGGGGAGATCAGACCACCTAGATTCTAACTCTAGGTCTTTTAAATACGCCACTCGAGCTACAAGCACACTTATAAGTAACAGGATGCTCCAGGTTCCGAGAATTCCGCCAATACGAAGCCATCGCTTTCGTTGGAATACCCACAAAGCAAAGGGCTCTCTCAATACACCTAGCAAGGGATTTCGCACATTGGTACGAGTTGGGGTTCCTCCTTTGGTTGGCGTCTGGTCATGCACCGTAGTTCCTAGTAACCGAGAAAGGACATCAACCATCGCTCCTGAAACCACGTTTCCAGAATAAACCTTCGGTCCGAGGTCTTGAAGCCTTTTTTTCTCCATACTAAACCTGCGAACCATAGGCCGAGCTAATACCCGTTTAAAAATATAGCCTAGGATCATCATGGTCGGTAAAGCCAAGCCTATAAATATAAAAACAGGATCGATTACTACCAAACACAAATTAACGAGAACCAGGAAAGCGAGGCTAAGCATTGACCCCGACTTAAAGAAATGAGCATGCCCAGTAACCCAAAACATTAGTAATAGAGAAATTAAGTTTGTACTTGTGACCTGGTCGACCCTAGAAAGCAAACTCCCCCGGCTAAATAAAATCAAGGCAACAATCATCGCCAGAATCCAAGACCCAGATAAAAACCGAGCGTATAAACTAGCAAAAGCAATCAGCCCAACAATAAGCCAAACGTTCAGTCTAACAACATATTCGGGATGATATTTACCATCGTAGCACCCGCTCAGAATGTATAACTCGAAACCTTTGGACCGAAACCATTGGTAGCCACGACGCAAAAAAAGTTGTTTCCACTTTATAAATCCTGGGATATCCAGCGAATCAGCATTAGCCGACTGCTCCTTATAACCGCAGGTCCTCGGTTCCTCCATGGTCATAAAGGACTGACTCACCATGGAGCGCATGTCGGCCTGGGGCTCAAACGTTCTCAACTGCATCCAAATCATTCTCATTAAAATCATAGATAACAATATAAAAGGCAGAAGCTTATGAAGCCGTTTTATCCTGATAATGGTACTAAAATCGCCCAAAACCACCTCTAAAAGGTTAGTTCATAGAATAACATCCATAAAATACACTGATTTTGCTCATAAAGATCAAAAAATAAGTATAATTCGATTATTATGACAATAATATCTCAATAATCCAATTTATCTAGGCTATTTGCTAGCGCTTTAGACCGGATATCACTTATTTTATTAATATTTTTATAATTTATAATTATTATCTTTTATTATTGACAAGATATAAAAGATTTAATAATTAAATCATTATCGATCGGAATAGTAGATTCAAAACCTACAACCTGATTAAGGCCTTTAACATGAAGGCTATCAGGGAGTTCAAGCAGCTAACAAGCTGTATAATGAAAATTACGGAGGAAAATAATGGCATCGGTAGAATTAAGACCAGGAGATACCCTTAACATCGTCTGGACATCTGTACAGGATACGCCACTAGGCGTTAAAGAAGTCGAGTCGAGTTTTGCTTTTTCATATGATGAGCTCTTAACAAAGCTCAAAGCTAAAGGCCGTGCTGGCAAATCAAGACGCTCAGGCACAAACGGCGCTCGGTTTAGTCGTATTGTGGCTCTTGCAACCAATGCTTTAAGAAAAGGTAAGTGGTCTACAGGTGCAGATATCGACCGTAATCAAGTCTTCACGAAGCTCATGGGGCGATTCAACGAGCTTGATAATACTGAGTATGCAAACATTACTAGTAACGCTAGAGAGTCCTTAGAAAGACTACAACAAAATGGTAGCTATCTAAGCGAAGATCAAATGCAGCAACTTTCCAGCGCTGTTACTGCGATCAGCGTTCCCGGCTAATTTTTACCGATTTTATTATTATTTCTTTAACATAACACGCTATAGTTCTATAGCGTGTTTTTTTTGCTTTGGGAGTCGTCAAAAAATGGAAATTATAGGTATTAGCCACCTCGGAATTGCTACAAAAAATCCCCAAGCAACTAAATCATTTTTTCAAGATGTTCTCTGCCTACCATTTTTGGGCGAAGAGTTAGTAGAGGCTCAAAAAACCAACACCTACATGTTTGAGAGCTCCATGCAGACCACCTCTCAATCTGCTGCCAGTGCGCGACTAGAGGTACTTGAAAACCAACTCGGTGAGCAAGGGCCCATCGCCAAATTCGTCGAGGCTAAAGGTGGAGGGATCCATCACTTAGCCCTACAGGTCAAAAACATTGAAGCAGCAATAAAGCATATGCTCAGCCATAACATACAAATGATTGACTCAACTCCTAGAGACGGCGCTCATAACTCTCGTATCGCTTTTGTGCACCCTAAGTCTACCGGGGGAATTTTGATAGAGCTCGTAGAAGAATCAACTCGATAAGTAACATAAAAATTTTCAAGTCATCCCTATAAAGCAAAACTAAAAAAGATCGACATTTCCTTTCAAAAACGTCACACTTCTATAAAAAGAATATAATCAAGGAATCACTAATGCGCCTAGCTACTCCCTATATCTTTCTTGCTTTAACACTGCTTGCCGTACTATCTCTCAGCTATGTCGCGCCCCAGATAGAACGAAACCAAATCTTGGTTAATGAAGCACGGACATCCTATATAGACGCTGTTTCTAAGACCAGATTACAATTAGTAGCTCTCGTCCGTGAGACCGCTGAGAACCCCACACTTCAAGAAAATATAAAGTGGGACCTTCAGCACTCGGTAAACAAAACTTTAGAAGGTGACCTCATAGAAAGCCAACTTGACAGCCTTATGCTAGTTGATGGGAAGTGTCAGGTAGTAGCCGCCTCTTCTCTAAATAGCTCACCTCAGCCAGCTTGCAACGGACAAAACTTGGCGGCAGCCAAACTTTTCTGGCAAGAAAATACTAATTTCGCACCCTCGTTAAATTTTACCTTCCAAATACCAAGTTCGGAAAAGACATTTTATCTCATAGGCTCGGTGTTTCTCGATACCTCCCGGTGGATGGCTATCTACCCCGAACTATACCGTCTTAAAAGCGCACTTAATCTTGAAATAAAATCAACTAGTGCCGCTAAGGATTCTACGATCATAGTCAGTGAGGGAAGTACCGAAAACTCACAAGCAAATTTGGTTACTGACGGCCTGCTATCAGGTTGGAGTTCAAGTAGCGATAGCAACCCGTGGACTAAGGTAAATTATTTAATATTAATTGGCCTACTAACTATTGGCTACTTATGGTGGAACAACAAAAACGAAAGTGACAAAATTCAGTTAACTCTGCAAAACTTTGTATTCTGGGCAAAGAAATTCGCTCGAGTAAACGAATCTAATAAAGAGGGCGCTTTACAGCAGACAGCAACCACTTCTCCCCTAGAGTACGCAAAACTAACTCTGGAAAAGTTTCACAATGAATACAAAGTTAGGCTACAAAGAAGTAGCGAAGAAATTCTGTCCTTACATAGCGAAATTCGCCAATTGAGATCAGAGGCTAACCTGCAAGAGGAAAAACTATCTGCAACCGTCCCATTAGAAAGCCTAGCTATTCAAATCGCTGAAGGGCGAGAGAGGTTTAAAAATGAAACTTCTCAGTTAATGCGAAAAATTGAAAAAATCATCAACGGATGCACCCAAGGCATTTCTAGGAACACGGGATCTTCAAAAGCAATTCTAAACAGATGGCAAAAAGAGATGAAACTCCGTGGAGCGCGGCGGTTTTTTAGAGCCATGTCAGAGCAAACAGTAGACACCGGAGAGAGTCTCTTAGAACAACAATTCGCCATGCTTTATAAAAGCACCACATTCGCGGATGAGCAATCGACGAATGTTAGCAAACAAGTACAAGCGGTGAATGAAAACCTACGTAGTATATTTCGGCAGACATCTTATTGGTGTGATGTCGCATCGAAAGGTGACCTCGAAGTTGAGCCCGATTACTCACTTATAGATGCGTGCTTAACCGCACAACAAATGATCGTCAAATCATCTGGGCTTGCACCGATATTCGAAAATCAGCTAGACTTTGAACAAGACCCTCTCCTAAGTCGGGTTCCTAAGAACATATGGACTTCCATTACTTTCCATATATACGACATGTATTTAGATTTAAACGGTGACCGAACTGATGTTAAGATTCGCACCTGGCAAAAAACCGATGGCACCAAAAAGTTGATAATTATAAGTATGCCTCTTGACCTTGGAAGCAATGTCGAAATCAAAAACATCCAATCGAAAGACTTCGATTTAGCGAGGAAGCTCTGCCAGCAGTTCAACCTCAACTGTGAGAAGCTGCCAGATCTATCTGGAACTATGGCCATAGCCATAACGTCGAATGAAGTGAAAGATAGTGATTTAAACCACATTAAAAAAATAGAGCCGGTAGAAAACTCTAATCCCGACTCTATTTTTTGATAATCTATTTAAGACTTATATTAGTGAATTAGATTTCTTCACCACCAATGTTAACTGTACCGCTGCTAGAACTCACATCTTCTAGTTTTCGATCTAACAAGTAATCACTCGGGTCAACCGCGACATTGTTAACCCATACCTCATAATGTAAATGAGGACCAGTTGAACGTCCTGTACTACCAATTTCTGCTATCTTTTGCCCCCGTCTGATTTTTTGTCCTTTTCTAACAAACAGAGCCGAGTTATGGCCATAGCGAGTTTTTATGTTGTGTGCATGTTTAATAACAATAAATTTACCAAAAGTGGGAGATATCCCAGATTTTTCCACGATACCTTCAGCAGGAGCGATAACTTCTTGTCCTACGTCAGAGCCAATGTCGATTCCTCTATGCACGACTGTTTTACCACTAAATGGTGAATGCCTCTCACCGTAGAAACTCGATACCCAGCCACTAGCTGGAGTAATAGATGGTATCGTGCGAAAAACATCTTCACTGTGCTTCATAACAGTAACAAAGCCTCGGAGCGCATATTCTAGCTTCTGGGTATTTGAGCCAATAGACTTAACTCTGGACACGAGGTTAATGGTTCGTTCCTTATCAGTTCTATACTTACCTATATCAGCAAGGTTCGAACGAATCTTAGATAAGCGAGATTCAGTCTTCTGAGTCAATTCCCGCTCGGTACTAACAGCTGACATGACAACCGCATTCATAGACACCGCATGCATATCAACCCGCTTCATAACAGCTTCAATCCGATGAATCTCAGCATCAATCTTTTGCTGTTCTTCTAATAGATTTTGATATTTAGCGGAGGTTCTCTTCGCTTCAGATGCAAAAAATAAGGTTAGCAATATCAACCCAGACATAAGGCCTGCGGTTATAATAACCCAAGTTGATGTTGTATAGAAATTTTGTTTTAAGCCTACCATTGGCTTTCCTCCCAAATAACCTTGCTCGTGTGCAGTGTGTGTTACCTAGATATGATGCAACTTCGAGGCCATTATAACCCACTGAATTTACTTGGGTTACATCCGCCCAGGCCGTTAACATCATTGACGACGTCAAATGTTTAGCCAGCTCATTTTCACCAAGGAAAAGGCCAACCACTATGAATATGGGGGGTTAGATAGTTATAACGACGAGGAGAGTCAACAAAGAATATCAAAATAGATTATTAATCTTTACATACAGTAGGTTATATAAATAAAAACTTCATTCGTCCAAACTAGTGTCTCAGCACCAATAACCGTTATAATACCTAGTTTATAAGGAATAGTCTTTGTTAGGAACTTAGGATCCTTTCCAAGGATTTTCACTCAAATCGTCCGTTTGAAATTTTAAACCACTTAAAAACTCCAGCTCTTCAAGCTATGCTACGCCCACCCAGATGATTATTACTTTTGGGCAGGAGCGTATTTTTCATGACTGATAAAAAGATCGTAATAGTAGGCGGAGGTTTCGGAGGGCTATCCGCAGCAAAAGAACTTGGTGGTAAAAAAGGAGTTCATGTAACAATGATCGACAAAAGGAACTATCACCTTTTTCAACCATTGTTATATCAAGTCGCTATGGCTGGGCTAAGTCCATCTGAGATTGCTTCCCCTATCCGAGGGTTGCTATCCTCTTACAAGAATACCGAGGTCATATTGGGGCAGGTTTCATCTTTAGATCTGAATGCCCAGTGGGTCCAAGTTGGACCAGATAAAATACTTTATGATTACCTAATTCTCGCTTGCGGTGCAAAACACAGTTACTTTGGTCACGAAGACTGGGAAGAGCAGGCCCCAGGTCTTAAAACCCTCGAACAA
>Ga0222674_1000304_pt1 | contig 20553 bp, 1 predicted proteins | sample AntAcemetagen866_FD_179804 | JGI IMG/M metagenome (GOLD analysis project Ga0222674, IMG submission 179804) | Saline water microbial communities from Ace Lake, Antarctica - #866 | ecosystem: Environmental > Aquatic > Non-marine Saline and Alkaline > Saline | place: Antarctica: Ace Lake | collected...
AGCGACGAGCGAGGGAGCGACGAGCGAGGGAGAGACGAGCGAGGAAGCGACGAGCGAGAGAACGACGACCGAGAGAGAGACGAGCGAGGTAGCGACGACAAGGAGAGAAGGTGCAATCTGTTGCTGGGTATTGCAGTATATTGTATTATGTGGGGAAAGCCTATGGGTGTCAGCGCGTCACAGTGCGCTGCAGCGTGTTGCTATGCGTTGCTGTGTGTTGCAGTGTGTGGAGGTGTATTACAACTCGGCGCGTCAGTATCTGACAGTCGAGCAGGCGGGAAGCGTCGTGTAGAGCGCCACAGCGTGTTTAAGCATGTTGCGGCACACTGCAACGTGCTATGTCAATGGATGTTGCAGCAAAAAAAAAAATCAAGACAAGAAAGTAGTGGTAGCGTGCAGTAAGGTGGCGCAGGGTATTGAAGAGTGGTGCCAAATGTTTCAATGTGTCATAGTGTGTTCGGGTTGGTTGAAGTGGGTACAAGCGCGTTGCAGAGTGCTATGTGTGAGGACGGGACGAATTGTGCAGCTATGTGCGAAAGTGTGTGGTAATGCGTTGAAATGGGTTGCATCAAAGTTTAGATATATGAATATGTATGACGATAAATATGTGAATAGGAACAAATATGTAAATAAAGACAAGTGTATATGGAATATAGGAAAATGTATAAAAGCAAAAGTCAACCACTCGTGTGAGCAAGACAAAGACACAAGTACACGTGCAGTGGCAGATGGAGAGAAAGGAAACACAACAGTAGATAGGGCAACATGTTTGTGTATTCGCTGTAGTATTGTGTATGGCCAGGTGAAAAGATCGCGGGACGGTGGCATCAGCGATGCGCGTGGCAGTTTTGATGGCAGTGGGAGCGGTGCGCGTGGTAGTTTTGATGGTAGCACACTTCTCCCACGGGGCGACAGCGGGGGCGGAAGCGTTTGCGATGACGAGTGGCACGGCAGTGGCGTTCGAAATGACTGCAGAGACGGTTGTGATGATTCAGGCGGACAACGCCGAAGAATTAGTAGTGACGGCGACAGCAATGGTGGTAGTGGCGACTTAAAGGACTTGGACAGTTTCAATGACGGTCGCAGTTTTGTAGGGATTTGCAATTGTGAGAGTGTCAGCGATTATAACGGAGGTGTCTGGCACCACGTGAATACGGTCAAAGGCGCGGCTAGTGGGAGCAGCAGCAGCGGCGGTGTAGGTGACATTGACAGCGGCGGTGGTGTCGTGACTGATAGCAATGGTGTTGAGGCTGATGGTAGTGATGAGACTTGCGATGCAGCGGGCGAAACAGTTTTGGAAGGCATTGTCGTTGGCGGTAAGAATGATGCGGATGATGTCGATACATGTGGCAATGCGAATGATGGCGAGGCATGTGACGATGCAGATGATGTTGTGGCATGTGACGATGCGGATGACGGTGATGAATTCGACGATGTAAATGGTGGCTTTGATGGCAATGAATATGTTGGTGCCGTTAGGGACAGCGTTGATGGCAGTGGTAGTGCTGATGACGCTTCGGAAAGTACGAGAAACCACACAGTTGAAGGTGCTAATTTAATAATGCTGCTGAAGGCATGGAAGATCAAAGAATTGAGAATGCGAATTTGGCGAATGACAAGTTATGTGAAGCAGTTGAAAAAGGTGAACTACGGCATTGTGGTGGGAATGAAAGTAGCGCAGAGTGAGCTCAGACGGCTGCGGAAGGCAGAATGTGATGTGCAAAGGAATAAGTCAACAACGGTCGTCAAGAACAATGTGCGGATGGTCAAAGATCTGGTCACAGAAAAAATTGGAATTGAAGTGAGCAGGCAAACTGAAGGTCAGAGATTGGCGGTGGAACAGGTTGATGCTGAAAAATGTCTCGCAGCTGGGGAGTGTCGACCGATTGGCCAGTGGGAGCACAGTGACAGGCGACATGCGAACGCAGCAGAGGGTAGGACAGCGAGAAGAGCAGCCCGAAATAAGTATATAAAAAGGAAAAAAAAAAGAGGATCTCGCAAAGCCCCCCAAGCTGCTCCTGCTCAGTGCGGTCCAATTTTGCTCACACCAACGGTGTGTGTTTCAACCTTGATCGCACCAACAGCAGTTTCAAGTGGTACGAAGGGCGCAAGGCAGGCACAAACTGTGGTGGCTGCTCTTGTTGCTGGGGATGACGTGCTACTGCTCGAAGCTGCTGCAGATGCAGACGTGGAAGTGCTTGTGCCTCCTGCAGTGCTCGGGAATGCCGTTTCTGCCACCGTTGAGGGCCCAGTGCTCGCGAATGCCGTTTCTGCCACCGTTGAGGGCTCATGTGTGCTAGTACTCACTGCGCGTGCAGTGCTTGATGTTGACGGAGTCGAGCTGCTCGATCCAGCTATGGCAGAAGTGCTGTTGGGCTCATGTGTTGACTGTGCCATGGATCCTGTGGTGCTCGACGATGTCGACTCCAGCACGCTGGTGCTGACTGACGTTGCCGATGACGACATGCTACTGCTCAATGCTTGTGTAGATGGATTAGGAGTGGCAGTACTCGTAAGACTCGAGGAGGTTGACGACGTCAACGCTTCTGTGCTGGCTGCGCTTGTTGCTGAGGATGATGTGCTACTGCTCGAAGCTGCTGTAGATGCAGACGTGGAGGTGCTTGTGCCTCCTGTAGTGCTCGCGAATGCCGTTTCTGCCACCGTTGAGGCCTCAGGTGTGCTAGCATTCACTGCACTTACAGTGCTTGATGTTGACGGAGACGAGCTGCTCGATCCAGCTACGGCAAAAGTGTTGGTGGGCTCAGGTGTTGACGTTGCCATGAATCATGTGGTGCTCGACGATGTCGACACCAGCACGCTCGTGCTGACTGCCATTGCTGATGACGTCATGCCACTGCTCAATGCTTGTGTAGACGGATTAGGAGTGGCGGTACTCGAGATACTTGAGGAGGTTGACGACGTCAACGCTTCTGTGCTGGCTGCGCTTGTTGCTGAGGATGACGTGGCACTGCTGGAGGGTGCGGCAGATGCAGACGTGGAAGTGCTTGTGCCTCCTGCAGTGCTCGTGGATGCCATTTCTGCCACTGTCGAGGGCTCAGGTGTGCTAGTATTCACTGCGCTTGCAGTGCTTGCTGTTGAAGGAGACGAGCTGCTCGATTCAGCGGGGGCAGAAGTGCTGGTGGGCACAGGTGTTGACGTTGTCATGATCCCTGTGGTGCTCGACGATGTCGACGCCAACACGCCCGGGCTGACCGCCGTTGCCGACGACGGTGTGCTCTTGCTCGATGATACAGAGGTGGAGGTGCCTGCATCTCCTGCAGTACTTGAGGATGTCGCATTTGCCTTGGGAAATCACTCTGACGAGCCGAGCTCTCCGGTCAAACTGGGAGCAGGCCTGGCGTCCTTGGCACCAATCAGGGTTTCAACGGATTGCGGCGGGGTCGTTGGCCCGGTCGAGTCGACCACCATAGAAGTGCAGGTGAGTACTGAGGTCAAGTCGGATTCAGCATGTTCTGACATTGGTCACAACACCGGCGAGGAATACACGGCAAGCCCCCTCAGAGTGATTATCTTCCCCCCACCTCATCAAACAAGACCCCCCATACTTATCATAGTGGAAACGAACACAACAGCGCTGGACATTACAAACAAGGCGGCAATCCTGTTTTGCATGGCACCTACATGTGTCGACGCCCACTACTTGTACTTTGGCACAAGAAACAAGCACACCCCAGCGAGCACTCTCCAGGAGATTGGAGTGCGAGATTATGGGGTGATACGACTCTTGTTGCCCTTACTTGGAGGAGTAGTGACTACCCGCGAGCGCACAAACCCACTGTCTACCAGTCCTACGTGTGAAGACAGACAAGCACAACTGCTTCTGTGCCCAGCGAAGTGCGGTTGTAAAAATTCATTGCCGCGCCTCGCGGAAAAATCCAGGGTTGTCAAGGACTATGGACTCAGAAGTGGAAATGCTGAGCTCATCTCGAACACGTGCATCGCCGAAGGTGAAATTGTTGCAATCTTCGGAGAGACGGCAACAATATGGTCTCAAGACGAAGTCCGCGAGTTCGAACGTGTTGCGGTAAAGCAAAATGCGATTGAAAGTGATGTGAAAAAATTCGAGTTCTACGTGAGTGGAAGCAATCCAGAAAACCAATGTCACCTTCACGTAGTACCTTGTGAAGATGCAGAGCTGGCCTTGTCTATGGAAATCACCTCATCCCTTCGACATTCGCTGCAAAGCCGATCCGAATGGAAAGGCGTGGGGCAATCCGCGAATCACTCATGCTGCAAGCGACACCAAAACGTTGAGTTACAGTTCATCACGGTGCAAGCGATGCAGGAAGATGACGACGGCAACGCCCTCACCACTGTCAAACCAGACGTGGCTGCAGTTTTACGAGCGAAACGTGAAATTCAGCCCGGTGAATTCATTAGATACCAGTATACTGATCAATCAGAACACTTGAAAAGGATCTTTGAATGTGAGTGCTGCTTTCACGTTGGCCTGTGCCAGCCCCATGGGCAAAAATCCATGCTCGAGAGACTGGCAGCAGCACCGAAACAATCTTTCCCAGAAACAAGGACGCCCAGGGTCGGAGCATTGGTGATTGTAAAAACCGGAGGCGTCGCCCAGCAATGGAGGGTCAGCAACATCAAGATTGCCACCGGCACCTTGGTAACAATCAAGTTTGAAAACAGCGAAATGATAGTGGATGAGAGCTGGTTTGTGTTTGATGCGAACTCTGGTTCCTTGTTTTTACAGCGACTTGGTTTCTTTGGCGACATGGCTCTCAAGCGTACAACAAACTCATATAAAGTCTGGCGAGACATCCTCAATCCAGAAAAGATGATGGATGGCGAGGCACTGACGGTATTACTGGAATGGACAATCTATGGGTTCTCTGGTGAAAAAGAACTAGGCCTACCGGCGTCACAAAGCAAGACGTGGCTGGCTGACAGGTCTTTTTGGCAGTCCTGGGTTAGGGAAAACGAACCCCAGCACATACCACCAGTCAAGTGTAACAAATGGGTGTGCATGAAAGAGGAGCCAGTGTGGGGTAATGAAGTGGTGAACGACAAATTAAGTACGGCCCTGGACACTTGCTTCTCCGGACAGACGGGGGCAGCCCTTGCGTTCACTGCCTTATTACAACAAAGCAAAGATATCCCACTGCTGCATGCCGACTTGCCAAAACAACACGTGACAAGCAGTGCCCTGCAAGGTCTGCAGCTCATGACCAACGATTACATCAAAGGCAAAGCTGGGTTCTACATGACGCTGGAAGGTTTCTCAAATTCCAGGAAATGCGAACGCATGGTCGCGAAGATTAAATTTCCAGTTCCCTTTCACCTGCTCGATCACATTATTATTCCAATAAACGTCCGAGAGTCCCACTGGTTTCCAGCGCACATGGACATAAAATTCCGACGCATGAGTTTTCTGGACTCGAGTCACGCCTACAGTGCCGCCGAGTATCCCCGGCAGAAAATGCTTTTGTGGAAATTCTACAAAATGGCATGGACAGCCCACGCTAATGCCGATGCCCCAGCTCCTTCTTGGGTCGTGCACCCAGCGAGGATCACATCGCTGCACCCACGACTGACACAACTCACACCAGTAATGGTGCAGGCACTCGGAAAGCAGAAAGATGTGACCGTCGACAGCATAACTGCAATAGTAGATGATCGCATCGTTGCGAATTGGAAACGGAGAGGCGTGTGCCCATGGCCAGCCGGGGACCAATTTTCTGATCCATCCCGCCAAAAGTGGACAGAACGGGAGCAATCTGTAACGCCCCAGCAAAACAATTTCAAGAATGCATATGCCACCAGACTCGCATGTGGCATATATGCAGTACTGAGCTCAATGTATGCGGTGAGAGAATGGTCAATTGACTTCGTCGAACAGTCTCACATCAACAACGCACGGAACTGGATGGCAGCAGTATGCCACGAAATCAAGGAAACAGTGAGCCTGGAACGGTGCAAGTGTGGCGAACGTTACGAGCAATGGGGTAAACGGCCAGCTCCCCCCTGCTCGAAATGTGAGAAAATCTACTTCAGGAAAGCATCATCTGGCGAGACTGGCACTGAGCAGGGCGGAAGTGAAGGCAAGCGAGCCAAGGGTGATAGCAGCAATGGAATAGGTGAACGAAAAAGAGAGAAAATCCAACATCCTCGGAAAGCTGTGAAAAAAATCAAAACACATGCTGACATCAGGCATGCTTTCTTCGACCCAGCACACGGTTCAAGGGTAAGACTATCAGCTGCCAACCTCACCAATCCTTTCCAAGCTCCGATCCTCCGGCAAGAGGTCGACCACGACCTCATGCCACTGGATGCATGTGACGGGAGCAGTGAGCAAAGCAGATGTGACTTTGTTACAACCAACAGTAGTGCCCTTTCACCTCGTGACCTTCCGCCCCTTCAGCTAAAGGCGAATCTCCCCCTGCAACAGGTTGAGCTCGACCAGATGCAGACAGACGAGCGCAGCCAACGCAGTGAAGAGCTCTCCGTCGACAAAGACACTCTCCGCCCTCGTGCTCGCGCTCCCAGCCCTTGGCATAGCACACTCGTGCCACGCCATGAGTCCAATACGAGGGCCTCCGGCCTTCGTCATGATGTCTTCAACCGCATCGGCCCTCTCAAACTTGATCACCAAGCCATCAGCCCTGGCAGCAGTGCCCTTCAATCTCGGAATGCCACAAACCCCAGAAAGGGCGTATCTCGCGCTCGCCCGAGCAATGGTGATCCAAGCACTCGACACTGTGGTGGCATTTTCCGTCTAGCATTGATTCCCCGTAAGAGTGTCTTTCGCTCGCTCCAACGCGTCTCAAGCCTTCAAGCGGGTTCCTTCAAAGCTGGCAACAGCGGCTATAGCGGTGGTACGTGTGAGCCAAGTGTTGCTCCCGCTGCTGCTGTTGATCACTTCAACCCTAGGACAGATCTCGCTCCTGTCACCATTGTGGTTGCAGCGTCCACTGCCTCTAATGTGAGTTCCGTTGCATTTGCCGCCTGTTGTAGTGAAGTTGGTGCTGGGGGTGAGACGGGCAGTGGCGAAGATGGAAGTGGTGATTGCGTCATGGATACGAGTGACAGCGGCACTGGAGGTAGTGCCAGTGGCATTACCCATACCAGAGGCACCGGCAACAGCGGATATAGCGGTGGTGTAAGTGGGGCAAGTGTTGCTCCCGCTGCTGCTGTTCATCACTTCAATCCTAGAACAGATCTCGCTCCCGTCATTTTTGTGGTTGCGGCGTCCACTGCCTCTAATGTGAGTTCCGTTGCATTGGCCGCCTCTGCCGGAGCAAATAACAACGACAGCGGGTGGGGTGATTTCGAAAAGCCTCTTGACATGCTGCTTGAGGAGGAGTTAGGTGAGCAGCCCCTCAACTCCCGCTCTCGGCGGAGTTCGCAGCCCTCACGGGCCCTGCAGCCCCCACAAAAATTCGAAAGGCTTTTACAAGTGGTCAACATGAGCGAGGATGACTGGGAACCTGACCTAGACAGCGAGGAAGAGCCACCGAGCGATGATGAATCACGCGGGCGTAGCGATGGAGCAGGCAGCAGCATGGGCAGTGATAGCTCCGAGAATGAGGAAGACTGGCAGGCAGGAAGCGAACCGCATCGGCCCGCAGGGAATCGGTGGTTAGTTGAAGATCATACCACAGGCGACGAGGTTCGCCAAGCGCGTTCAAAAACTGGTGCATCGTATCCGGACCGTATCAGGGAGGACTCGGATAGCAAACGGCATGCCGACCAAGAGCTAACTGCCCTACGGATACAGATCTTGGAGGAGAGACGCTCAGACAGTGCTCGGGCTTATTGTGACCCGGAAGCGGCGCGCCGCCTCCTGGAACGGGACGAAAAAGAACTGCGAGACTTCAAGTTTTTTTTCGGCTCCTTCAGGAAGAACATAGAGTGCCAAGACCCAGGAGATCTGCGCACACGAATGGATGAAGGTCGGAAATGGGTGCAAGAGTATTTTGCACCTTGGGCCAAGAGTTTTCTTGAAACCAGGCAACGGTCGCGATGGAAAGAAATGACTGACGCGACGAACCATGCTGGCTATCGAGGGGTGTGGGTGACCTTTCAAGGAATCCGAACCGATACCAAGCCAGCAGCAATTCAAAAACTGCAAGCATTAGGTATTATTTCCGAAAAAAAATGGTGGAATGATATGGAATTTCTTGCCCACCGGCTCAAATCCGGCAGGATTGAACATACCACCATCACTGTGAGAGTACTGCCAAATGAATCACTCAGATTATGTTTCATGGGAATGGAGTCCAGTCTGGACCCCGATGTCACGTGTGATGTGCAGAAGAGTAAGCACGTCTTGCCCGAAAACTGCAGTGTCCTAGAACCACGTGGGGTAGATGCCCTCTCCAGGGAAACCATGAAAGCATGGCATCATCTGTGGCACAGCCTGGGTGCCACGGAAAGTCAAATCCAATGCCTTATCCTTCTTAACGCTGAAATATGCATGCGCGAAGAGGCAGAGGCGATAGAAGTATGGTCCCCAAGTTTCCCGAGATCACTCAAAACAGTCTGGCAAGGGCACAACGAGCAGTCTATTGGACAAATACGACTTCGTTACCCCAAGCCAATAGCAGAGATTCTCAGCAACACCCATCGGAAACCGTGGACGCGAGCACTCATGTGGACTATTCACGGACACGATTCCTTTGAGAACAGCAAGGGAGAGAATGCTAAGTGCTGCCCGCCAATGCCACAAGCACTGAGTATCAAGGGAGACGTAACGTTGGGTATTCCACAGTCCCGCCCGCTTGGTCGGAAATGGCGATGCGTTGGTGTCGAACGGCCTTCAGCAGGTGAGGTGGTGTCGAACCCAGCACTGGAAAGCGCCCTGCCCACCAAAGTGAATTTCACGCAGAAGGAATGGGCTGCTTTCGGCATCGCACACTTGCAGTTTGACGACTACATTATGTCGAACATTAATGACGTTGCCCACTATTTTCAACCAGCTGCTAGCAAATTTGAACAGTGGGCCTGTAAATCAGAAGCATCGGAAGAATACAAACAGATGACTCTCAGGACGTTTCAAACGGCCCCGCAGTGGTTGTCAGGGAGGAGGATCAGCGCGCGATGGACGCCACTCTCGGAATCTAGCGAACTGGAACGGAAAAGCTCGATCTGTATTCGTGTGAAACAAATCCGCACTGATCCGACGACATCTTCTCTGCACGAGGTTGCACGCCTGATGGAAAGCTTGCATGGGCTCATCAACGAAATCCAGCGGCAGCACAGCCCCGAGCTACGTAGGTTTGCAGTCAACGAGATCAATTTAACAGGCTATACTGACGAGCACAACATGTTGCAGGCAATAATCACTCTGAAAAGGCGACAAGGAGTAGAAATAGGCCTAGATCAGATCACGGGCTTAACTCTAGCGTTTTTTATTGGGAACTCTACATTGAGCACAGATTCAGGCCACGAGTACAAGTGGTGTCCAGCGAGCAACAGAATTGGGGTCACATCCTGCGGAGTCACGCAAATCACGAAAGCAACGTCCTGGTGGCAAACAAGCCGCTCGAAAGTTATGCTTGGAGCCAACTTCGATGCCAACGGCACGTTGATCATGACAAGTTCCAATTGTGCGACGATAAAGAGACTTCTATCCATCATGAACTCGGGCGACAAGACAGGATTTGTAGCCAGGCTAAAAAAACCAGTCTTCAGCCGCCACGGGCGCATTTTCTCACGACAAGAACACGTTTCCCCGGCCGACGAGGTCGGGCCGGATAACAACAGTAGTGAGATTGACGTAACGGAGAGCACCGGGTTGGACGGAACGCAAACCTGCGGCGAGCTGTCGTCAATGCCAAGTACAAGCCCTGAGGGGGCTAAACTTGGACGCGCAACGGGTGGTAACACTCATGTGGCCATCGACATGTCTTTGGGAAACAACGCTGGCTCCTTACCGCTGGCAAGCCAACAGAACTTGCCTGCCGAGATCACATCCCGGTGCAAACAGTGCGAGGAGACTTTCACAATTAGCATCGGTGAGCAGCAGTTCTTTGTACAAAAGGCGATGAGCACACCAACCCGGTGTACACGATGCCGACGATGGAACCGATCGAAAACTCTGAATAAACCTGGCGGAGATATTCCCAAGGGCAGCTCTGACTCCAGATTTCGAGAAGCGCTCACATCATGGGCCATGAAATCAGGATGGTGGACTGAAGCCAGAAGCATCGAAGAAAAGAAATGGACGCAGGCATGTGGGATGCAGAAGCAGCAGCTGGTCGGAGCGCTAGGGCTGCTGTGGAAAAGAGTCGACAAAATCACATCACTCGACACGAAAATTGACAACGAAGCACTCGCATTGGCACTGCAATCGCAGGTAAGTTTCACCACTGTGGAGTGGGACGAGCTCAAGGTACATGACACAGTCATATGCACTAGCTACATTAGTTCAGGAAAGCATTTCTTCAAACCTGCCCTCCCAGAGAAACCAGCAGGGACAGTGGGAGGAAGCGAATCAGCGATGGCTGGATCACTGGTACGAGATTTCTGGACAGCTATAGAGAATGGCGGTGTGCCGGAATTCTTAGGTAGGCTCCGAAACAGAGGTCACAGGCTCATAGCAAGATGGGGTGAAGAGATCTTGCTGGAAACCTCTGGTAATCAGAGAACGTGGAGTTCAATTTCGGGCTGGGAGCAGTGGCAGTGGCAACGAGCCCTGGAATCGTGCCAGAAATGGAAACCACAAACCAGCCTAACAGGGAATGTGATCTCTTGGAACCTAGGACCACTGCATCTGTCCGTGGCGCTACCATACATTGCACAGACAATGCAAAAAGGAGCTGCGGTAGTCCTGCTACAGGAGGTACTTATACGTAAAGGAACGACAGTCAAAGTCAGACGAGAACTCAGACAGATGTTCCCAAAGTACGAATGCTATATCGCAGCGGGAAGCCACGTGGATGTAGGAAACGATGAAAATGACAGAGCGCTAACTGAGGAGTATGCACGCAGCAGAGCGCAAATCACAGTAGTCACTTTCCTACACAAACGAGTTTTTCAAACTAACGCACTGGTTCGCACCTGGTACAAACCCCGTGACATGTCAGCGCTTGAGCACATGGCCCAAGGCCGTGTTCTATGGCTAGAGGCCAAAACACATGACAATGTGAGTATCAGCATAGTCAACGTGCATCAAGCCACAGCGACGCGGCATGATTTGCAGCGGCAAGTCACCTATCTTCTCAGAGCAATGATAGTCGCAGCGCTGACGCAGCGGCGAATAATGGGAGGTGACTTCAACGCGGCACTCTCTCGCTATGGCTACGCTCAGTCTACAAGTGCGCTATATGACAAGGTGGACAAGTTTTTCCAGGACTTCGTGCTTTCAACGCACGGAACACTGATTGAATCAGAAGCGCACACGCGCAGGGATCTCCTCAGGGGATCAAGCGCGTCGCTCGACCACATCATCACGTGGAACCTGACGTGCACAAATAAATGCACAATGCAAAGCTCAACAAGCAAAGTTCATTGGGTGGGTGCAGAATGCAATGACCATGCATTAATATCGTGCACAGTCGGTGGAGACTTGCTTACGTATCGCAAAGGCCAAGTGACAGGCGGCCGACCAGGTGAGCTAAAGTTGAAGAAGATAGACCCAAAGCAGCTCCCCCGCATCCAGTCAAAGCTTAACGTAATCACAGGTCCGATAGCTCAAGAAATACACAGAAGCTACACGTCAGGTGAGTGCAGTGCTGAGCAAGCCATGGTGCAGATGATTGCTGTGCGAGTCACAACAGCTAGACAGCTCATGCATAGAAAACCGGAAGGTCGAAGCAACCGAGCTCAGGAACGAGGCCCTCACAGAAGCCGAGAACAAGTCAGGATCTTGAAGGAAGTGGGGACATTAAAGGCGGCTTTGATATCTGTGGGGAAACCTGGACAAGCATCAGCAGCAGCCATGCAATGTCTAGCAGAATTTGGAATCTATCATGACCTCCAAATGACGCCGCAGGAGGCACATCACGTCACCCTATGCCCACAGTGGAAAATCGTGCTGAACGCAATGATCCAGTCCCGTCAGAACGAACTGCAGTCCAAAGCCATCAAACAAGACCGCTGGAACAACAGAGAGGCTGACAGGCAAGCTGAAAAGGCCTTTCTCGAAGAGCACAAGGGACCTGGCAAATTCTCCGGTAAGTATGGGCCGCAGCCAACGCAGACGGAACTGGTCTGGAGAATGCCCTGGGGCTGCTGGCTAGAATATGATGACGACCAGATGCTCTCGGAGGCATGGAATGCTGCAACCGAGGAGTTCTCTCAAGATTGGCCAAGCACTGCAGTCCACCAGATACAAGGCACACGAATCATCCTCAGCGTGAGTTACGATCAAAAGGACTGGGGAGTCATGCAAGAATGGATCTCTCAGGCATGCTCCACATGGCATAGTAAAGCCGACCCAGCAAGCGCAGCTGCCACTCCCCCAGTTGTAGAGGCTGCAGTCTCTTCAACGGTATTATCCGATGCCGCGACAGGCACTGCCGCAGTGTCAGCGAATACAGCTACCGCCCCTTCAGGCGTTCGCGCTGCAGACCCGTCACCAGGCGCTGTCTTGCACCTCGCGGAAGCACCTAACGCCTCCCAAACTTTGGGTGCTGAGGGCACTTCAACAGGTGCTGCCATAGCATCAGCAAATACAGCCGCCCTCCCACCAGGTCTCAGCGCTGCCAACTTCCCCACAGGCACTACCTTTATCTCAGCAGGAGCAGAGACTGATCCATCAGTAGCTGGTGCTGTTTCAACAGATGCTACCTTGGCCCCAACGGGTGCAGCTGCCGCTCCCACACGTGCCAACCTGGCAGCAAATGCTGCCCCAGCTGCACCAGTCACTAACGCTGCAGTCTATTCAAAAAGCCCCAGTGTCGGTGGCTACACAGCGGGGACATTGGGAGCCATGATGCACGACTGTGTCAAATGGGTTTTCACAGGGCAACGAGCATTGAAGCAGGCACAAGAGTGGCAAACGGTGTTGGAATTGGCGCAACCAAAGCGTCAAGACGCTCACGATGCCCCCTCATGCCCTCTCTCAAAGTTCATCACGACAGAGGAGAGCCAAGGGGGCGTGATTGCACTCACATCTACAAAAATCACTCGACAGTATGACATAGTCAGGTTTTCTCAAGCAGCGGTCTGTAGGCAGATTCTCTGGAGTAATGGCCCATGGACCGGCGGAGAAATTGAGCCCGCATGGGAAAACTATTACGAATCGCAAGGGTACAAGCCGACGGCAACATGTAAGGAATGTGGATTCAAGAAGCTGTGCGTTCTGACGTCGCTCACGCCTACTGAGGTTCCGCCCTCTCCCCCGCCCCCGCCGCCATCGTGGTGCTGCCTCAAATGTGTCTCGCCAGAAGGCTGCGTTGGTGCACGAGAACGGCGGCCTGAGCCTACAATGACGAATTGGGGCAATGCGAGCAAGACCTGTGCAAGTATCCCGCAGGACACAGCCGAGCACAATAGACGAGAGCTAGTTGCCTTCTGCCAAGGGTGCTGGCACTTTACAGATTTCCGGCACAACAAAGGAACAATAGCAGCGCTGGAGCTGATGACCAAGCTCAAAATCGACGCATACAGAACCGCTAGTGGCACGCAGGGCAGGTTGCGTGGCGCACTCACCAGTCAAGAAATCGCAAAGTACGTTGAATACTGTCTAAAACCAGGCAAGGCGCCAGGCCCGGACAAGTGCCCCAATGAGCTATTGAAGACAATGTCAGATGAGGAATTCTTGATTGTGCAAGCGTGGGTGAATGAAATATTGACTCTACCCGAGAAAACCATCGACACCGCGCGCCAGAGTCGGTCCACCATGAATGGCACCATCTCTCAACTCCACAAAGGAGGCAGCACCAATAAAACGTCTGATCAAAGACCGGTAGTGCTGCTGAATAGTGGGTACCAACTGCTCAATTACATTATCAATGAACGGCTGAAAAGGATCGTGGAACAGACAAATGTGTTAGAACCAGGGCAGGGCGGGGGCAGGCAGGGTCGAAGTGTCAACATCAACATGCAAAAAATGCATTTTGTCACGCATGAAGCCCACAGACAAGGAAAGCGAGTCTATCGAGTCGACATCGACTTCAGAAACGCCTTCAATGCAATGTCGCAGGCAGCTCTCTGGCACGTGATGAACATGTTTCATATACCAGACGTTGACTTACTGGAGCAGATTTACGACAGCGCAACAGTCCGTCTGGCTCCAAACGACGCAGAAAGTGCAACAATCACGTTTGATACAGGTGTAGCGCAAGGAAGCATCACGTCCCCGCAACTGTTCAATATCTTTATCAACGCTCTGTTGCGGATGCTCACGGCGACTGGGCAGAATCAGGGGATCAGTCATGGTTTGCAGATCGGCAAGGACCAGGATGACAGCAGTCAAGACGCCGACCACGGCTATCAGTTTAACAACATAGGTTTCATCGACGACATCTCGATTTTTGCTGAGACCCCAGAAGGAATGCAAACTTTGCTAGATGTGGTGCAGGAGTTCACAACATGGTGTGGCATGGAGATCAACGTAAAAAAAACTTTCTTACTCGTAATTGACAAGGATCGAAAGCGAAGGGAAAGCATGCCGGCACCAGATCTGAGGATAAATGGCGAACGTCTCAAAACGCTAGACATCAATGACGCGTGCCGGTACCTAGGTTACTGGGGCACGGGGAATGGTGACATGAGCGCCACAAGAGAGGTAGTACGTGAAAAAGCAAGAGTAGCACGTGACCTAATCAAAAGCCACCCGCTAACGCCAGAACTTTCTGCCGAACTCTTCGCACAGAAAGGAATCGGCGCCTTCCGGTTCTCGGCAGCCCTCATCGAATGGTCGCAGAGTGAGTTAGAGAGTCTGCAAAAAATCTGGGTACAAGCGTATAAAAACGCATGGCACGTACCATGGTCAAGCGCAAACTCTCTGTACACCTTCCCAACTGCAGAGGGTGGCCATGAGTGCCCCCTGCCGTCAGGAGTACTCACGCAGGCCTTGCTGCAGCACGTTGACCAATGCATGCGGCATGAAGATGTTGTTAAAAAAATTATGCTAGCGCAATTAGCACGCACATTGACAGAGTGGCACTGCAACTCATTTACTGACTTGATTGACGAAATGGAGCTGTGGGACTGGAACGTAGCAAACAAAGACTTCTGGTCACGATTGGCAAAGTCATTGCACAGCCAACAAGTGTCAGTCACATGGGCAGAAAAAATGGACAAAACACTCGCTTCAGTGCTCGTCCCTGAGAAGATGAGCTGGGCAACGGCAACGCGGTCCATCCGGAAGTGCAGAACACGAATTGAGAGGATTGGGGGATCGCGTGTAGACACTGAGCCAAGTGCGTGGGGCCTTGATGTACAAGTCTGGAATCTGTTGTGGACAGGTGAAGAGGCTATGAAGAAAGGCATACCGATGTTAAAAAAAGCAGGGTTCGAAAGCGTTGAAGATCTACCAAGGACAGCTGTAGGCTTTAGTTCAAAAGCATATCAGGATCTGCCACCACAGCTCAGGTTGTCTGCAACGTCGAATGGTGAGCAAAGAGTTCGAGTGCGTGTACCCAATGCGCAAGGACTCCACCGCACCACCCAATTTCTTATGCAAGAGTACCTAAATCTAGTTGATTGGAAAGGCCTCGAACTACCGTCAACAGAGAGAAGGTGCAAAGCGAGTGTCAAGAAATTCGAGCGCTCCCCAACTTTGTTGGCAGAATGGATTGAACTGAAAGAAACTCTCGCCAAGTTCCAAGCTGAGAGAGGCAATGAGACATCAGACGACAAGGGGTCCGATGATTTGACATCAAAAGCCGAACGCAAGCGGAAATCAGATGCAAGCCCAGTGGAGTTTTGCCGCAGAAGCTTGGCGGGAGGTAACGTATGGGATTCTCTCGCCGACTTGCTAAAGATCATGAAGCTACGGGGAGCAGGTGCAGACGACGTGAAAGAGGTCCGGGAAATAGTGCAACACCTCTTTACAAATATCGTTAAGCCTGCACGTAGTAAGCGAGATAGCCGACAGGCAACGACACATGTCGACCACCTGCTGTTTCAGCTCGTTGACGACATGCATTCGATATGGGAAGCGGACTCTTTCCTGGATCGAGCCCAAGAATTGGTGAAGAAGGCAATCAATGAGCATACAGAATATAACACTGCAGAGCTTGACAGGAGTCGCCCAGTCAAAAAAGGAGCAGCGACAAGAAGACGACTCGGCGAACAGGTAGCAGTCAACACGCACACGATGGGCACAAGCTTCGTCGGAAAGGTAAGAGATGTGCAGCAGATAGCAGAGGCGCAGATTGGAGAGGGGGTGGCCGACATGGTGAAGTTTAAGGCTCAGGTAATTGGGCATGAAGCGACCGAAAAGGCCAACAGAATCCAAGCCTGGCAAGGTCTTTCAGACTGGCAGCTCGCCGACAGATTCGACAAGGATAGACCTGTCCTACTCTTACCAGCTTCTTGGTGGAGTGGGCAGCACGAGCCGGAGTTCGAGAGCGCAGGATGGTGGCAAAAGCCGACACGCCGAGCGAAGTGCAAGCAATGTGCAAAGTGCGGGGTCGTCAAGGAGTTTGGTAAGGACTTTCACAAGACGCAACTGGGTCGAGGTGGCAGGTGCTTAGCGTGCAAAGGAGGGAGCCGAAAGAAGAATCAAGAACCACAGCAGCCACTGAGCGGCATGATTTTCACCAATGCAGATCCGAGGTATGCTGGCAGATTCGACGACAAGCAAGGCGGCGACACTATTGTAACGATGGAGAGAGTTAGAGAAGCAATTGCTTTCAACGCGGAGTTGACGGACGAGTCAACATGGTTGTGGCTCACATCGGAGCAAATGGGCTTCCCCTTGAGACCGACAGGTGGGGGAGAGCACGAGGAGAGAGCAGAGGATTTAGACAGCAGCCAAAGGGCACGTGACCACTTAGTTGCGTATCACTTGGCGCCTGCGATCACTGACTTTATTTTAGATGCAAATCGGGAATGCTGCAACAACGATCTTGAACAGACACTAACGCTGCTACACAGTGAATGGAGTAAAGAGATCGAGCCCTCGAGGCAAAGCTCAACACATCATCCACTGATTGTCAGCAACCCGATTGACAAGAAAGGTTCGGAGTTCATGCGTAGAGGCATGCGGTGGGAAGCGCCCTCGATGCCAACAGCTGCATATGACCCTGGCCTCCTTCGTGAACAAGAAACGCCGCTAGTGATAGGAAAGAATTGGTTCCTGGACCAAGAGATCCCAGCAGGTGGTTACGTCAGAATCCAAGACTCGTCGCAGGTATGGGAAGAGCGAGTGGACGAAACGAGAATCATCACGACGGAAGGTCTGACTACATGCCTGGACCCAGGACGAGGATGGACAATCACTAGCGGGGGATGGAACTTTCTGAAAAAGCAGGAGTGTTGGGAAGGCCACGAGCAAGCGCTGATTACAACTATTCGGAAGGAGACAAAACGAACAGAAGAGTTGGAGGAAGCTGGATACAGATCACCAACGTGGGCATTATTACGAGCACTGCAGCAGATCAATAGTGCCACGAGAATTGAAGGAGAGGCAGCGATGTCTGCCCCTCCTTTCTTTCAGTCGGCGGGACGAGGAGATCTACTCTTCTGGGGGAAAAAAGAAGGACCAACGGTAGTAATATGGGAGAGCCTATCAAAACAAGAAAAGGAAAGTTGGCTGGAAGAGGCAAGCACGATGCATGACTGGGTCGTGTGGTGCAAGTCAAAAAAAGGGGCGGAGGAAATCCGCCCATTTGAGCTCAGCGGGAAAGAAATCTTCTCTAACTATGATGAAACGAAATCGAAAGAGGAAAAGAACAAAAAGAACGGGAGCAAAAAGAAGGCACATCGCGGGCAGAGCGTACGATACAGGTCATGGTGGAAGCAAGGCAACATCAAAATGGCAGTGAGTGAGGATCACGCTTCATGCTGGGTTCATAAAGATCTCACTGTCACGACAAAACAAATTCAGGCTTTGTTGACAGCAGCGAAGGCGTCGGGCGGAAAGGACGAATGTCAAGTACGACTGACAGGTATCGAGCGGGAGTACTGGATGGGCACAGAGATCGGCAGATTAGGAGGTTACGGCTTCCGAGGCACAGTCACAGCGGGTGATGGATCTAACCAAAAAGGGGGAAAAATGGGAGCAGGTTATGTGAACCTGCGAAAAAAAAGGAAAAGGCAGCAGAGGAAGGTGGGACGCGAAGAGGAAGGATCCAGCTCGAACCGTCCGGAACTAGCGGCCTTTGTCTTGGCATTACGCGGCACCCCTGTGACAAACCCCATGCTGTATTTGTGCGACAACCAAGCGCTGCTGAAAGCTGTAAAAAGATGGGTAGGTGAGGGCGGAAAAGCGACGTTAGTAGGAGCGCCAGACGCAGACATTTTACTGGAAGCAATCGAAGAGCTCCGAAAAAGAACAACAGCAGGAGCAGCGACGTTTCTGGTCAAGGTGAAAGCGCATCGAGGAGAACCTGCAAATGAAGAAGCCGACATCCAAGCAGACAAGGCTATTTCAGGCAAAGATGTTCCCACAGAATGGCACGACAGGACAAATCGAGCAGTCTTCACATGGCAAGAGCCTCGCCGAAAAGGAGGTACGGTGAGCTATGAAGATCGAAAGTCGACGTGGAACAGCGGGGTGCGGAAGGCGATTAGACGAGGATCAGCAGAAGAGGAGGTGCGCAAGCACCGGGACCGTGTGACAGGAGCTTGGAAACAGATCAGCAAACAAAGACGACGAGTCGATGTAAGCTATGATCCGAGTCTGGTATCGGCTCTACAGCATGGTACATGGATGGACGAGGAGGGTTTCAAAAAGACGTGTATCAAGGAGAAGAGAAAAAGGGGAGGCATCCAACAGCCTCTCTACGGTACATGGGTAGCAGACTTCATGCTGAGACAGGATGCAGGAAGGTTTATGCTGGGGAAGTATCTGAGTGACAAAAAAATCCCATGGCAGCGAAGGAGACGATTGGGGATGGCGGTGGCAGGAAATACACCAACAGCCAGTTTCCTGACCAAAATCGGCAAGATGCAATCAGCAGGGTGTCGGCTGTGCAGAATAGCGCGAGAGGCCCGAGGTGAGAGCACTGACGGTCTGGCGGCTGAAACACACGGTCACATCAACAGTGCAGGCTGCGAAGGAATGGCAACAACAGTTACGGCTGCCCACCACTCCATCTGGAGGCACCTGTATGATAGCATGCACGCTGCACAAAAGCCAAAAAGCAAGCTCAAGTTTGTCACTCTTGACAAAGAAAGTAACATGAGCACGCTGTGGCGACGAGAAGAGTTTCTAAGAATCTGCAGCAAGGAAGAGCTTGCGGAGAAGGCACAGGATATAGAGGTGACAATACCGGTCAAAAAAAGTCAAGAGGCACGGTACAACTTCGATCCAGAGTCTTTCTTCGTAAATCGGTTCTGGGGCAGGCGACCGGATGGGGTCGCAATCAATGAGGCTCTGCAGATCGTATATATATTAGAATTTAAACGGTCGACAGACAGGGACGAGGGGTTCCTAGAGGTGAAAGAAGCAGAAGCAAATGAGCAGCACAAAAGCATCATCGGTGCGCTCAAAGCTGCTGCTCCGAAGTGGGAATTTGAGCAGATCAACTTTGTGGTGGGTAACCGCGGATCTGTGGTTGAAAGCGACTTCTACACCAAGCTCAAAAAGCTTGATGTACAAGAAGGGAAAAAAGACAAGCTCTTCGCCGATCATGTGACACAGGTATGCGAAGCGCACAATCGGGTGATTGTGTCCTTCCTCCAGCAAGTGCAAGGAGGTACGGGGCCAACCACAAAGGGATCGAGGGAGAACATCGGGCACAATGTGCACGTGTGAGGAGATAGAGAGAGGAACACACGCTCAGAGAGCGTCAAAGCTGGGGCCCGTCGAACGATGGTGGACTCAGGATGGTAAACTGGGAATCACAATCCAAGACCCCCCCCCAGAGTCCGGAAGACGGACACATTTATTGTATTTTACTTATTCGTATTGCATTTTGTCACGTGTCTGAAAACTTGCAACTTCACTGCTTGTTTTTTACGTCACTATGAACATCTATTTCTGTTTTCTATCATAATACTGCACGTGACGTCGTCACGGTCTTGCTTATATTTGCTAAATATTTATCACTTTACCTACACATTTTCACATGCACACATAGAGGCACGCACACACAAGCACACATGTATAATCAGCACACAAGAGGAATGGCGACGACCAGGCACAGGAGCCTGGTCGGGAGAAGCGGAGGAAGGGGTTTTGTAAGAGACAGGCCTTAAAAAAAAAAAAATTCAGCACACCGATACCTCAAATCTAAAAAGATTCGAGCAAATAGAGCTTCAAGCAAAGCTACTAAACTATTTCTTAGGAAGTAATAAAAGCAACATCAATCTGGGCTGTGGAGTGGATTCATGAATCCCCCACCTTCAGTTTTTTCAAACCGTGCAAGGAAAAGCCCCCAAAGAGGCCTGGGGCGGCAACTGGAGCGGTGAAGGTATCAATGTAACTTTCCTGCACCCTCATGAGCCCCAACTTAG
>Ga0222674_1000305_pt1 | contig 20537 bp, 21 predicted proteins | sample AntAcemetagen866_FD_179804 | JGI IMG/M metagenome (GOLD analysis project Ga0222674, IMG submission 179804) | Saline water microbial communities from Ace Lake, Antarctica - #866 | ecosystem: Environmental > Aquatic > Non-marine Saline and Alkaline > Saline | place: Antarctica: Ace Lake...
AGGCAAAACTGACTACCAGAAAATCCTATGGATTTAAGAACCCAGAACTCCAAAAAACCGCCTTATATCATGCGTTAGGAGACCTGCCAGTCCCGGAATGGACCCACAGATTCTGCGGATGAGGCGATTTTTTAAGTAATGGACATTATTTACTTCTTCCGAAAATCCATCAGAAGCAGTAAATGTTATTCCTAGTGTTGCGGTTGTAATTAAGAATAAAAATTGGTTCATGCTAAAATCCTTTCAAAGGGGTTAAACTTTCCCGGTTTATGGCGTTTGCTCTTTGATTATTTTCTAGTCCATTCCACAAAGAATCCGCTTCCGTTCAAATTGCCTTCATAAATCAGGGTATTTCGCCCCCTATGGGTTGCTGATCTTACCAATGTCTTATCAATGAGATCTGGGTTAATGGAATTAGTGACCAAGTGACTGACCTTGTTTTGATCGACCTTGTAATTGCCGGCATAGTATACGTTTTTGTCTTTCTGAGATTCATCACAATTAATGGCTACCGACATTTGTCCACTTTTTGTATACATGATGAGACCGTGCAATCCGTCACACCAGTCTTTGGTAACGCCATCTTCAGTCGTGGTGAAAACTTCGAGCTTCCATCCTCCAACGATAAAATCCTCCGTTGATTGATTAAGAGTCCACTCTTGGGGCTCAGCCGCATAGGATGCGGATCCAGTCAAAAGGAAGAGGGTGGTGATTAAGATTTTCATTTTGTCGTCTCCAATCTGCTTTTAATTATTTTCACCCGCCCAATGCGAGCAGGTAGGTTTTAGGACATCCTCGTTCCCAATAAAACAAAAAATTGAAATAAAAACCCTATATCCCTGGGCAGAGCTGCCCAGAAACTTCTGGGCAGCTCTAAGTTAATTCTGGGCTCCATGCCCAAATTATATGTTGACGTGCCCATAATTTATGTTAATGTGCCGGGACTTATGGAGCCAAATACTTTGAAGAGTATATACAACTATCTAGATTACAGAGACTTTTTACAGTGTCGTATCAAGACCTTAAAGGAGGCTAATCCACATTTCACTTTAGGAAGTTTTTCTAAGATCCTTGGTTTGAAGGATACCTCTTCGATTAACAAAATAATACGCGGCCAAAGACACCCTGGCCCCCACATCAATAGAGCTCTGCGCGGATATTTTAAGTTTAGCAATAACGAACACAGATACTTTAACGATTTGATTGAGCTTGCGAGGGTTTCAGAAAACTCGCCAGAGAGAATTAGAATCCTTGAACGACTGCAAAAATCTCATCCTAAACGAGAATTTCGAGAGATTGGTCTCGAAGAGTTCATGTGCATATCAAGGTGGTACTACCCAGCCATTAGAGAACTCGTAGGATTTAAAAACTTTAAAGAAGATACCCAATGGATAGCCCAAAAACTAGGTATCAATGCCATTGAAGTCAGCGAAGCTCTAAAAACCATGCTACGCCTCGAACTCCTAGTCCGAGATGAAACCGGTAAGATTCTGCTGAAAGAAGCTAATTTTAAGGCACCAAACGATGTAAAAAGCGAGGCCATCAAGCGGTACCACGAACAATGCCTTGAGCTAGCGAGAAAAGCCATCCGCACTGTAGATATAGAATCCAGACATTATCTAAGCTCTACCATCGGTATCCGAAAAAAAGACCTCCCCGAGGCCAAAAAAAAGATCGAGGAGCTCCTCGATTTATTTGTCGATGTTTTTGAAGACAATGATCCCGACGACCTTTACCAGATAAATATTCAACTATTACCGCTTCTCAAAGGAGACAACGATGTTTAGGTTTTTGACTATAATTGTTCTGTGGCTTGCTGGCTACTCCAGCCAGGGCCTATCTGAGGGCAGAGTCGGCAATGGTGGTGATTCAAATAGCCCCTATGAATCTAGTTCCTGGTTTCCCAGAAAAGACCAACCCGATAACAACACCAGGAGCGTTCATTATTGCATTGATAAAAGCAAAGATTTCGCAGTGCAAGATGAAGTAAGAATAAGGAAGGCCATAGAGACGGCCTATACAGAATGGATGGAATATTATCGACTGACTTTTAATACTGACTCTCTCCCTGAAAAATACCGAGATAAAATTGTCTTTTCTGAGGAATGCGGTGAAAGTATCGAAGTTAAATTTATCTTAGGCATTGAGACCTCCGATGTATTAAAAGAAAAATCTAGATACTACAACCCAGCGGCTTTTACCAAGATCCTAGAACGAGATAAAAAGTCCGCATGGGCGAGAGGATTCATATGGCTTGAAGCGGGCAATGAATATAATTTTGTGTCAAATTCATCCGGCGAGGCGCAAAACCTAAACTGGGCTACCGAGTCAGTCTTGGAATTAATAATAAAACACGAGATTGGCCACATACTTGGCGTGCCTCACGTGGATGGAACGATAATGGCAGGAAATTTCCTCGGTCTGGCCCGACAATTGACCGAAATTTCAGAAGGCACGGAACCTGCGGAAAGAAAAGCAAAGTTAGTAAAAAGGCGGTTGAATATCGATCAGCAAAGATCGCTACTCGAGAAGCCTGAAATTGATATCATCTACGCTAAGTGGATGAGAGATCACATTGAATCTTATGATCATCAGAAAGCAGAGCCGATGAAACTTATATTAGACGGAGCTAATTATATAATCTCTGGTCACCATAACGGCGGAGAAGTGCGCCTTAATGTTCGTAGTTCTGGTTCAATTTTTAACATTGAAACAAAATTGGAAAATGTTTTTAATGAATGTGTCCCTAATCCAGAAGGGAAATGGCCTTTGTGTCTTTTCGCTACCCGGCGTGCCTATGAAAAAAATGTAGCTATTAGTAGTTACAACCACTTAGCCCGTTATACCATTAGATATAATATGGATGTTCGCAAAGAGTATTATTTTCAAATGTATGCCCAGTCTCCGTATAGAAGTTTGCGAGTGACAAACTTCGCGGTAAATGCTGAAGGTCCTTGGAGAGATATGGCTCTCTGCAAAGGGAAAGGTTGTAATTTCAAATTCCCATTTCTTCCGATTCCTTGGGATCGCTTTTAAGAGCGATCTCGAATTTGCTTCTGTCGCAGATAGAGTTCCCTAGCGAAAATCCAAGGTTATTGAACTTATTCTTGCTGCCCGGATCTTGAGGTTTAAAATTATGAAATGTGTCGGCCTGTGGCTGCAATAAATCGTATCCCGATTTAGGAAGGAACATGGAATTTTCATAAACGCAGTAAAAGGCGATAGTGGCCAAACTAACCTTACTATGAAGAAGCTTTGTCGCCTCTATAGATGTGTGGTGAACTCCCGTCCAAAGGGTATTGATTCATATATGTCCTTAATGGTTTGTCACAAACAATTGCCGTCTCGTTGAACACCGGCGTAGTAATACCACCTGAATTTCTGGCTGAGGGCGCAAGGTACATATCGATACTCGACTGCTTTGCATGGCGTCCAAGCTCTTGACAGGAGGTAAAAGACTCCCTGTCAGTATCTGTCAGAAAAGGAAACAAAGATTGGAGACCAACAATATCTGCCCAGAGGTTAGGCTCGATTGTCGCTTCGAACATTCGACGTTGCTGAATAATCGGAGATGTAATGTTCTTTAAGTCGTTTGCATCAATCTCAGGTCGATGAGCTAGAGTCTCTAAAATCGAGGTTTTTTCATCGAGTGCTCCGTACCATACGCCAAAGGCACCATCACCGAAGCGCCCCCAACGCCAAAATTCTTCTTCAAAGCAAAGTAGGCTGTCCTCTATGCCGCAATATTGGAATGGCCTGTTCCTTTTTGGCTGAGTATGATCGATACCACTACTAATATTGTCTGCATATTGAAGGGCTTCAAAGTCTTCTGCATCAGCGATATCGTCATATAAGTCCTGGGAAGGATCGCATGTGGCAATGTTTCGATATGCAGTGAGTGTCGTGTTTTTTTGAAGGTCGAGCTGGTCAATTAGCTTGGAAGCATTCACACTAGGCCACCCTCAGTTGATCCAGAAGTCTCCGGACGGAGTAAAGCCGCATAATTGAGGCACTTGGATCTCCTTCCATGATGTACTCCATGGCTGACTTCCCTTTGAAGAGTTCTCTTTTGGTCTTTAACCAGTGGTAAACGACCTCTCGGTTTTGAGGAAACATGACACGGAGGCTTTTGTGGATTCCTACTAAATGAGATGCTCTCAAAACTTTGTCTGGATCATCAGGGATTTCGCCGTTTTCCTCCATGCTGCCCAGGCGTTGGTTATTAGCTTTAATCCCCAAAATGGCCGCCTGCTCAGTCCTGGATAATCCGTATTTGCCAGCAATCTTCCAGAACGCTCGGCCTAATGCTTCGCGTACTTTTTCAGGAGCTACACGACTGCTTGGACTGTGACTATGTCTCGCCATAAATTTCACTCCTTCTATATAAAGGCATTCCCTTCACACATATATATCGGATGAAATCGAACATAACTCAATAAGTTTCTTATAACTAACTGTATTTACTTCTATTATAATTATACGAAATCATACTGAATGGCAAGACAGTCATTGTAGCTGCATATCAACAGTTATTCTAGCCTGGTGAGGTGAAGTAAGTCGTGACAAAAAATCTGTCAAACTCTTTGGGGTTTTTGCGATTCAAGAATATTACTTGCCACAATACTCCGACATTATAATTTTCAATTTTCCAAAAAAAACGGCATCGGATCCCCGTACCAATGCGAGTAGATATGGAGACTATAAAACTTCATGCGACATCTATCCTGAAAAATTCCGGTATATACATTTTCTATATTTAAACTTATTCATTATTACCCTACTTCTTTCTAATCAGCCCATATGGGCGCAAGTAAAGGAAGCGACAGTACCCTTATATTATTCGGATACTGGGGATTTTGCGGGAACTGGCACTTTTATTTATCCTCGTTTATTAGTTACCACAGCCGCGATCCTCGCGGACCTTGAAAATGGTGGCTTGCGTCTAAAGGATGGCAGACAATCTCTGAGAGTCCATGTAGATCATAAAATCATTGATGGAACCAATAATTTCCAACCACGAAGTAAAGTAGCTCAACAAAGCGACATAGCCTTTATTTATTTTGAAGGTGGGGTGAATCAAGGAGTCGCAGCTCAATTTACTGGAGAGGCTACTAGCCTAGAAAAGACAGAGTGTATAATTATCTCCTATAACAAGGGTAAGAAAGTAGCTTACTTTGAGTCTTGCCAGCGTCTAGAAGGCTCTGATAATCGTACGCTAAAAGTGACTCATGACTCGAAGTGCGTAGGACAAATGTCGGGGTCCGCTCTTTTTGTGAAAATTAAAGGTGAACTGCAGTTTGCTGCAATCCTATCTACAGGTGATGTATCTAAGGTTAAGGGTGATGACTTGTTGCATTTTACCCCTGTTTTATTTTCACAAACATCTTTATCCATACTTCAGGGGTTAGTTAAGAACCATCCCGAATACTTTAAAGGCGTAAAAGTTGCTGAAAATGATACTTCAGTGCCAATCAAGCCTAAAACTATAAAAACTAGCAAACCTAAAATTAAAAAAAATCAGGTAGCAAAAAACCAAAATAAGGTAGTCGATCATTGCATAGCATCGGTTCAAACATCTAAACGTTCCTATGGTAATTCCCTCAGTATAAGCTCTGGTAGTAAGCATATAGAGACAGCTCATCGCGGCGATTGGAAGAGTGCAATGACAAAAGCATGTAAGCTCTGTGACGCGAGCTTGAGAAAGCTACCTCCTAGCAAGCCTAACGATAAACTCGCAAACAAACGGTGTATTGCTAATGGTTGTCTCGATGCAAAGGATAACCTAATTAAAAGCATTACTTTCAAAAAGATAATAACGGTTCCAGGTTGCCAGGGTATAAAAATTAACATGAACTCTACAGAGTACTTAAAAAGTATTAATTTTTAGTAATCAAGCAGTTCTTCCTAGCGCTAGGCAGCTGTGGAAAACCTCATTTCTCTATCTTTCAGGGAACATGTTGCATTCTTCATGAGTATTGCCAACATACTCAGCAACCTTCTGTAGAAGCGCTTCGATAAGCATCCTTGGCGCCTTGACGAGCGATTTCATCGAGCATATCACTCGGCTTTAATTTCAAAATCATTCTAATTCGTGTCTCGATCAAATTAGAAAAGAGGAATAGTTGTAGGATTTATATTTTTTAAACAATCGAAATAAGATTCTTACAGTAGTTATAATAGTTTTCCTGGCAGTCAGCTAAAGTAGTCACCATACACACCGTAGCATAAAAAGGGGTACTTCCTTTTTGAGGCAGAATCAAGGTCGGATAATACCTAAGGTAACTATCGTTACCCATGTCTTTATCTTTAATTGAATTAATATAAGGTTCGAAGATTCCATCCTTCTCGGAAATCAATCGATTCTGAAGCGTTTCCGTTGCCGTACTAGTTAATTTTTGCAACAAATCTAAAGGTCCTTGAGGAAAAGTCAGCCCGCGATTTTGAAGTTCTGATGCATATTGATTCACCCATAAGACGACCCCATCCAAATCGCGTACTCCCACACCAAATTGTTCATCTTGAAACTTTAGCTTAAACTCTTTCAAATATAACTCGGGAGATAAACTCGTTCTGTAAAAAGACAGTTGTAACAAACGATCAATAGTTACTAAAAAAACTTTGGCAAGATTATTAAGAGTATCAAGAGTGGCATTTGCAGTACCAGCCTCTAGCTTCTGATACTGCCTGCAACTAATTTTAGCTTGTTCAGCTAAATCATATTGAGTAACGCCAAAGTTCTTACGATAAAACTTAAGGTTATGAGCGAGAATTTTTGTAATATAACGTTCTTCCATGCTTGATATTGTAGCACAGGATTTATAGATTTCGCACGAACTCCTTATACGAATTCTAAGTCGTATATTGCGACCTATAATTCAGTCAGGAACAAATTAACTCAGTATTAACTTAGTACAAATGGACCGGCGAAATTTCAAACATTTGATAAATAGATTTTCATAGGCTTATCTAAAATTCGAGTTGAGCAAGAATATTAGAAAGCACGATATTTCGTAAAATTAACGGCTTATTTGCGGTAGCATGCTTCCATCCTTATCTATAAAAACACAATAAAAACTAAAGCCTACGCTTCAACACAAGAAAATCAGAGTTATATCTGCAGTCAAATAAGTAAACTAATGCTCCGAAGAAATGGCGAGCTTAAACTAGCGGATTCCATCGAAGCAGAGACCACTTTCGCATCAAACTACCACTCGCTAACTCATCAGAAACATGAACCTAAATTTTCAGCGCTTACGACACTTCAAATCAAAAGTCCCACCGATATTATCCCCTGCTTGAAACACATAATGAGCATCGATGTGACCTTTGCCATTATTTTTATTTACAGTTAAATACCCGAACATACCACCACCATCATATTGACTAGTTAGTTCGGCATCAAAGTTTTCAAATTTATGGTGATTTTTATAAACTTGTCCTCGGTAAGATTTTTTATTCTCGAAAGCCCCCAAAAAAACACCTATGTAATTTTTTATCTCAGGTTCAGATACATTGAATTTGTAGTTTACGGTTAGATATCCGATAACATCAAATAATTTCGAGCTTTCACCATCGGTGCTATAGGTAAACCTCACAACCCCATCAGCTATGAGTGCTCCGTTCTGTCGAGCTCCTTGGACGTCGCAGTAATACTTATTTGACTGAGCAGAAAAACCAAGTGACGAAAAACCCAATAAAAATATCCATGCAAATGCGCGCATACGTGACCCCAATGTTTCAAGAATTTGGGCTATATTTATTTAAATAGCTATACGTGTCAACGTGAATCGAAGCTGAGTTGTACCCCATTCGAAGCCTAATATTAACGCCTTACAAATTTTAACGAAACATTTAATAACTATTTGATTTTTCTTAAATTACATAATATCTAACACCGACTATTAAAGCCTCAAAAGGTGGTGACAAATGAAAACATTGATATTAGTTATAAAAATTATAGCACTCCTCGGTATTTCGCTTACAGGAGCAGAACGATCTCTTGCTGAATCGGGGATAGCGACAACCAGTTGTTCTCGCAGAGCAAAATTATGCGAGGATGGTTCCGACCGGTGTCACGACCGATACTTTTACATATACAGCAGCCAGTATGCTCTCTTTATTAATGACAAGTTCGAATCTGAAAACCACACATTAAATACCAGCGGATTTATAGACGATACCTACCAATTTGTGGGACCATCAGATAAATGGATTATATATCAAGGCAAAAAATTTCGGTTAGCTCTACCTTGGAAAAACGGAGCTGGAATCTACGCACGATCAATTAAAGAAATTGACGGACCTAGCGTAACTGAAAAAACATGGAAAAAACTTTGCAAGTAATTTACAAAATTATCCGCAAATAATTACAATTGGTATTTTTAGTATTATATACAACTCAATCCTTCATAAAATAAAAATGAAGACAATTTTAATCATGACTTTTATCGCTTAACATCGACGGCAACATCAACAACCCGGAGAGTCAAAGTCTCATCGAAAACCTAATCCAAAAACCGGGGGCTGCCCCACCTCTAAGAACATAAACCCCTATATTAACTTTAAAAACAAATAGATCTTTTATATTAACCAAATCCATACATACTAGCATTTTGACACCAGCCTATCCCCCATCTAAACTGAGATATAAGAATTTAATATTCAATTTACAAAATCTTAATTTAAACGACACGGAGGTCGAGAATGAAGCACGGACGCCTATTATTTTTCGCTTGGATCTTAACAGCTACAAGCTGTGGGGAATTGAATTCAATACGGGATATAGAACAAACAAATACTGCCTATATCAGAATACCTAAGAGCGCTGTTACTAAAGATTTTTTAAATGAAACCAACTTCAATCTAGATCATAAGCAAGATGATGTTTTTGCATTTGGTTACATTCATAGGGATAAGCTCGAAAGTCTGCAATCTAACATGCAGAGCAACATAGTAGAGTTAGATCGTAAATTCTCTAAAATAAACTTTGACGCCAAGACACTTACGGTGGCAGACGGTGATATTAAAACCGACAAAGAACTGAAAGAGGGCTATCACGACTACGATGCCCTGACCGAAGAATTAGAACGATTAGCGTCTACTTACCCAGAGTTAACCGAACTCACCTCTGCCGGCCGTAGTGTCCAAGGACGAGAGCTTTGGTTAATGAAGATCTCAGATCGGGCAGCGGTCGACGAAGACGAACCCAAGTTACTATACATCGCTAACATGCATGGTGATGAGGTAGTTGGTCGTGAGTTAATGATTTACCTAGTTCGTCAACTGTTAGAAGAGTACGACAGCAACGAACGGATAAGATCTTTAGTCAACAACTCCCAAATCTACATCATGCCCTCTATGAATCCCGATGGGTTTGAAAGAGGCAGACGAGAAAACTCTAGGGGTTATGATCTGAACAGGGACTTTCCAGACTTCTTGGATGACCCGAGCGATTCAGAAAATGGTCGACAGGTCGAAACTCAGCACGTCATGAAACTTCATAGCGAACATCACTTTGTCCTAGCGATTAATTTCCACGGAGGAGCGGTATGTTTTAACTTGCCGTGGGATACGAAAGTTAATAACAGTCCTTCCGCACGTTTTGGCGACGATCCCTTACTATCCGTATTGGGCCGTGAATACGCTAATAACAATAGCTATATGAGCTCTAACGGGGGGTTTGATCGCGGTGTAACCTACGGCTACGAATGGTACCGAGTCGTCGGTGGTATGCAAGATTGGGCTAACTACTACCGTCGATCCACTCATGCCACAGTCGAGTTATCTTTTACCAAGTGGCCTTCATCTAGCACTTTAGAAACTCAGTGGTCTCGCAATCAAGAAGCTCTACTACAATACCTAGAACGAGGGCTTCGCGGTGCACACTTAAAAGTAACAAATCCAGACGGCGAGTTATTGAGAAACGTCGATATAAAAGTTAGCTCGGCATACGCCCGTACAGTTCAATACAACAGTGGAGTTATACACAAACCAACCCTACCCGGAATACAGGCAATCGAAGTTTCGGCCAACGGTTTTAAAAAACAAACCATTAATATTAACGCCTCAAATTTTGAAGGTAATTTAGATGAAGTCGTATTAATCAGAAAATAGCTAAAATTAATAATGTTAAAAAAGGAGTGTGCTCTAAGTACGCTCCTTTTTTTTCAACGAGGACTGAATACCTCCTCGAGGCTTAACAGGTTTTCTCTCTGCCCTACGATCCACAGCACATCATCGATCTCGAGCGGCATTTCGGAACTTGGACTTCGAAAACGTTGAACCCCCCTTTCGAGCCCCACAACAGTACAGCCAAATTTTTCCCGTATCCCTGATTTTTGAATAGAAACTCCTTTAATTTGGGAACGACTCTGTACACGTAAACACTTTATCTCGTAAGTATCGACTTCACGCCCAGGGCTTGATAATATTTGATTGTCTTCTACATCATCTTTAAAACGTTCCATTTCTGCATCGGTTGCAAAACACAAAATACTATCACCGGGATAAAGTACCTTGTCCGCTTGTGGAGAAACGATATTTTCTCCATCTCGCACAACAACCACAATGTTAATTCCATAGGTTTCTCTCAACTTTAAATCAACAAGAGACTTGCCGACAAGAAATGACCTTGCAGGAACCGTTAACTCAACTAAGTAAGCATCCCAGGGCGCTAGATGATCAAACGTCTGGCCTTTTTCTACTGGGATAGCAAGGTCCGCTTGAAACCCCGATCGAAACTGCTGTTCCATCCATTGGTAATAGCCTTCGATTTGCTTACGAAAAATGGTTAATACCACTCCACAAACTACTAAAGTAATCGTCAAGGTAATAAATGTCGGGAGGTATGCCATACTCAACAACCCGACCAAGCTCACCGTAATAACTCGGCTAATCAGAAGAGTTCCGCCTTTTGGAAACGTCCGTCTGTGCTCATCGGTAGTTGGCAAACTACGAAAAGTCGATAACATTGCCCAAATGCTCGGGGCTGATAGAGTGAACGCCAAAAGCCAAGCCATTGCATAGGCTACATATCTCTGGTCAAAGTACTCGGATACCACAGGTACCAATCTATCAGCACCTATTGTGAATACCGTAATGATGACAATTGCATTCAGCGCCCACTTCATAGAGCTGTTGTAAAACGCCTTTCGATAACTGCTCGCTACGCTTCTTCTTTGCAGCCAGCTAATATAGTTTTCATGAGTCATTTTAACGTTAGCGGGTAACCAGCCCTCAATGCTTTTTGCAACTCCTGTAGCTGCTTTTATCAAGTAAGGAGTCGTAAAGGTCGTAATTAAAGATGAAGCGACGATAATGGGGTATAACCGCTCGCTAATAACACCATAGGTAAGCCCTAGGGATCCGATAATAAAAGAAAATTCACCTACCTGGGCCATACTGAATCCCGTTCTCACCGAGTTTCGAATAGTTTGACCTGTGACTAGAGAACCGAATGTAACTGAAAGCATCATACCCAAAACAATGACCGTAGAAATAGTTGCTATAGCGCCAATATTTTCTACGATAGCGGCAGGGTTAAGCAACATACCAACAGAAACAAAAAATACGGCACCGAAAATATCTTTAACAGGCTGAATCAAGTGTTCAATACGTTTTGCTTCTGAACTCTCAGCTAAGATCGATCCCATAATGAAGGCACCTAGAGCGACTGAATAGTGGAAAAAAGCCGCCAAAGCCACCAACGCAAGGCAAAGCCCCATCGCGACGACTGTTAACATTTCATCGTTACCATGACGGCTAACCATTCCGACAAATCTCGGTACCAAAAAAATTCCCAATAAGACCCAAGCTCCGACTACTATGGCGAGTTTGCCACCAGCCATTAGCAGAGCAACTCCACCAATCTCCGAGGTCGTAGCAATGTTCGTCAAAGCAACCAACATTAAAATTGCAGCAAGATCTTCTACAATCAGTATCCCAAACACCAATTCAGAAAACTTTTTAGTTTTAAGACCTAACTCTTCCAAAGCTTTTATAATAATGGTCGTCGAAGAAATTGAAATCATACAGCCCAAAAATATCGCATCCATCCTCCCCCATCCAAGAAAATTCGCAGTGACAAGACCAGCAGTAAGCATGGTGCAAATTTGTATAGTCGCTGTGATACCAGCCGACATCCCCACTCTCGCAAGACGTCTAAAACTAAACTCTAATCCGAGCGCAAACATTAAAAATATGACACCAAGTTCTGCCCAAATTTTAATACTGTCAGTATCCTCAACTGATAGGATCATAGGGGTGTAAGGCCCGACAATAATCCCCGCAACAATATACCCCAAGACTACAGGTTGCTTAATAAGTCTAAATATAAAGGTAACAATGGCACCGGTGCCGAGAATAACCGCCAGGTCCTTAATTAATACAGGAAAGTGCATACCTCTCAAATACCCCCATAAAAGCGTTTAGTAAGTTTACACTGCAAATATCATAGCCGCCTTATATATACTTATCTACAGTAAAATTAGAAACTTAGCGCGTAGGATGGTGGATCAACATTTGCATTATGTTGATACAGAAATTGGGAACATACCCTAATTTCTGTAAGCTTAATACTCTAAGGACTCAAATGACTCTCCATTTTACTTTTCTCTTTGTGATCATAACTGTTAGTGCTAGCTGCTCTATCCCAAAGAATCAGTCCACACTTACCACCAACACAAAAGAAAGCCTTCATTACACTCTCGGAGTGCAGAAAGGCCGTCTGCTTGAGAAATCTGAAAACTATAAAAAAGCCATCCTCATCCTAGAAAAGCAACGAGGTGAAATCGAAGCAAACTTCACATCGATGAGTGCTGAGAAAATATTCGCTCTACGTTCTATCGAGGAAACACTTAATAAGAACATGAAGATTCTAGAAGTTAAGCCCATGCAAGACGCCGTCGATAAGATCAACAAAGTTAAATCAACGTTTGACAAGAGCGTTAAGGTCATCAAAATGATCGATAACTTAGAACCCATGATGACTGAATATATTGCCACAGTTGAACTACTCAGCGAGGCTCATAAGACTTTCTTTAGTTTTTTCACAGAAGTCGGTTCAATCATTCCATTTATGCATTTATATATAAAAGTTGTCGACAAGGGGGTTCAAAGCTTCATGAATATGCAGGTCAGCTCGGCAAACTCAGCACTCTTTGAATCCGTTGCAGATCATGCCGTAAACAAAATACCAATTAAAACGACCTATGCAAAACTATGGATGACCGTGTTTAACTCGTACCATGAATACTGGTCTTCATATAAACCTGGTCGAGATTTTTTAACTCAAATAGTAGGCACACCACCCCCACAAGTTCGGTGGAAATGTAAAATATGTACGCCTAGTTCAACTAACACAGTAGATGGTGACATTGAAAAATTCCAAAGCTACCTTGAAAAACACTCAAGTCGAATCTACCTTACCATTGACGAGCTTCGCATAGCGCACGGCCCTAAAGTGTTCCCCATTTTCTCTGGGCCCAATAGCAAAAGAACCTATGTCGGTGGAAGTAGAAATTGGCGCAAACCTAAGATGGTTCAAAAACTAAAAGCTCAAATTGTGGCGCTCAAGACACTTGATCGAATTGCGATATCTACAGCCGACGCCATCGACCTGCTCGTGAAGAATATTCCATCCTCAGCAACTGAAGAATACAACAAATGAAAGTTCCTAGCTTATTTCCGAATAAACTAGGAACGAAAATTTATTAACGAAACCGAATTAGTTCTTCTTCGGTAAAAGGCCGCGGATGCATGCTACCTTTAGAAAAAAGACCCTGTTGAACCTTCTTACTTGATGATAGCTTTTTATTATTGCTACCTCGACCATAAACATGTCGATCAAACACGGCAGTTAAATCAGACCCCGTGATATCCTCAATAAACTCTTTGAAATAAGATACAGTCAGAGTCTGTCGCGCTTTATCCGAAAACAAAGCTCGAAGAACTCCACGCATTCCTTGCTGTCCTTCAAATTCAAAGTCTTCGAATTGCTTATCAAACTTAGATATCAAATTTCTGCCGGTCGTATAGGCTCCGTAGGTCGTATCGCGACGATACTGAGAAAACCCACCTAAATTGCTAGCTATACCTTCTGGGTTTGGAGCTGAGCTTGCTCTCACATAACCCCCATCACGCCAGGAAGCAATTGCCTCATCGATAAATCCGGCATTACCATTCGCTGGCATAACTCCACGGGCGAACCATGAATGCGTTATTTCATGTTCCAACGCATACATTGATGTCATCGTAGCCCCGCAGTATTCCATACCACCGCCGCCAGTAACCGCATAGATAACAAGCTGATTATGAGTCCACGCCCCATAGGTAGCTTCGAGCTCTTTTAATACGACCAATGTTTGATCTAGAAATGGCTTGGTATCCGTCCCAGAAGCTGAATAAACTACAACCGGGAAGTCTTTTTCAATTCCCTTATAAACAGTGGCACTTTCTTTAAAACGAGTCTTCTCAGATATATGAAAAAAGAATGACGAAGTAGAATAGTAGTCAGGGTACGAAATTAACCACTCGTTCCCAGACACCCTACCCACATCGCCATTAGCATATATTTTATGCTCATCAGCAAACCCTAGCATCTTTAAATGAATTTCCATTTTATAGTGATCCCACTCAAACCCAGCTGGTCCGTACTGCTCAAAGAAACCACGGCCACCAGATTTTAAGTCACTCATGAAAAACCCGGCGCGAAGATGCCCAGATGATGCCGATTGGTTGAAAAAATCAGCTTTATAGGTAATTTGTAATACATGAGACGTATCGGCTTCTACCTCACGTTTCAAAACGCGAATCGAAGTGGAGCCACCAGGAACAGACACTTTCGGCAGATCAGAGACTAGTAGTTCAACACCGTCGAACTTCGCAGACAAAATACTCGGAACTAAATCAAACCTAGGATAACCACTATGCTGAGCGTCAAACTCTACCGTAGCCGTAGCGGTGGCCTTCTTAGTCTCCTGATTAGCTTCGTAACGAATGACTACATGTTGAAAATCTACCGGTATCGCATAACCATCTTCAAATTCGAACGGATCTTCTGCGTGATCGAGATCACCAGCTCTTAGTTGAGTTGTGAAAAGCAACAAAAGACTCGTAGCAATACACTGCAATAATCCATAATGCCTCATAAGATTCCCTCCCTGGGTATTTTAAAATTTTAAATATGTTTTCTATAACCTTTATACAGGATCGAAACGATAAGACTACAAAAAAGCCCCGATACCGCGTCACGTAAGGACATTACCTGCAAAATATTCCTAAAAATCAGTATTTCATTGACACTTTTACGACACTAAAATAGTTAAAAAACAAATTTACTTTAACTCGGGGGAAAACCATGAAAAGAATCACTACTACGTTACTCTGTCTTTTTACTTTAAATTCTGTAGCATCTGCTGCAAAACTAAAACCGTTAAAGCATCCAACAGATGCAAGGTTTAAGAAAGTCACCCAACTTTTCTCTAGTTTTGCAACATCAGACCTTTGGCAAGGGGACGGCGTCGAGGAAACCTACTTAGCAAAAATTATTAGTAAAAAGCCAGAAGAGTCCTTAAGGAATACCGTGCTGCAAGTCATTTATTGGACGAGGGCTCGTTTAGACTCAAGTCGCTGGACTATACCCGAGAATACGTCAATTAAAAAAGCCAGAAAATCGATTAAAGGCATAGAAGAAGCAGCTCACTATGCCGTTTCACAAGACCTAAATGAAGATGGAGAAATTTCCGAGCAAGCAAAATCCGACCTTGCGAAAGCAATAAGAAGTGCTGTTTCGAAAAGAGCTAACTTTGAATTATACCTTGGTAATCACGAAAACACCCTTGGCTCATGTAGTTTCGCTGCGATTGTCGACAAGAAAAATGGAGAAATAGCCGTACTAAATAGCTGTTTTTCTGAGTAACCCAAAATCAAGAAGAGGTAGACCTTATGTTTAAAGACCTACCTCTTCTTAGCCAACAGGCATATAAAAATACAATTATTTAGCTAACACACACTCTTCAATAGTTAAGTCAATCTCATAGTCCGAACTCAAGCAAGAGTAAAACTGATAAGTTTGCTGCCCGTAAGAAGCTCCTTCACGTACTACAACCTCTTCATCCTCATCAACTTCACAAGGATTATTCATAGTACACCGACCACCAGATTCGTTGCCAGTATTGTTAACTCCAATAACCGATCGAGTACCCTTCTCAATAATGGGAGAACCACTCGTGCCGCCAATAGTCTCACAGCCACTGTTAGAATATCTTATCGAGTCGGTGAAAATCCATGATGCTTCATGAAGTTCATAAGCAAACCCGTCGACATGACACGAATAACCACGCTCCCAATACCCAGAAACAATTTCAATATCTGTATCGATAAAAGGCCTAACATCACTCAACTCAAAAGAAGTAATACCCTTCTCTTCGATATCAAGGTAAGTCTCTCTTAACTCATAAAGAGCAGCATCAGTACCGGTCATAGTGGCATAAATAATCTTTTGAGCAGTGACTGAATGAAACTTTTTATTTTTATCAGCTATCTTCATTCCTCTTCTTACTTTTTTATTTGAAATAACTTCGCCGGGTTTCAAAAAGGAACCACCTAAACAATGGCCATTAGTTAGAACCAAAGCATTGGACTCAAGAGGTTGACCGACAAACCGTACTAAAGAACCACTGCAATTCGATAGTTTTACGATACCTTCGTAATCATAGGCAGCCGACTTCGATTGTATTGGTGGAATGATGTTTGACTTAAGCGCGTCGAAGGGAGCTTCAGGGAATGCATGACCGACGGCAGAAAAAATACTTAAAAACACTACAGCTAATAGCTTCATTAACTATCCTCCTTGAAAGTTGTTAGTGAGCCACTATAGAAATAGATGTTTACTTTGGCAAGCAACTTATTATTACAACTACAAATTAACTCTTTTCTAAGAAAATTGTGCAGAGCATCTCTGCTTCGGAGATATCCATACATGCATACATTGCGAAGTAGGTAGACTTTTCAAATATTACAGTTTTACAGATACGGTCTTCATTTGCCGACTGAATTAAATGAGGTCCCATGATACGGAACTCATCGCTGGGAAAACCGTAATCCGTAGCGCCCTCGATAGTATAGTCGCCTTCACCTTCATCGTTAAAAATTAAATTAGACTTAAGTTCTAAGGTGCCAGAGCTGCTAAACCCTTGGCAATCAGACTTAACCGAGTAACTCCCTCCCGGCACAGATTCACTCGGATCACATCCACCAAGGAAAATAAATACTATGCATATAGATAAAAGTTTAAAAGCCATAGCCAACCCCCAATGTCAACATATCGTCCCCGAGTTCATCGAAAACACTTACCGTACCGACTGCCTCGATATGTAGTTTCGCTAAAATATCAACCCTAGCCCCGAAGGACAAAAGACCCGTTAGTGACCTCATATCATCATCGAAAGTTTTTTCACCGGTAGGAGAACTAACAGTTACCTTTTCACTCGATGGTAAGCCAAAACCAATATCATTATAAAGAAATAACCATGACAGGTTTGGGTAAAAACCAATACGGAAACCATGTTCTAAAATATTCCCTTGAGTTTTAACTTTGAGTTCAGATGATTGATAACCTCTTGAGGCTTCTCCCCAATAATATATAATGCCCAAACGAATAGCGAACACCGGTCTAAGTATCCTTGATTGATTAAAAGTAAAAACAACCTCAGGCCAGACCACTTGCCCAGTTGGATTGTTTTTACCCAACAACTCTTCATTGTACTTTTTGAAAGCTCGGTTTCCCGTGAATTTAACCTGTCCGTATCTCAGACCAAAGTGGAAACGTTTGGTATGTATAACATCAGCTGGACCTTCTTCAGGCTCAGCGGCAAACACTTCAGGTACAAGTAGTGATCCTAACATTACAAGAGTCGCTATTCTCAGCATATAATTTCCTCTTTTGAAACATCTAACGAAACACTAACCCAAAAGAGAAATATGTACAGCTCAATTTAGTGACAGCGCTTCAGCACTTTTGCTGTAGTTTCGATTGCATTCGATGGCACGGAGCAAAACAAACCAGATACCTAAACTGCAAATCAGACAACTCGAAGCCTTTTTTCTCGAAGCTCCGTGCCAAAGGTAACTACTTAAAAATACTATACTTTAATGACTATGTTTATTTGTTTTTAAGTTCTAGCTACTCGCAGCCGATAAAGGTCTTGAAGGTAATTCACACAGAGTTTTATAGGAGCCACTATGGCGATTTACAAATACACCTTGGTAAGTTTCTTTGTTTTAGGTCTATCGCTGACAAACTGTTCCGACAGTAGTTTCAGCGGCTCGACTGACTCATCTAAGTCAACGACCCAGAACAGTGGCACCGGAAACGACGCTAACCCTGATTTGTCAAACGATCAGTTTGGCGACGGCTCTGGTGAAGGGAATAATCTAGGGAATAGTAATGGTGACAATGGAGATGGTTCTTCTGGAACGTTAGACGTCGGAACTGGTTCAGCGACAGTTCCAGTAAATATTACATTTCAACGTTTTCCAGATAGTGCCTTCTATAATAACTGTATAAGTATCGCGGTCGGCTCTGATACAGCGGTTGAAGTTGGCTGCAATAAAGACGCCACCTTAACAAGAGCCACAATGGTTCAGTTCAAACCTAAACCAGCCTGCAACAAAATAAGCATATCCCTCAAAATCGCAGGCGCAAGTTCAGCTTCTTTTTCGACTGCAAACTCCGTGAATGTAAGGCTTGCTAATTCTCCGGAGCCAAGCGTCGCTGGTTTTACAGGTTTTATGTTTTATAAGGCTTCAAACGATCAATTGAAAGGCTTGGTAAACGATAATGGTGACAATAAAGCGCACTCTGATACAACATTCACATTAAGCGGCTTGTCGACTATTAACTACTACATTGAAAACATAGCTTCAGACTGTAACTAATCTAAAAATGAAAGCGACCTCGATAAGGGGTCGCTTTTTTTATTTAAGCCCCACTACATAAGCAACCCATGATTCGCACTCCTCGCCTTTTTCAGTACGAGTAAATATGCCATTACCGTCGCCTTCTTTATCGGTACCTTCCCAGTACACAACAGTTTCTTTGAAACCTACCTCAAGCATAAGCTCACGCAACTCTGGAATGGTCCATAATCGCCAGTCATAAGAAAAAACTTTTTCTCTTTTCTTCTCACCTTTTCTCTTAAAGTGAATATAAAACTGAGCCTCGTTGGTAACCGGGTCGAAGCTATCTTGATCCCAGTAATAACTAAAATCATCATGCTCCGTCTCATGTTCATTTTCTTCTTGGCATTCGCTACCACCGAAGCAATCTAGAATAAACATTCCGTCATCATTAAGAGTTCGAGAAACGTTTTTAAAATATGTTTTTAGCTCTTCTCTTTTTTTGAAAATAGAATAAGAGAAGTTCATAGCATTCACTACGTCGACCTTAGGTAGCTTAGGGTTAAGCACGTCATCACAAAGGATGTTGACTCGTTGCTTCTGGTTACCACTCAGTTTTTGAAAAGACTTATGTTCAGTTCCGTAGTCTAAGGGCTCAGAATCAAGATCAACACCGATCCCCTGCTTCTTAGGACCTAACCGCACCCACTCACAAGTAAGGCTATAAGTACCGCAAAAATCCTCACGCATGGATACCGCTGCATGCTTTCGAAGCTGCTTATAAGTTTTATCAATAAACTCTGCATCCGTTTCAGGAGACTGGACGGAATTGAGATAATACTTGTACTTATCAAACTGCTGAGACACTTGCTGAGATCTTGTCATAGCTAAACCCTTTGAGTATTGAAAAAATTAATACTATTTTATATGTTTTCTAGTGTCAAAAGACCAATAAATTCAGCTCTGAAAGGAGTTTAAATGAATAAGCTAACCATTTACCACAATCCAAAGTGCTCCAAAAGCCGGGCTACACTGGAAATCCTCAATTCGCATGACGTTGAAATTGAGATCGTAGAGTATCTGAAGACCCCCGTAAATATAACCAAACTCCAAGAGCTTTCCAACAAACTCGGCCTACCGATATCTGAATTTATTCGAAAAAAAGAACCTGTATTTCAAGACCTAAACCTAAAAAGTACCGACGACGAGGCTCTATTTCAAGCGGTCTCGGAAAACCCGTCGCTACTCGAAAGACCCATCGTCGAATCTAGCAGTAAAGCTGTAATCGGTCGGCCCCCAGAAAATGTGCTAGAGATGTTATAATTCTAGCGAAATTGGTCCCCTACCTGTTCCGTGTAATTTTTTCTCAACTTATGTTTGACAAAACTCACGTAAACTTTTAGAAACAAACCAACACTAATTGACCAAGCGGCCAAAATAAAAAGGAGATTACGATGATCTCAATAAGCAAACTGTATCTTACAGTCATTACAGCAACTTATTTGGTTGGCTGCCGAGTTGCGTCAGCGTAACTGTTACCGAAGGTCACAATAGGCAGGTAAATCAAGGCACTATATGTAAGGAGTTGGATAACGGCCTGAAAAGCGAGATAATTTTGGGAAATCACAACAAATCTCAAA
>Ga0222674_1000307_pt1 | contig 20399 bp, 22 predicted proteins | sample AntAcemetagen866_FD_179804 | JGI IMG/M metagenome (GOLD analysis project Ga0222674, IMG submission 179804) | Saline water microbial communities from Ace Lake, Antarctica - #866 | ecosystem: Environmental > Aquatic > Non-marine Saline and Alkaline > Saline | place: Antarctica: Ace Lake...
AAAATCGTCTTGTTTCACAGCTTCAAGACGTGAACCTAACGCTCTGGAAAATAGAAGATGATATCCGCTTGAAGGAGAAATCTAAGTTATTTGATGGTGAGTTTATCGAACTTGCTAGGTCGGTTTATCGTGTGAATGACCAACGGTTTGAGGGCAAAAGTAAAATTAACGAGTTTTTCGGTTCGCACCTTCGAGAAGAAAAAAGCTACGAAGATTATGAATAGATCTTTCGATATACTTTAAATCAAAAAATATTTTAATTTTATCAAAAAATAATTGACTGACCGGCCAATTATAAGTAAAACAAATCATTCTTTTCTTTTACGCTAAAGCGGTGTTCGGAGGTAAGCTATGGAAATGGCTAGAAATTTTTTGTTATGGAACCTACTAGTTTTCATTATTTTTACTCTAGGAAGTGGCTGTGGCCAAGGTACTGCGACCTCTGGCTCTTCCCTAAGCGTAGCAAATGGCAGTCGGGCGAAGAAAGACCAATTTCCCGCTGCTGTTCGGATCTACGCTTTTGATACTAGCTGTAGCGGCTCAAAAGTTGGCCCTCAGCATTTTCTATTGGCTGCTCACTGTACGATAAACGAGCAGGGAGATCTTCTAAATCATTTCCAGCCAGGTGCTAGAATCGGTATTCAGCATGGTGAAACTGCCAAGTCGATTACTAACTACAGACTCAAAGTCGTCGCCACTTATGTTCACCCAGCGGCGTTATCGTATGCTAAAGCGTTCGCAATTAATGTAAATAATGAAAATCATAAGCATCTATTCCCAGATGTAGCGGTTGTTGTGGTAGACCGACCCACGCCTAATATCAAGACTGCAAAAATTCAAGCAGATATGAGCGATTCGTTCTTGTCGAAGCTTAAAGAGAAAGAATCAATTGTTTTTGCCGGCTGGGGTTTGAAGCGTAATCCGAAATGGAAAGACCAAACTAATAGCTTCTCAATTGATGATCCCATTGAAGCAAAGAAGCCTAGTCTAAAGCCCAACAATGAAAGTGGCAGAGCATTTAACCTATTCGATATATTGGTTCCTATGCTGCCCGCTAGGCCGAGTTACTACACGAGGAGCTTCGATCAGCTAAACTTCATTTATGGAAATGTTACCGACGTTTCAGGGTTATTTATGGATTATAATCCTCAAGATAATAGAGAAGATGCAAAAAATAAACCGAACAACTATGACCTTCCCGGAATCGCAAGCGGCGATTCAGGTGGTGGTGCTTACTTAAATGATGGAGAAAACCTTACGATAGTTGGCGTTAACTCAGTGGCCGGTATGTTCCCCTCGGGTATCCACTCATCCATTATTCGAGTAGATAACGGAGGGCCAAGTAAAGTCGGAGATTGGATAGAAGAGGCTTTAGATAAACCAATCGAAAGTCAAAAAATCAAATATAGCTTCCAATCGGAATGTAATGTTCTAGGTAAAAGAAATATAAAGGGTGTCAAAGATAGAGTTATATTTTTCCTCGAACAGCTTAAGTTTAACGTCGTTAGTGGTGTTATCACAGCTAGTAGTCGTTCTGCAAAAGTTAACTATTCGATTGTGTCTAACAGTAATAAGCTTGAGTTGAGTTTCGATTTGGAAAAAGAATCTATGATTACTAAGGGGTTTAGCTTTTCTGGTAAACAGACCAAAGATGGTCGTATCTATAAACTGCTGGTAACCTTTACTCGAAGAAATGAAATTGAAAGAATGATCATTTCTCTATTCCACGCTTCGGAAAAAACTCCGAATAAATTTTTGATGGAAACCACTATGATTGCTCCAGTCATGTCTGCGTGTTACTTTGAAAGCACTTCGGAGTGAAGTTTATTTTAGGTTTGTTTCTAAAATTGATGAAGAAGGCAGCGTACTGTAATCAAGGTACTCTTCATCGTTTTGTCGATAGAAAACATCTATTCGTTGCACCTACCATTTAAAGAAGTGGGCCAAGTAACCTTACTGTGTCCACCGCAAAGCTTTTAAGAGGCGATAGATTTTCGAATTCCGATGCATGTAAGTCTCGAGAGCGCTCCAAATAACTTTTTTGGAGTTGTTTGACTTCATTTGTAAATTCTTTGTCATAGGCGAAGACAGATATTTCATAGTTTAGATAAAAACTTCTCATATCCATATTTACCGACCCAATTAAAGCGATGTTATCGTCAACCGTCACGGTTTTAGAGTGGAGCAAGCCACCTTGATAGCTTTTTATATGAACGCCAGCTTGGAGTAGTTGGTGGTAGCAAGCCTGACTAGCAAGTTTAACGGCCCAAGAGTCTACTTTCTCGGGAACTACTATTGTAACTTTGGTGCCGCTCAATGCTGCTGTTGTGAGAGCAGAGGTAAAAGTATCAGTCGGTACTAGGTAAGGGGTCGTGATAATGAGTTCCTTATTTGCCGCGTAGACCAATGAAATAAGGATTTCTAAGATAACATCGGAAGGCTGACTGGGTCCTGAAGGTACGATGTGGGTAACGACACTGCCTGCTGGTGGTTGAACCGTATGTGGTTCTTTTGTTTCGACGACGTTTTCTAGCGATTGGTTGGTTTCAAATGCCCAGTCGTGTAAAAAAACTAGGTTTAGAGCATCGACTGCCGGTCCACGTACGGTAACCGCGGCGTCAACCCATTGACCTACTTTTGAACTAGCTTTAAAGGTTCGGGGGTCCGCAATATTTTGACTGCCGGTATACGCGATTTTATTGTCGATTACCGCGATCTTTCTGTGGTTTCTGATATCGATTCGCTTAAACCACATCCTAATAGGTCCGACATCAAGCGCAGCAACTATTTCGACACCAGCTTCTCTCATAGTCTTGCAGAGCCGACTTTTTAAGAATGGGCGGCTTCCTACCGCATCGAGTAAAACTCGGCATTTAACCCCTCGTCGTGCCGTTTCAATGAGAGCCTCACCTAAATCATCTGCTCTACCTCCCGGAGCCCATATGTAGAACAAGAGGTGGCAAAATGTCTCTGATTTTTTAATATCTAAAATGAGCTTATCAAAAAACTGCAGCGAATCACTGATTAGGTCGAGGTGGTTTCCTGGAAGCAACGGCAGATTTGTGCCGTTGATCAAAAAGTTTGCAACCGGCTTAGCTGCGGGATCTAACCTTTGCAATGTATCGAGGTTATTCTTGCTGAGTTCATCTAACCGGTCGAGTAGTAGCTTGAAACGTTTATCAGACCTTTTGAGCACTCTTCGGCCTAAAGTCACCTCGCCGAATAATAAATAACATATAGGCCCAAAATAGGGCAGCAGCGCGATAACAAATATCCAGGCTAACGAAGTACCGACGGGCTTTCTTGCTCGTATGATTCGTATGACTAATACGATGATAACGAAAATATGCAGTGAGAAAAATATGGTAGAGGTCCAACTCATTCTAGAATCCTTATACGGTAAAACGTCCACAAGATGGCATTTGTATAACTATGTGTAAACACCTTAGGTGCGCACGGTGTCTTAAAAACTTTATTTTTTCATTATAGCCAAATAAAAATCTTGCTTGCTGACAGTTGTCTGATAGAATTTCTATATGTCCCATTGATAATTATGGAGTGCTGACACATGAGTATGGATAGTATTAATAGCTTGATAGATCAACTAACAAATATTAAACCAGTTGAATATTGGAAGAGCAAGACCCCGTCAGCCGCTGATAGCGAGCTTTACCAGCTTATGGTCGACATATATCGAGGCGATAAGGATGACCGAACCTTCGTTTTTGAACTGCTAGATGTTCAAGCAGCGAATATTTTAACGGTATTTAGTGAACGAATGGTTTCATTAGCAATTAAGGAGCAGGAAAAACGCTGCCTTTTAATTGGGCTGTTTGCCTTGTCTTTTTGCTTTCACTTTAGAGAAAAGAGTGAGTCTCAGAGAATTTTGTCACTGTATCACGATGCGATTATGAGGCTGAACCTTGACGAAGACCAGGTCTTTGCTCTTGTGACTTCTAGATGCCCAGCTGATCAAGAGAAAATGCTGTACCACTTTGCACAGATGGAACCTCAGCAAAAAACAATTTCTCACTATGGCATCGAGCAGGTAGGGATGCCCAATGGATTACAATACCGGCCGTGTTGAGTTGATCCGGGATTTGGTAAAACTCTCTCCACGATCTAAACGATGGAATCCGGATACATCTACACGTCGGTGAAAGTCTCTTTTACATTAGAGACTTTTAATTGAGTTTTCTGTTGTTTTATATTTCTGTATAAAACGGGATCTATTTCTTTTTGTCTTTATTTATTTTTGCTTTTTCATCGACCATCGTTTGCTTCTTTTTAGCGATTTCGTTTTCTTCATCTTTTTTTCTTTTTTGATCTTTAGCTTTTGATTTTGGGTTTTTGTCGCCCATAGTAGTCTCCTTTTGTGTACCTATATGGTCACCACTTTATGTTCCTCCTGTTTTATTCGTTTGTCTCTAGTTATTACCGATTCTGATGAGATAGGATACCTACTCGGTAGGCTAAGTCTGGTATACTGGGCTCTAGATAAATTTTTTGTCTATTAAGGGAGTGATAATGCCTGTTTATGATGTGGAGTGTTTAGGGTGTGGTTATGTTGGTTTAGAAACACTAAGAATTTCAGAGCTTGATGTTTGGGACCTATCTGCGAAGTGCCCTGGTTGTGCCGGAGAGAAGCCTCAGTTTGGGAGAGTGATTAGGTCGGCTCCTGCTAGGCAAGAAAAAGGAAATTCTCTTAGTGGTCAGCTTCAGTCCCAAAAAGAAAGTTTTGCTAAGTCTGGAGGACTTGATGCGATGAAGCATAAGGCTTCTCAGAGATCTAATCAGGATCAGGTGGCAGCGGCAAGGGAGAGTGTCAAGCGGGGGGAGTTTGAAGGATTTTAGAACTATCACATCATAATTTTTCTTTGAGTCGTAGGCTACTCGGTCATTATGCTGTCTCCTTTGCCGATTTAGTTGAATAGGCGTAACATTATAACAAAGTTTATAAAGCTGAAAATCTATCAAGTTGACCTCAGAAGTCTGGAGAAATTATGAAAAATAAGTGGACGATTTTAGCTAGATGCTCTCGGTCTGTGGCTCTGAATGTCGGTTGAATTATTATGATGGTTAGTAGAGAAATAGTAGTCCCAAGAGGAATCGAACCTCTATCTAAGCATTAGGAATGCTTTGTTCTATCCGTTAAACTATGGGACCACAGAAATCAATAAATACCAGTCCAGCAAGTATCAAACAAGTACAACTATTCTTAGGGCTCTAATTATTTGAAGATTTTTCAGAGGGCTGGTAGCATCGCTGGAATGTCGGAATCTTTAAAATATGAGATAAAATATGGCTCAAACCCCTTCTAGAATGGTCCCTCTGGGCTTTAATGCACCTGATTTTGAGTTGCCAGATACAGATGGTCAGATCATTAGCTACTCGAACTCCAAGGCTACCGCCAAGTTGGTGATGTTTATTTCAAATCACTGCCCATTTGTTAAGCATCTCAAGTCGGCTCTTGCAGAGTTGGGTCGAGACTATGTGGGAAAAGGTCTTGATATCTTCGCAATCAGCTCAAATGATGTTGATAATTATCCAGACGACTCTCCCGATAAAATGGCTGAGGATAAACGCTTGTTTGGGTACTCTTTTCCGTACTTATTTGATGAGTGCCAGTCAGTGGCAAAGGCTTATCAGGCAGAATGTACGCCGGATTTCTTCCTGTTTGATGGGGAAGATAAGCTTGTCTATCGCGGGCAGTTTGACGATAGCCGTCCCGGGAAAGGTGATGCTGTAACAGGGGGGGACCTACGCGGGGCCGTTGATGCTGTGTTGGCTGGTGAATCCGTGTCTCAGCAGCAGAAACCTAGCATTGGCTGCAATATCAAATGGCGTAGCTAGCTGAAAACAGTGGGTTTACATTTCTTTTACAAAACTGAGACTTAGTTATTACATCAATTCATTGAATATAGTGAGAACCTTACCGAGTAAGAAGCTTGTTAGTTTCAAAATATACTCGCAGGAGGAAGTATGAATTCAGTTGCGTCAGCTCACGAGAATGTCAGAATTGATTACCCTATTATTACTTGGATGGTTCTCATCCACTTGGCAGCGTTACCAGCACTTTGGTCGTTCTCTTGGGGCCATTTAGGGCTGACAGTATTTATGTACTTTATTACCGGTTGTTTGGGTATCACCATGACCTACCATAGGTTATTGACCCATCGTGCATTTAAGGTGCCTAAGTGGCTGGAGTATATTTTAGCGACGTGCGGTGCGCTTGCCTTACAGGGTAGCCCTTTAGAATGGGTAGCTCACCATAGGATGCATCACGCCGGATCTGATACCGAGATCGATCCTCATAATGCGCGCCGAGGGTTTTTATTTAGTCATATGACTTGGTTGTTTTATTATGTTCCTTCATATGATGATAAGAAACAGCTCCGAAGATTTGCGCGGGATATTGCTGCAGATCCTTATTACCAGTTTTTAGAGCGCATGGATGTTCAGATTCTATTGCAGGTTGCGGTAGCGCTCGGCTTATATGCGATTGGTGGCTGGCAATATATGGTTTGGGGCTTTAGCTTCAGGTTGGTTGCTGTGTATCATTGTACTTGGTTAGTTAACAGTGCGGCTCATATCTGGGGTTATACTAATTACGATGTGAGCGATTCATCAAAAAATAATTGGCTCGTGGCCTTCTTAACCTGGGGTGAGGGGTGGCATAATAACCATCATGCTTATGGTGGAGTAGCAGAAGCCGGTCATAAGTGGTGGGAGATCGACATCACTATGATGGTCATTCGGTTATTAAAACTTTTAGGCTTAGCGACAGATGTCAAGTCTTACAAAGATCTACCAAGCAATGTAACCAGCTCTTCTGGTGCAGCGACGGAGACTTTAGCTGATAGAAAAGATATTTAAACTTTATTCTTTTCACTGGGCTCGATAGAATAAAAGCCTACTATACTTGGAGTCAGTGTGAAGGTTAAAGTAAAGTTTCGCGTCGAGTTTGTTTCTATATGGCTCTTGGCGTTTGTTATTACTACAATTGTTTTCGTCGTTGGCTATTCCGTCCTAACCTCCGTTAAGATCGATGAGTTGCCTGATGACGAAGTGTTTATGCAGGCTTTAAATAAAAGCCCTGCGCCTGAATCTGAGCAAGAGGACGTTAATACTGAAACCGCTATGAGTACCGCGCCTACGACGTCTACCAATGACGGTGTAGGTGAAGTTGCTGAAATAATGGTCTCAACTGGTCGTTTGATCAACGAAGATATGTCTTGGTCCTACCGCGGTGAACACGGTCCTGAACTTTGGGGAAGACTAAGTCAAGAATACCGGGCGTGCTCTCAGGGGGAAAAACAGTCTCCGGTTGATTTAACTAAGGTGACAGTCAAAGAAGAACTCAGTCCGATCAAGCTTTTGTACAAGGAATTTGTCGATGGTGAGTTTTCGATAGTTGGTAGAAACCTCATTTTTAAAACAGATCCAGGTAGTGTAGCGATCTTATTTGATGAGTCCTACTACCTATCTTATGTAACTTTTCATGCTCCCAGTGAACATCGGTTAAAGTCGATCCCCTATGACATGGAGATTCAGTTTGTACATGAAAATAGTCAGGGTAAAATTGCTGTAATAGCTCTTTTAGCTAACGAAAAAAGTACCCCTAACAAAATACTTAATCAGCTTTGGAAGCAATTTCCTGCTAAGAACGGTGCCATAAAGTATATTAAGAACCTTGACCTCGGCAGTATTTTTCCTAAAAATATCGATTACTTTAATTACGAAGGCTCTATGACAACGCCGCCTTGTGTCGAAGGAGTACAGTGGTTTGTATTGGAAAAAGCGATTACAGTCTCGGGGGACCAGGTAGAACGCTTGCTGCAGTCAATGAGGTTTAACTCTCGACCACTTCAGCGGATTCACGACAGAGTTGTTTATAAAAACCCGCGTTAAAACGCATGACCCAAACTCTAAATACCGCCTCCAAAACGATGCGACTAGACATTTTTGACTGTCCAGCAAATCTATCAAGAAAAATAATTGGGATTTCTAGTATCGGGAAGCCGCAAAGGTGCGCGCGATATTTTAGTTCAATTTGAAAAGAGTAACCCTCGCTAGAAATAGTGTCTGGACCGATCATTTTAAGCACTTTAGCCTGCCAGCCGTTAAATCCTCCGGTCAAGTCTGCTACTTTAATCCCTAAAATAGTTCGAGCGTAAAAGCTGCCAAAGATGCTTATGATTTTTCTAATAAGCCCCCAGTTTCTAGTTGCCCCACCAGAAATATAGCGGCTACCTACTACTACTGGGTTGTTTTGGAGTTTTTCAAACATTTGAGGCAGTACTTCGGGATTGTGAGAAAAATCAGCATCCATTTCTACTAATGTTTCAAACCCGCGCTCCAATCCCCATTTAAACCCTGCAATATAGGCGGACCCCAGCCCCATCTTCCCAGGGCGCTCCATTAGATTGACTTGATCAGGATAACGGGTCATGAGCTCTTTTACTTTAGTAGCGGTGCCGTCTTTTGATGCATCATCAACTACCAGAATATGAGTAGATGGGACAATTTGAAAAACTCTATTGATCAATTCTTCTATATTCTCAATTTCATTATATGTCGGAATGATGATAAGATTTTTAGTCAAGGTGTTCTCCAGAAGACTTGATAGCGAGGGTAATGTATCAAGAATTGTGAAGGGAACACAGTTAAAAGTTTATAATAAAATTAGCTACTTAAAAATAGGGGGCTGTCTTGACAGACGATGATAGTGGGCGGGTTTATAATTTTGCTGAGCAAAGAAAAAAGCGAGATCTTCGCAAGAAGCGACAGGAAGAATATCAGAAACGTAAGCAGGCTACCCGTAATCGAATGAACGGAGCGTCGGGTGTTGGTGCGCCGATTTCAAAAGGCACTGGATTTCGGTCATCGATTGCTCGTTATATTCAGTTTTTTCTATTTCTTTTAGTTATGGCTTATATGATGAAAACTTGTCAGGGGGGCGGAGCTCTTTAGAATGTTCTTAAGTGCTCCAGGTACTTCCCCCACTCTGCCATCGAAAGGTCCTTCTTTTTAGAATTACAACTCTTACAGCATACGACTAGGTTGTCTTTGGTGCTTCGGCCTCCGGCACTGATCGGAAGTACGTGATCCATAGTTGCTGTTTTTTGGTTGAGGGCTGTATTGCAATAAAAGCAGGGGCTATTTTGAGTTTTATTTTGCCACCAGCGACTTTTTCTAAGTGCTCTTGCAGCTTCTTTTTCTTTTTTTTCAAACGGTTCGTCCACTAAGTAGCTTTAAGCCATATCCTTATTATTAATTGCAATGCACGCAAGTGTGAGCAGTATCAAGCAAAGTGTGAGCCCGTATATAAAGTTCCATTGAACGTCTTGATATACTAGAGGAGTTTGGGTGGTGATCTGCTCGACTATGTTGAATCTTTGCAAGTCCCAAGCTCGTGATATTTGTAGTACAGATGTCTTAATGAATTCTGGCGTATCTCTGTGAAGAGCAAATGAAATATTTCTGATGGTCAGGCCGATGATCCACATTCCAAAAACGCTAAACATGGCGGTGGTGTAACCAGCGATCGTAGAAAATAGGATTGCTAAGGATGCTAGCACGATCCAAGAACAAACGATAAGTCCGAACATTGTAATTTCGTCGAGACCCATCCAGCCAACGTCTTGTTGCAAGAGCATTCCTTGGCTTACTACCACCAGTATCATACCAATAAATACTAGCATAAACGTGAGCCCTAAAAACTTACCTATAATCCAATTATGACGTTTAATGGGCGCAGCGAGTTGTAGTTCAGTGGTGCCTTCTCGACGTGCGTCGGCAACTAGCTTCGTTCCCCAGAAGATGGCGATTAAGGCTCCAATAAGGTGAAAACCAGCAGCAAGAACATCGAATATTAGTTTTCTATAGGTCTCAATAGACCAATACCCTGCAACTCCCGCGAAGTAACATAATAGAAACATAATCGTCAGAGCGGGAACAAATACCCGGTCTCTTCTTAGAAGAAGAAAGGTTTCAGAACAAATTGCTAGTATATGTCTCACTTAGGAATCTCCTACGAATAGTTTGTAGATAGTATTATGGTCGATAGATACTTCGTCGCTAAAGCGAACAATGATAAACCCTTGTTCGACACAGGCTTTTAACCAGGCGACTGCCACTTCGTATTCGTTGAAGTGGAGTTGAACTAAGAAGTCCTTATACTGCATATCACTCCATGGTTTTAATTTTTGATGTTCCAGTAGATTTTTTAGCGACTCGTCGTCGACACCGGCAATCGCAAGGTGATAGTTTGCTGCATTCAACCGTATGCCATGCTGGTCCACAGCCCGATCGGTCGTCGTGTATGCGAGCTGACCATTTTTGAAAATATGAACCTCGTCACACAACTCTCTTACCGTCCAAAGTTCATGGGTACACAAAATAAGTGTGTTTCCTGCTGCTTTGTAGGCCTTGATCCAGTTTAGAAGGTCGTGCCTCGCGACGGGATCGAGCCCCGAGAAGGGTTCATCTAAAATGACTAAAGTGGGCGAGTGAATAGTGGCTTGAGCCCATGCGAGTCTTCGCGCCATTCCTTTCGACAGTTCTTTGATTTTTTTACGTTTAACCTTGTCCAAAGAAACCTGCTCTAAAGACGACTGAATAAGGTCACGGCGTTGTTTGTGTCCGAGCTTGGTATAAATCCTAAGGTGAAATTCTAAAACTTCTTCACAACTTAAATTTGCCGGTAATCTGTTTACCTCCGGCATGTATCCAATTTTACTTTTTCTCGTAATTGTTAGAGGCTTGCCGTCAAATATGACTTTGCCTTTTGTTGGTTTTATTAGACCTAGAATCATCTTAATGGCGGTCGTTTTTCCGGCTCCATTGTGACCAAGTAAGCCGGTGCATTTTCCGGTTAGGAAGTCACATGAGACGTCGTTCACCGCGATCGTTTTCTTTTGAAAAAGATCGTGGTTAAAAACCTTATGTAAATTTTTTAACTCTAATATTGTGCTAGTAACCGAAGTCATATGTAATTCCTTAGCTTGGTTATTGGTTCGGCTCAGATAATCGTTTTTTAAAAAACTCTTTAAATGGATCTGGGTTTTCGTCTAAAAATATTTCGTCTTTGAGATCTACTCGATCCTTTTCAGTTAATGTGGCTTTGTTTTCTAGCTTTCTCACTAGCCTTGAAACATAAGGTGGCGAGTTTTCTCTAGCTGCAGCAATACTGTAGTAAAGAGCTGCTTTAGCGGGCTGTTCTAGCACGAAGGTATAAACATACCCTTGCATCATTGGTAATCGAAAGCTTGTGGGGAATACTTCTAGGCCAGCGCGAATTATTTTCTCGCAGGACTCGGGTTTTTTTAGGTCTTGTAAATAGGTAAGGCAAGAGAGCATATAAAAAGTCTCAATACGAGGTCTTAAATTAGCAACCATTTGAATCGATTTATCAATCGTCTCAGGGTGGTGGGTGATGCTTTCTGGATTGGTCAGTAGCTGCATCATCCATAAGTCTGCGAAGTCGTGATAGAGCCCCATATGGCCGAGAGTTAAAATCTGTAAAATACTTGAATCGAAATGAGAAAGTGGAGGAGGGGTGATACTACGAGTTGTGGTTTCTTTAGGTTTTTGATCGATGTGATCAATCGTGAAAACCAAAAAAAAACCAAGCAGGGCAAGCCATGCAATGACGTATGCTTGTTTTAGCAAAGATTGCATGACGATAAATCTGCCTCTTAATAAGAAGTTCTAGCGTAGTTCATTAATGCTTTAACAACCGCGGATTGGAGAAAGACGATAATCAAGATTACAATGATCGGCGACCAGTCTAAAGGTCCGGGGATTCTACTAGTGAGTTTTCTTATTGGTCGATAGATCGGTTCAGTGGCCTTGTGTATCATTTGAACTATTTGATTACTTGGATCAGCTCCTACCCAGGAAACTATAACCGATGCTAGGACGAGTAATTGGACCATATTAAAGACGATACTTAAAACGTTCGCCAGACCTTCCGCTATTGCTGCCATCATTTCTCCTGTTTAAAGCTAGTACACCTTAAAAATATAGATAGATTTTAAGAATTTACCAAACCAGCGTGAATTAATAAAGCCTCAGTTGAAGGTTCTCGCCCTCTAAACTCCTTAAAGACCTCCATCGGATGCTGACTTCCGCCTAGAGCCAACACGGTATCTCGAAATTTATGACCAATTCTAGTGACGTTTTTGGCGTCATCCAGACCTGCCTCTTCAAAAGCCGCGAAGGCATCTGCTGATAAAACTTCCGCCCATTTATAGCTATAGTAACCTGCGGCGTAACCACCAGCAAAAATATGAGAAAAGCTACATAGCATACGGTCGTCTGGAGAGGGTTCAATGACTGAGGTCGTCTTGCTGATAGCGTAAGCTATATCAAAAACTGGCTGCGGGTCATCACCGGGCTCGTATCTATGGTGGAGCTCTATATCGGTCATTGCAAATCTAATTTGACGAAGCATTTGATTTGCCGCCATATAATTCCTGGCTGCTGATAACTTCTCGAAGAGTTCATCAGGTAGCACTTCACCGGTTTGGTAGTGTTTAGCAAGGCCAAGCAAGGTCTTTTTATGGTAACACCAGTTTTCCATGAATTGGCTAGGTAGTTCCACTGCGTCCCACTCGACACCATTGATGCCAGATACTTGTGGTTCGTCGATTTTAGTTAACATGTGCTGTAGGCCGTGACCAAATTCGTGGAATAAAGTTTCGACTTCACGAAAACTCATCAATGAAGGAGTTTCACCGACAGGTGGAGTCGAGTTGCAAACTAAGTATGCGACCGGAGTTTTATGACCTGATGTGAAGCTTCCGCGATCAACACACGAGTCCATCCATGCTCCACCACGTTTATTTTCAGGTCTGTTGTAGGGATCGAGAAAAAACGAGGCGATACGCTCCCCGCCTTGGTCGTTGATGTGAAAGAACCTTACATCATCATTCCAAACCGATGCTTCACCGTCTGCTTCGGTTACTTTTATATCGAAAATTTGTTCCACTAGCGAAAACAGCCCCTTTAATACATTGGGGAGTGGGAAGTAAGGTTTAAGATCTTCATCGGTGAAGTTAAACTTCTTCTCTCTCATTCGTTCGGTCCAAAAGCTGACATCCCAAAGCTCTAGTTCTTCTTTATATCCACAGTTTTTTGCAAATTGCTTGAGTTCAGATAGCTCGTCTTGAGCGGCGTTAAAGCTTGCAGAGCGTAGTTCTTCGAGGAGCTTATCGACGGAAGCGACTTTTGATGCCATTTTTCTTGTGACACTAAGTGAAGCAAAACTATCGAAGCCAAGCAACTGAGCTTTTTCTTTACGAAGTTTTAAGATTTTTGAAATTAACGGACTATTATCAAAGGTGCCTTTTGAAGCTCGGGTTGAAAACTCTTTATTTAACTTTTTTCGTAGTGAACGGTTGGTGGCATGTTGCATAAAAGGAACATAGCTTGGAATATCCAAAGTTACGCGCCAAGGTCCTTGTTCAGGAGTTACTTGTTTGTTGTCAGGATTTGCCTGAGCGTAAGATTGGCTTGCAAAAGCTAGAAAGCTTGAGGGGAGCCCGTCGATATCTTCTTTGTTCTCTAGGACCAGTTCGAAACTCTTAGTTGCATCAAGAACGTTATTTGAAAAGGTCGTACTTAACTTAGTTAGTTCGCGTGAGATGTCATTGAAACGTTCTTTATCCTGGCCTGATAGAGCGATACCAGAAAGCTCGGCGTCGCGGATGTTCGTTTCTAAGATGCGTTTTTGACTTGGGCTTAGCTGATCTTTTTGTGTTTCAGCAATGTGTTTATATGCTTCATAAAGTTTTTTACTTTGAGAGTACTCGAGTGAAAAGTTAACGATTTCTCCCTGAACCTTTTGATGAGCCTGTCGTAATTTTTCATCGCTACGGGTATATAGAAGGTGATTGACGGGACCCCATACGCAGCCGAGTTTACGGCTTAGCTCATCTAGAGGTTTTACAATATGCTCCCAATCGCGTGTATCACATGATTCTACTTGTTGTAGAGCTTCTCTTGAGTCTTCTAGGATTGTTTCTACAGCTGGGACGACATGGCTAGCATCAATATTTTTAAAGTCGGGAAGTCCGTCAAACTTAAGCAGTGGGTTGGTCATAGTCTTTCTCCAAAAATTGCACGTCCAATTCTAACATAACTCGAACCACTCTGTATGGCCAATTTAAGATCTTGGCTCATACCCAGAGATAGCTTTCCTTTGCCCGTTGTTTTGGCAAGTGCAGCAAGTTGTTGATAGAGCTCCGGTGGAAACTCATAGTTTTCGTCACTGTAGTGAACGGGTGGAATCGCCATAATTCCTTCAAGTTTGAGTTCGGGGAGTTGTTCAATTATTAGCGCCAGTTTAGGAACCTGAGACAGGGGGACCCCGCTTTTTTGTGCTTCTTGCCCCGCATTGACAGCAATGTATATCGGAAAGGGTGCCTTGTTGAACTCCTTGGCATATTTTGCGACATAACGGGCGTGCTTCTCTGATTCAACGGTCTGAATGCATTTGCAGATCTCAACCAGGCGAGAGATTTTATTTGACTGTAGCTTACCAATGAAGTGCCATTCAATAGGTAGATGTTTAAGTTGAGTGGCTTTCTCCTCTAGCTCTTGTATGTAGTTCTCGCCGAAAGAGACGTGTCTAGACTCTTTGTGGAGTTTGGAGACTACTTCGGCAGGTTGGGTCTTACTAACAGCTAGGAGTTGTATTTCTTGTTTAGAATCATACTGATCGGCAAATGCAGCTATTTTACTTTTGATAATTTCAAGTCTTTTGGCGGGGGATTCGTTTGAATTTAGCGGCACTATTTAAAAGCCTCATATCTAGAAGTCACAATTGGGTGACCTCTAGTCTATGTTGCTTATCTATAATTTAAAGCTTTTTTTTCTGAATGGCGTCGTTGTCTGTTGCTGGTTTTTCAATAGGAGCAGTCATGGGATCTTCGTTTGGTATCGGCGCCTCATTTTTACTACCGGCTTTTGCCATGTCACTTTGCGAGCTAATAGTTCGTTCACCGGCTAATTTCCCTGGTTTCTTATGTCGCGGGGCATTGATTCCCTGAACCCAACTACTTAGAGGGGTGTAACTTTGTTGTTCATCGACTTGGTAGTGTGGTGCCTCGATGTAAAGGTTCCCATTCTCGTCAATCCTTAGATTGACCTTTTTAAGAGTTTGATTTCTAGAGCTGGATATATCAATCCCATTTAAATAAATGCTCCGTGCAACAGCTGCTTGGGTGAATAAACACCCGCTGCTTAATATTATAGCAGTTAATTTGAATAGAGACTCAAACCTCATCCTAACCTCCTAAGATTTCATGAGAGTTCATAAGAAATTATAGCATAATTTGTTGGTTCTTGCTCGATGTCAGCTTCTGGATGTTATATGATTACCGCTATTACTTAAATTTATTAGGAGAAACAAAGTAATGATGTTGTTGACCAAAAAGAATAACCAAATAAGAAAGGCCTTCCTGAGCGGGAGTCTTATTATTTGTACCTTCGGAATGACTCAGTGTGCCAAAGACTTTGAGGGTGAGTACTCAGATCCTAACAAGGTCGAGGTTATCAGTGATCGTTGGAATGAGACCGATGCACGAAAAACGGCCGAAGCTATGGTTAAAGGTATGCTGTCTAAGGACTGGCTTTCCGATTATCGAGCTGGACATCAAGGCAAGAAACCTATTGTTATTGTCGATGAAGTAGAAAACAGAACCGATGAACACATTGATACCAGAGCCTTGACCGAGTTTATCCGGGATGAGTTAATTAATTCAAGAAAAGTTCGTTTTTTAAATAAAAAAGCGCGTGAAAAGATCTTGAAAGAGATTAAGTATCAACAAAGTGGTGCTGTTGCTCAGCAAAAAGCTGTTAAAAGTGGCCGGCAACTCGGTGCTCAGTTTATGCTTAGCGGAGCTTTGTCGAGCAATGTTCAAACTCAAAAAGGTCTGAAAACTGTGACTTATCAAACTAACCTGACGCTAACTAACTTTGAGTCAGCTGAGATTGAGTGGAGTGAAAAATACCGTATTAAGAAACGCTTTAAACAAAGCGGATCTTCATGGTAGATCGTTCTCGGATGGTTCGCATACGTTTAGAGAAAATAATCGCAGCCTGCTTTGCTTTTTTGGCATTGCAGAGCTGCGCTTCTTATACCGATGAGACCAAAGAAATACGAAGCCTCTACCGAGGTGATCAATTTAGCAGTGCCTTAGAAAAAGTTGATGACTCGTTGCTCAAGGAGCAAGAGCGAAACCGTCTGCTTTTCTATTTAGAGAAGTCTATGGTTCTAGATCGGCTAGGCCGATTAAATGACTCACAGAAGCTTCTATTTAGTGCCGATAAACTAGCAGACCGTTTATATACTACAAGCATTTCTAAAGAAGCTCTGACTTATGTCTACAATGATTCGGTTCAAGATTATCCTGGAGAAGACTTTGAGAAAGTTGCGATTCATACTCAATTAGCAATGTCGTTTATAGAAGAAGACAAGCTAAAGAGTGCGCGTATTGAAGCCAGGAAAATCAATACGAAGCTGCATGAAATTAATGATAAATACGATGGTAAAAAAAATCGCTATAGTGAGGATGCTTATGCTCGTTATTTAGCGGGGACTATATACGAGGCCAGAGGTGAGACCGACGATGCGATCATTGACTACCGAAAAGCTTTAAAGCTCTATGAAGGACTCTATAAGAAAGAGTTTGCAACAGGTGTGCCTGATCAGCTGGTGCTTGCTCTTTACGGATTACTTAAAAAACGAGGACGAACTGCGCAGCTTAATGACCTCTCTAAGTCGTACTCCAAACTTTTAGCGAAGAATAAAAATGTGGAGCTTAAGAAAGATCATGGTGAGCTGATCGTATTTCATGAAGTCGGTAGTGTTGCTATAAAAGAAGCAAAAGACTTTGTGATCCCAGTGGGTGGTCAGATCATTAGACTTTCTTTTCCAGTAATTAAACCTCGAATTTTTAACCAAGAGAATGAGTCTATAGGCGTGCGTGTAAAAGGTCAGAATTACCGTGCCGAACTAGCTCAGAATATGGACCAAATTGCCTCAAAAACTTTAGATGATCGCCGTTTACGTATGGTTCTTAAACAAGGAGCTCGTTTATTGGTGAAGGGTCAACTTACAGAACAAGCTCGTCAAAATTTTGGGCTTGTAGGTGGCTTAGCTGCTAACGTGTATTCAGCAGTTACGGAGACCGCCGATACTAGATCGTGGACTTTGATGCCTGCTGCTTATTACGTGACGAGACTTCAACTTCCTGCTGGGGAGTATACTGTTAGTATAGGTAGTTCTCAGTACGGAGGTCGTCGAGAAACCAAAAAAATCCGGATATCTAGTGGTAAGTTATTGTTGCTAAGAGGTAAGGGTTAGTTTCTTGATTGGTTTTATGTGTGGAGATCTAAGTTAGAGCAGTCGGTTGAATTTGATGGAAGGGTGGTTGCTTCTAGATCTTGTATGAACTTTCAAATTTGAGCACTTTATGGGTATTTTTTTAAGGTTATCGATTTCGATAAAAAATCTTTTACTTAGCCCTTCTCTAATATGTTTATGCGCTTTACCTATAGTTACGAATTGTCAAAAACGACCTGCAAAATCTTTGTCTGTATTAGGAAGTAATTCTGATTGCTATTACTACGAGCGAGACCGGTTTGATATCGAGGAGTCATTTATTTTATTGGGACAATCAGCTTCAGGGAAAAAGATTAAATCAGACCTTTCAAATCTAAAGAAACTCCAATTTAAAACTTTCTCTGATCTGTCGAAACAAGAAATTAAAAAGTCTAATTTAAATGTTGAGCGTTCATTTGCTGCCTATTTGCCACCGAGTCTTACTAAGAATAATGTTCCAACTTTAGCCTACAAGAAAAAAACGCCATTATATATATTTACGTTGATTTTAGCTCATGAAGCTCAGCACTATATTGATTCTAATGTAGAATGGACGAAAATACTTTTCGATGAGAGGAAGTCTCTCGTTTCAGTATCGAATCAGAAAAATAACTCTAGAGATACTAACATCAATGCTGCAGAAGCGTTTGAACTTGCTTTAGGTTTGAAGTTTCTCCGCACGGTTATGTTGGAATATAAAGGTTTTAGTGCAGCGGCAGCGGTTAAAGAATCTCTTGAAGATAAAATAAAGTGCCTTGGTGGGGTCTGGTCTAAGTTTAATGATAAAAATAATATTCCCATGATTGACCCTCGATTAAGTACTGAAGATACAAAAAAATTAATTGAGCTATATGTTTGGGGAGGGAACAACAGAAGATTACAACTAGGTGTCGACTATGTTCGGAAAAATCGTGATATTCTGAATGCTTTTAAAGAAGATAGAATAATATTAGATAAAGTCTCAGATGCCTTAAGGCTTATTGCAGCGAGCCAAAAGTTGAAGAGATAACCTTAGTATACTGTAAAAATATCCAGCTAGGTTCCCATCTAACATCGGCTTAAAAAACAATAAATTATCTAAATGCTTCGGCTACGAGGAGGAGGCGCCACTTGTTAAGGCACGCTGTGTGCTGCGATCAATGGCTTTAATCTGCATGCAAAAGTCCGCATCTCGGCACAGGCTCGCGACAGGCTGCTGTAATTAATCAAGTACGTGACCCGTCCTCCAATCTCACACGAGCGCCTGAGCATGAAAGAAAATGGCGACCTGCTTTACCAGTTTAAGACACCTTGCAGTCCCTCGGGATAATAAATCTTCCTTTCGGCAAATCTGTCGACCGGACTTAAAATGAGTTGGATCGAAGGGAATTATTTATGAGCCTGATAGTTTCCTAAGATTTTATATTCGTTAGTAGCTAAGTTTGATTGCGCAATGCATCCAGTGACGGCTTCGTTAGAACCTTCTAGATCTAAAAAGACCCAGTATCGCCAAGGTTCTCCTACTTGTGGTCTCAATTCTATTTTTGAAATATTTATTTCGTTGCTAGAGAATATTGTTATCCTTGGTGGGTCCGAAAGTTTAATTGGGCTATGCGATTGGTTCCAATTAGAAAGGTCGGGGAAGGTCACCTACTACACTAAAGGTGTAAAATCTGAAAATGCAGCATGAAAATTGGCTAATACATAAAAATCTAGATTTAATCAAACAATTTAACATGATACTATTTGACTAAACCATACACTTGAATATGGCACTACTGTCGTCTACCCAAGGACGAAGCCTGTATGGGTTCCGTCGCAAATGGTATGATATAGTAGCTAACGGAGACATATGGAATTGGCCCATAAATGCTAGTTTCGGAAGGTGGCTAGTTATTTCGGTAATAAAACGAATCATACGGAACTTTTACTTATGAAATTTACAATTTTAACATTATTTTTTTTACTTAGCGCATCGGTACATGGCGAAGTAGGTTCTGGCTTGGTAACAAGCTGCAGGAATGTTCTGAATGCGAAGGAAGTGCAAAATATTGCTAAGAATATGATTGTTGCAGCAAGAAATTATGCCGAAGAGATGGATGCCTTAACAAAAATGCTAAACCCTAAAACAAATCGGGAAAAAATAAGAACTTTAATGACTTTTTTGAAGAGAGATTATTCTAGACAAAAAAAAAAGGTATGATGAGCTTTTCTTCGGTAGCCGTTTACCAAGTCATGTATCAAACGCTAAATCTAGATTTTTTATAAAGGTCCGCGAGATGTTTCTTGAGAAGCGCTCAACCATCTTTGCTGAATTTTATGGTGGGCTCAAAGATTATACTGCTGAGGGCTTGGAGAATAGAGAAAACTGGTTTTTGGCGTTAGAGGAATATATTGCGGAACGTTCTAGGGGTGGCCAAAGCGGAGAGGGTTACAAGTACGGACGAAAAATCCATATGAAATTTAATGAGGCAAAAGACGTTAAAGAGACCACCGATGAAGGCAGGATTTTTTTGAAAAATCTTGATTTAACCTTAGAGCTTCTTAATCGTGGAAGCCCCAAGAGCGAAGAACAACATGAAAGACTTGATGTCATTGTCACCGGACCACCGCCAATTTATGGTGTCCGCGGTGAAGGCCTAGTATTGGCTCGCGTCATGCTAGGCGCTATAGAGAGTATTCCTGAGCAAAGTATTCGTAGTGCTGCTCTCAATCTTTTTCTAAATGCTCAGCCATTTGGGGAAACAACCGGTGAGAACCTGCGTATCAACCGCCCAATTCTTAACGTTCTTGGCGATGCAGTTCAGGAAGTTGGAGAACCGATACGTAGTCTACGCAGAGAGTATATTGAAGCATTAAAGGAAATTGAAGCGGCGGAAAATACAGCCATTGAATCTTTCTGGAACGAAGCGAACCCTCAAGGTTAACATGCTATTGTTCTATTGGACTCGTACACCTAATGCCTATATGTCTATACTAGGATTTGTCTCGTCCTTAATCGCCCTCTGCTGACGCAATTGCTCCAGGG
>Ga0222674_1000308_pt1 | contig 20371 bp, 20 predicted proteins | sample AntAcemetagen866_FD_179804 | JGI IMG/M metagenome (GOLD analysis project Ga0222674, IMG submission 179804) | Saline water microbial communities from Ace Lake, Antarctica - #866 | ecosystem: Environmental > Aquatic > Non-marine Saline and Alkaline > Saline | place: Antarctica: Ace Lake...
AAGTGCTCACGCAACCTCCTGATGTTTAGCGACTTGGAGATGCCACAACTTATCGTCGGTGTGACTTTCTTTTTTCTAAGTCGCTATTTTCATTGAGTTGCACTGACCACCTGAAGGTGGGCTCCTATAAAAAGATCAGGTTATGAAGTAACAGCTAACACAGAAGATTGGTTCCTAAAATGGGCTGAGGCGTCTGATGATTATCGTAACCAGACAAGAGTATTAAAAAAAATGTTTAAGAAAAAAAATTATGATATTGACTTTCAACATGGTCAGGTATCGCCTAACCAAATAGCCGGGCAGCCGACCGGTGTCGAAATTAACAATGTGACACATCAAGTACAATCACAAATGGAATACCCATTTAGATTTGTCGATACAGTGCATGTGAATACAAAAAATGGGATTGTAAAAGAGGCTAGGTATACCACAAAAGGGGTTATAAAAAGGTTAGAACGTGATCGACTTGGACAATGGGAACTAATATTATTAGACAAAAATAATAAGACTTTTTCTCTGGGCCGAATAATATTTGAGCTCGATCACGGTAGTAAAAATCTGCACATAATCGAAGTTATCGGTCACCTTTAAGGTTTAAAAAGTGAGTAAAACATGAAGTATCAAATTATTATTTTTTCATCTATCTGCTTTTTCTATCAAAGCTTAAATGCCGCTGAAGTATTTAGACTAGAAAAGCTCGGGTCCTGCCTGGAGGTTTTTGGAGCGTTAACACCTACTAAGAGAGACATTAGTGCCGAGGTTGCACGAATTGAGTCGGGAGATACTCACAAGATATTTAAATCAACTTCCGAGGCTCAATCTGAACTGGATCATATTCTGTCAGCCACAGAAAGTGGCGATACATATTCCCTAAAGGACATTGCTGAAATTTCTTCTGATATGAAAACCTTCATGGAAACAAATGATCCTATCGAAGTGGGGTTCGACCAATTAAAGCTTCTGCATGAAACTCTTAATTTACAAAGAATTCTATTGTTATATTTAGTAGAGTTTGATCTCAAACTTGAAATTAACAAAAGCCATGAAGTAGCTCTAAACCAGATAATACGATTCATGACAAGTCAAGATGAAATTCTAGTGATGGATGCGCAAGACAAAGCCTTAGCTGACTCAAAGTCAAAAAAACTTGCTGAAAAGTGTAACCTTGCACCGTCGCTTCTTAAAATAGTTCAAGAATACCCAATATGGTGTCAGCAAAGAAATATTCCTGTTATCGCAGCATTTAGCACCTATTTAAAGAACCTAGAGAGTGTATTTTGCTCTAAGCCCTAGTCTAAGCGTCCTGAAAAAAGCCCAAAATACGAAACATCAATAAGTTCACCAACACCATTACGGTGATCCTTCTTAAACAAGCCCTCTTGAATAAACCCCAACTTCTTAGCAAGAGTAACACTTCTAGTATTCAACGGATCTACCCTAAGAAAAACCTTAACAAAGCCTAGTTTATCGAAACACTGTTTACAAATTTCGGTGATTGCGCTGGACATTGTTCCAGCACCTTCGTGCTTTTGGGAAATAAAGAATGCCAGCTCAGCTTTGGGAGTCTTCCATTCAATATTCTTTACCTGCATCTGCCCTATCAATTCGGTCTGCGACTTGTCCCACATGCCATAGAAGTAACTTTCTCTTGCAGCCCACTGTGCCTGTAAAGAGTCTATGTAAGATATTGATTCCTCTAAACTAGATACACTGCTCGCTAAAACTCCAAAGTGAGGGGCGATACGTTGACGCTCCGATTCCACAAGCCTTAGGAAAGACTCCGAATCAGCACTTTCAAATTTTTTCAAAGAACATAAGCCTGTCTGAATTTTTATAGGTAGGTTATTTTCTGTTATCTGATTCATTTTTGTAATTTCATATCGCTGATATCTCTCTTGATCCGATAATACACAATCTTTTCGCTCCCCCAATTACGAATAAACTTATCGACGCCATCTTTATGCCTCGTCAATAAATATGTAGGGTTCGGACTCCGCCCACCTTCATTTACAACAAAAGAAGGCGCACTAAAGTGAATACTACCTTCATAAGATCTGGTTTGATTGCATTCGCCCGTTACACGTAGATCTGGCACATTGCAGTATATGAGCTTTAGAGTGTTATCTCCATTATCAGAAATTCTAACACCGTCATTTCTAAACGGACTGTCAAACGTTACCCAATCACCGACTAGAAAATCTATTTCTTCCTCAGCAAAAGCTAAGGAGTTAAAACCAAGAATCAGTACAAATACAAAAAAGGCTCTCATCAAACACCTCTAGATTAAAAAATAAAAGTTTCAGTTATTCGACTACAATGAGGTACGCTTGTCAACTGTATAGATATCACCCTTTGCAAACCTCTCGCAACTCATCCTCTCCCCATATCTGAACTCCTAAATCCCTAGCTTTTTTCATTTTAGAAGAACTTGAAGTAGGATCTGAAGTCACGACTGCATAGGTATTTTTTGAAACAGAGGAAGTCGGATTACCACCAGCATCACGAATCATTTTTTCAAAGACGGCGCGAGGTTCAGAAAGACTACCGGTGATCGCCACATGCTTGTCCATTAAAGGACCGGTATCGCTCGAAAACTGTGGTGCTTCGGGCTTCATACCTACCTTAAAGAGTTCTTTAATCATAGGGGTTAATCGTTTAAGCCCAGTTATAATTTGATCGGCAGATTTTTCTGCAAAGCCATCTACGCTAGCAATGTCTTCAGCAGAAGCGCTCTGTAGTGATTCAAGGTTTTTAAATTCCTTGACGAGCTTTTCCCAGGAGGTAAGACCCGTGCCTGCGATACCCAGTCCATTTAAAAATTGAGCAAGGTCAACCTTCTTTGAAGCTTGGATATTTTTAAATAACTTATCAGCCATTTTTTCTTTGGTCTGAGGAAGGCGTAGCAATTCATCTTTAGTAAGACGGTACAAATCAGGTATGGCGTTCACAATACCTAAGTCCATCATTTGACCTAACCTTTTCTCACTAAGATCATCGATTCCAACACACTTAATCCAATTTAAAATAGCGCCACTTTGTTGAGCTGGACAGCCTTCGGTATTTAAGCACCTTAACCTAACATCATCAAACGAAAGACCTTCGCCACACTCTGGACAAGATTCCGGAAATTCACTTGACCCCTTACCATGTTTAACGGTCTCGAGGTATTTTGGAATAACCTCACCGGAACGCACGAGCTCAATTACGTCACCTTTCTTAAGATCATAAAGCCTCACATGGGCAGCATTATGCAAGGTCACATGAGTTATGGTAGCGCCACTTAAGCTAACAGGTTCAATGACTGCTACCGGAGTAACGATACCTAGTCGTGAGGTAGCCCATATAATTTCCAGAACCTTTGACTGCGCAGTTTCACCTTGCCATTTAAATGACATTTTAAATCTCGGGTGATGAGAGGTATTACCGAGTTCTTTATGGAGTTTTAGATCGTCGCAGCTAAAAACAGCACCATCTAACCCAATCTCATTTTGACTCATAACAACTTTAACCTGATCGAGGTAGTTCTTAACTTCATCTATATCTTTAAGTATTTCTGGCATAGGCAGTTGAAACCCCCTACTATCGAGCCACTTAAATTTATCTATTTCTCTTTCAAATTGAAGATCTGTATTTTCAGAAATCACGTCAAATGCGTAAAAGTTAAAATAGCGCGCCAAATGAAAATAACTTTTTCTACCCAATAGACCAGCAACTATATTTCTAGGGCTGGTAGGTTTTTCTAAACCAAGCAAAGTAAATTCTTTTACTAATTTAATAAAGTTACTTTCAAAACAAAATAATTCACCACGGATTTCCACATTGTAATTTTTAGCGAATTTAGGAATAACATCGCTAACCCATCGGACCTTCGGCGTAACGTCTTCACCCTCACGTCCATTACCCCTTGTTTTAGCTAATACTAACTCACCATCTTCATACACAAGGCTAAGGCTGTTACCATCAATTTTTTGCATACCCACGACCGAGTAGTCTTTCAGCCATCGCTCCAGTTCCTCTAAGTCGTAAGTTTTCGCCAACGACAACATAGGGTCTTTGTGCGCTACCTTCGCACTAGCACCAGAAACTTCAGTACCCACAAAATCTAAAACCGGATGATTAGGTGAAAGTTTTCGTAGTTGGTCTTCGATTCGATCAAACTCAGCATCACTGACTTCGGGTTTACCAGCGTAATAGATTTTTTTATGGTGTAAAACCTGATCAGCGAGATGTGATATCAATTTGGTATCGTATTTACTCAAAAACACCTTCTCCTTTTATTAGCTCTTTCGCCAGATCATCAAAGCTTCCGATTGAATAATACCTTCAAGAGACGGCTCGCTAAATTCTTCTGCGTATACCAGAGAAAATTTCGCATCAAATAAGTGAAGCAGCTCCTTCGGTTCAATTGCAAACGGCGGACCTGAGCCATTAGCTGATTCGGGTAGACTCGTCTTTGTAAAGGGAAGAGTAACAAACACGCCCCCACTTTTCAGCTTGCTATGGCAAGCGTTTATATAGTCATCTCTAAGACCAGGAGGGAACGCACAAAGAACCGCCCGATCAAACACCATATCAAAAGAGTTATCGTCACTGAGGTCTCGATTAAACACATCCTCCACCTTAAGAGACAATGAAGGAATCTCCTGGTATAAGTCTTTTGCAGCTTGAATTGCTAAGGGAGAAATATCTGTCGCAACTACCCTACAGGAAAGGTTAGCAAAATATGCGGCATCATGAGCATGACCGCACCCTGGAACATAGACCCTCTCAACCTGAAAAGAACCGAACTCAGCTAATTTGGCAATAAGACTCGGAGTACACCGGTGATAATTACCTAGATTCCAACGTGTATTGCCGGCCTCCCAACACTTTCGCCAGAAATCAAAACCTGTACCCAAAGAGTTATTCTCCTTATAAAAACCTTAACGAAGCTCTATAGAACCAATAAGCCCCTTTAAAATCAATTATTTTATGACCGATCTTGCCAAAGAGACCTTAGATCATGTAAATTCACTCTACAAATGTACCGGAGTGTTAGTTGTTGCAAAGTATGACAAAATATATCGTCTGTTCACTGATTTTAATATCGTTGAATTTAATCGTCACTAATTCGGGCTTGTCTCAAATGAATAGGGCGCCGCTTAGAATCGGAATGATAACATCTTTATCCGGACCTCTAAAACCACTCGGAACCCAAACAGTCAACGGGCTAAAACTCGCAGTCGAGCACTTCAAAGTGAATAACCCCGAGCTAGCCAGTTTTATTCAATTAAACATCAACGACGATCAGTCCCTGCCGTCAAAAGCCTTGGAGGTCACAAAGAACCTAATAGACTCTCGGTCGGCTGATGTATTTATTGGTCCACTAACTAGCACTGCAACTCTTACTGTGTCCCCTATCATCGAGACCAGCCGCAAGCCCTTGGTAACAGCCACTGAAACTAGCATCCTAAATAATTCGAACTATTTTTTTCGCAGCCCGACAGCCGATTCCTATCAAGCTATACTACTAGCTCGATTCACTTTCCAAAAGTTAGGAAAAAAGAGAGTTAGCATTATTTTTCAAAAAGATTCGCAATACTCTAAGCAAATGAAAGAAGCTTACGAGCAAGAATTTAAGCGCTTAGGTGGAGTGATTGCAAATATTGAGTTCTTCGTTGGAGGAGTCACTGACTTTTCACCGATACTTAAAGCCATAAAAAGGAAAAAGTCAGCTGCTATATTCGCGCCTGTTTTTTATGACTCCGTATCACAGCTAGTGATTCAAAGTAAGAAAAGTGGTCTAAGCATACCATTTATCGGAGTTACAGCGTGGGACAGCCCTAGCCTGTACTCAAACACTTCCAAGATCGCAATTGCTGGACACTACTTTCCAGCCTATTTTTCAATCGATGACCCTAATGAAGCTATTAAAGAATTTGTACTCTCTTACCGCCGAAGATTTGGTAAGGCACCAGATGTTTATGCTGCTTTAAGCTATGACGCCGCTATGGTGATTGTTGAAGCCTACAAGAAAGCAAACACATCAAGAACCACACCGTTTTTAAATGCTTTAACAAATTTAAAGGAAGTGACAGGGCTTTACCCCATAATTTCCTTCGATAAGCACAGAAATGCTCGCCGATCCATGAGCATACGAAAAACGACTCAGTCTGGTAGCGAGTTTTATGATAATATCGGCTTCTCAATTCCAACACAAAACTAGAGGGTCGTTACGTGTCGAAAGCTATAAATAAAGTACTGAGCCCGATAGAACAAGCTGTTAGAAAGTTTTACGAACGATTTCCTTACCCGCATTACCCTCTCTTTGCTAAACTACGATGGCAAGAAGGCTATACAAGCTCTTCTAAATTTGCGGCTCGTTTACTTGAACAAACCACCGGCTGCGAGGCTGCTATCAATGCTAGTCGTGGGCAGTTCGTCCGAAACTCCCGAACTGTATTAGTTGCCGGAGCTGGAGATACCCAGCCGTATATCATGAGAAAGAACGAACCCTCAGCACATCGTATGATGTGCGTGGACCTCTCATCATCAAATCTAAAACGAGCACGTATCCGCCTGGGCGCCACACTACGCTCAACAATGTTCATTCACTCCGAAATCAACCAATTTCTAAAACAGCAGGCTTCAGTAACCGGGCCGTACGATCACATCGATGTATACGGAGTTCTCCATCACCTGTTAAACCCTGCAGAAACTCTTAGGTTATTATCTTCACACTTAAGCTCTAACGGAACCATGAGAGTCATGGTTTACAATACTCCAGCCCGTAACTGGATTCATCAATTCCAAGCAATATTTAAAGTGCTAAAACTTGATCCATTCTTAAAAGCTGATCGCCAAATCGCCAGGAAAATCTTACAAAGAACCGCTTCTGAATCACCCTACTTACACAACAAAATGCGGTCCATGAAATCGATATTATCGAATGACTCGAGGCTAGTAGATACTTTTTTCCATGTCAGAGAAGCTAGAATTTCTGTTTCTAGGTGGTTCGAAATTCTCGACAATGCCGGACTAAAGGCTTATTCGCTTTACGACCGCTACGGGGAACTAGACGACCTTGAAAACCCACTCTGGCAGCCCCCCACCGCACAAGAAATCGAGCTCCGAAGCAAAAACGGTTCCTTCTGTAATAACCTAGAGCTTTATGTCTGTAAAAAAAATATCAAACCTAAAAGCTCCGGTTCCTATGGGTTTGAATTTAAACCAAAAAAAAGACAGCTCTTGCCATTTTACTTTAAACTCCCTCCGGTGAACTGGTTTCGTTACCCCGAAACAAGAGATACACCCTGGCTATCACAGTTGAAACTATGGCACAGGTTTGTTAACGAACTTTATTTAAGAAGTAGCGAATCCATCGATAAATTCCAAAAGAAATGCTCGATTAATGCTTTAAAACGATTGTGTCGTCTAGGCGTTATCTTTCCTAATCAGTTTAAAAACGAAGACTTAAGAAAAAACATGCTCGCGCCATTAGTATCAGAGCACGTCGAAACCCTACAGAACACCGATCAAGTCGACTTCACGCTAAGTCCATTTATGAATGAAATAGATTCTATTCTTAAGTCCAGAAACCTAACAAACAACCGGATACGGACACTTATCTTACACCGACTAAATAAGTCTCAACGCTAAAATTATATCCTACTCAGGTTTTTTCATAAAAAGCTTACGCCATTTTTTTATTTGTTCATGATTTCCTGACAACAACTCGTCGGGTACCTTAATTCCTTCAAAGACTTCTGGTCTAGAATAAAGAGGAAACTCTATCATCCCTTCCAAGCCATCGGCGAAAGAGTCCTGCTCAGCACTGACTTGATTACCCAAGACTCCAGGTACCTGCCGCAAAAGAGCATCGGCAATTAACAAACAAGGCAATTCTCCACCAGAAACTACAAAAGAACCCAAACTAAATTGTTCATCAACGTGTTGATCCAAGAACCTCTGATCGACACCAGCAAAACGCCCACATATGAAAACAATATCCTTGGGTAGTTTACTTAACCGGACGGCATCCTTATGTTCAAACTTTTTACCAGCCGGAGATGTATAGATAATATGGGACTCACGATCGCCAACACAAGCTTTTAAAGCCTCTGTCAACGGTTCTGGCCTCAATACCATACCATCCCCTCCTCCATAAGGGCGAGAGTCGACAGACCCATGATTACCTACTCCGTAATCCCGCAATGAAAGAGTTTCATAGAAAGCTAACTGCTGCTCAGAAGCACGATTAAAGATACCAATTGTTAAATAGGAATTAATAAAATCTGGATGTAGGGAGATAAACGACAACTTAGTCATTCCAAACCTCCGCAAAAAACGACGCTAGTACAACTAACTGGATTTGGTTTGTTTCTGACGAAAAATCCATATCTACATAGTCGGGAATAATCGGAACTGAAAGTTTTCGCCCTTCAGTGTCTTTAATCGACATAATATCTGAAGCCCCAAAATTATCGACATGATCGACAATCCCTAAGGACTGACCCTCACTATCAATAACCGTCTTACCAATAAGGTCTTCCCAAAAAAACTCTTCCTCTTCATCAAGAGGCATTTGACTACGCCTCGCCCAAACCAGCAGACCACGCAATTTTTCCATCCGGTTTCGATCGGTCACACCCTCTACTCGAATAACTGTCCCCGAGTTAGTGCGATTATTACACTCTGAGATGGCGAAGAGTTGCCCGGACTCTGCATCAGGGTTCAAACCAATAAATAGCTCTTTACAGCTAGCAGGAATGGGCTCATTTCTTTTAGACACAAAAAAATGCCCACGAAGACCATGGGCACGACCGACTTCACCAATGACAATCCAACTTGAGGATTTTTGGTTCACAGTATCTTATTTAGGTTTTGGAACTGCAGTATTATCTCTCTGTAAAGAGATCTTTTGTTTACTGCAAATAGCTTTTACCGCTGTGCTAAGTTGAGCACCTTTTCCGTACCAATACTGGATACGTTCTGGCTTAAGAACAACTTCTGATGGTTCTTGATTTGGATCATAATATCCAAGCTTCTCGATAAAACGACCATCACGAGCCCGACGTGAATCGGCAGCCACTAGGTGGTAAAAGGGTTTATGGATTTTTCCTCGTCGCTGTAAGCGAATTGATAACGGCATTTAAAACTCCTAGAATTCAATACTGGACTCTGTCCTATATCACAGCTTTTCAGCTATTTCTAGCATATTAGAAGACACACTCATTCAAAAAAAACCAGATTGGCAAATTCCGTCAAATCTAGACACCTCGGAGCCTAGAGCCCACAGCAACACTATTTAGCGCTCCGTGCCACAAACTGTAACGCTCAAATAAAATAATATTAGGCAGTTAGCTATGCAACCCTGCCTACCAAACCATCAAGTTTCATGATATTAATAGTAATTGACCGTAGGAGACTTTATGAAAACCATCCCCAATCTATTGCTTACTCTTTTTCTTCTTTCTTTAAATATGACCGGGTATGCAACGGTTACGGTAAGTATCCCTGACTATGAGATTCCCAGAGATACCTCGACCAATACCTTTACTATTTCTGTGAAGGTAGACGGTATAAAAGCCAAAAAACCCGATACTAACTACTACTCTACTAATCTGTCTTTCATAGTGACCGAAATCGACAGCAACGACGCGATACCGTTTAACACCCCAGGAACCAATAGCTCTTGGTACATTACCATCAATGGAGCTGAAGACATCGATGCCGGAGAAGACGATGATGAGTCTACAATGGAAGCTCAGCTCGTATTCAAGGGGCAAGACCTACAGGAAGCCTTAGATAGCGGAACAGCAAACAGCCTTACTTTAAAGGTAACCTATGACGGTGGCGACGGAGATACGGCAGCCGAACAGAGTATAACCCTCACACGTACAGTAAAAATTGCCACCGAAGCCCCTGCTGGTGTCTCAACCTTGGGGAGTCATAAGAAGATAGTCGTCTCATGGACCGTAAGCAGCGCAATCCAGTACTCAGATGGAGCCAGTGCAGCACCAACAGGAACCAACGTTTATACGGTAAAAGCTAATATAGGATCCGTAGAGATACCTGCTTATAAGTTTAGCGGTAGCGCAGATACAGCCGATACCGCTACAACCTGTACAATTGACACAACCGTCGAAAATGACAACGCTTGCGTTACCTGTACCGGGTCATCTGATGACAAAATCTATATTAACAATAGCTCCCTTGGAGATACCAATGTGACGTTGAAATCGGTATCAAGCACCGGGTCCAAAGCCAGTATTCGCGTCGAGAATACTGATGAAAGTGGTGACCCTCTAGAATACCTAGTCTTTTTAGCCTATCGACCAGATGGATCTGTCCGATCCAACTGTCACAAGGTGTCCCCACAAGCCAATATGACCTTATCTGAATACCTAGACTCCTCTCAAAAGGCTAAAGACAAGAACCCAGCGTGCTTCATCGCCACGGCTGCCTATGGAACTCCTTTCCACCATAATTTAGATCTATTTCGATGGTTTAGAGATGAGTATCTATCCAAATCAACTGCTGGAAGGACCTTTATAGAGCTCTACTATCAGTACGGCCCCATTGCCGCAGAGTTCATATCTGATAAACCCAAACTAAAAGCAGTGGTTAGAGGACTCTTATATATACCTGCTAAATCATTAGATTATTACAACAAGTCATTATAATAACTATATTTCTATATATTTTATAGAATATCACTTATAAAGTTATGTGAAATAGCTTGACTTTATATATAATATAACTTATCATCCCCGAGAATCATAAATATTCATACCTTTAAACAAACAGACCGGTGTTCTACACCATAAAAGGGGGTTCTATGAGAATCAGCAGAATCAAGGCTAATAACTATTTTATACTCGCCCTAGTATCACTTATGGCTATTCAAACAGCCTGCGGAAAGAAAAATAAAGACAACGGCTCCGGAGCCGCAACCGGACCAACCACCAAAATTGAAGCAGCTGAGATCCAAGAAGACGGCAGCGCTTTAATCACCTTCTCCTCAGAAGCAGCCTCCAAAGACTTTATGTGCCAAGTCGTTAGTAAACAAACCGAAGGCGATTGGTACCCCTGCCCTCAAGGCCATACCAGCCACCATTTACAACCCGGACAATCCGTAATGGTCAATGTAAAAAACGGCCCTGCTGGCGTCATCGATTCGAGAATGGTTACAAGACCGGTACTTGAAGCTCCAGGTAGCAACGAAGTGATTACGGAAGTAGTCGGGATAAACGGAATTGATCCTAATGGGAACTATGCAACGCTAGGTGATCAACGTGGTATCGCTTTATCTGGAAATAGATTCTTTCAGGTTCCTGAAGGGATGAGGGTAGCTCGTTATTCTGACAATAATGGCTTTAACGCTTCGCAAGTAAACGTTTTTAACCTCATACCAAACGGCGACCCAGTGTTAGAAACTATCGTTCCAACCTTAACACTTTGTGAATCAGGCGGATCAATCAACGCGATAGGAGTTAGACACTCGACAATCACACTCGGTGTATTTGGACGCCAGCCTTACGAATACTGTAAGTACAACGCCGCCCCCCAGCAGTTTAAACAGTTAGAACAACTAGAAATGTCGATGAACCAAATTGACGTCGCTAGCGAACCAGGAATGCCTTTTGAGTATATCTCAGCATCCGTATTTCAAAACCAATTAGATGCGGATACCACAAGAAGAAGATTCACCCAAATGTGTGGAATCCCAATGGGAGTAGTCCAAGAGGACTCTCAGAGCAGATTTACAAACCCATTTAGAAGAAACGTAGGACCATATAATAATCTTCCAAACGGAGTCACCGGCCAACCATTTAACTCAGCTAAGATCCAAAGAAATAATGGTTTTATAGAAGGAGGAACTTTCAGAGGTCTACCTTTAGCCTCCGAATATTGGGCTGGTCAAGTACCCGCTAGGGCTGATTTTCACTGGTGTAAAAGAAAGATTAATACACTCGGTGTATCTAAAACCTACTTTATCGGATCCTACGAGATCGATGGTCATAGAATGTTTTCAGCAGACAAAATAGTTTTTCACTACGTCGCTGAGCCTGCAGGTATTGCTGGACGTATGGGAACTGACCTTCCTGAACCCTACGAGTTCGCCAGAATGGCACAACAACTTTCACTCGATTCTATCCAGCCAAATAACCCCAACCGATAACCACCCCTTTGTCGGTTGAGCCTAAAGCCCGGTAGTCATACCGGGCTTTTTATTATCCCCATACAACACCGTCTGCCTAATAATCAGGCATTTGCTCCTTTCCTTTAAATCAGCTAGAACATTCTATAGTTATTTTGATGACAAACGCCGGGTTATTCTATGAGTGAACTACTTAAACATACGATGTTTTATGACGTTTTATTTCCAAGCGACGTCAGTAAAACCGACCAAACTTCTGCCGCTGATTTGACCTTGCAAAAGGTTCTTCGCTACCGTCTTGATCCTGACGCTGATTTAATGAAAACACCCATTGTTATCTTCGATTTTGAAACCACTGGCCTCGACACTCGTGACGATCATATCGTCGAAATCGGTGCTATCAAATATGTAAACTTTAAGCCTGTAGATGAATTCTCTACGTTAGTACAATCTCCGATTCCGCTCAGTAGCATCATAACGGCATTAACCGGTATTTCAAATGACATGCTGGAAGGGCAGCCGCAAATTGCCGATGTACTTCCTGATTTTCTTAGCTTTTTCTCTGGTAGCCTACTTGCAGCTCACAACGCCGATTTTGATATGGGCTTTCTCAAGTCAGCCAGCCAGAGACTCGGTTATCAAATTGATTGGCCGTGTTTTTGCACTCTAAAACTAGCAAGGATATTACTGCCACAACTCGAATCAAAAAACTTGGATACTTTGGCAAAACATTATAATTTACAGTTCGAAGCGCGTCACCGTTCGGTCGGTGATGTTAAGGTCACTGGCTCGGTATTTAAGCGGATGCTTGAGGACCAGGGTGGCGCAATAAAACTATGGCAAGATCTTCAACCTCTCGCTCAGATTAAAGACTAAATATGAAACTAAACTCAGATATTGATCGTTCAGATAAAGTGTTTTCAGAGAATCAACAACACTATCAAGAAGCAATTGACTTGCTTCAAGAACGCATCAATTCGATCCATTTAGGTGGTGGAGAAAAAGCTCTCGAACGACAACGCTCTCAAGGCAAACTACCTGTGCGTGAACGTATCGAGCAACTTATCGATCAGGATACCGAGTTCTTGGAACTCTCAGCTCTAGCTGGTTATGAACTCTACGAAGATACCGTTCCCGCAGCAGGTATCGTAACCGGAATCGGCATGGTTTCTGGCCGTAGCTGCTTGATAGTCGCAAACGACCCATCGGTAAAGGGCGGAACCTATTATCCAATTACAGTAAAAAAACATTTACGAGCCCAAGAAATAGCGGAGAAAAATCACCTCCCCTGTATTTACTTGGTCGATTCAGGGGGAGCATTCTTACCGATGCAAGACGAGGTCTTTCCAGATAAAGACGACTTCGGAAGGATTTTTTATAACCAAGCACGGATGAGTGCCAAAGGTATTGCGCAGATTGCTTCCGTGCACGGCTTTTGCACCGCAGGCGGGGCATACATACCGGCAATGTCTGATCAAAGTGTGATTGTCGAAGGCACCGGGACCATCTTTTTAGCAGGCCCCCCGTTAGTAAAAGCTGCAACCGGTGAAGACGTAACCGCCGAAGAGCTAGGAGGCGCCCGAGTTCATACCGAAATTAGTGGCGTGGCCGACCATTTAGCAAAAGACGATCGGCATGCACTTCTGATAGTTCGTGAAATCGTAAAGAACCTCGGACAAAAAACAGAAGCCAAGGTTAAACTTCAAGAACCTCAACCTCCCCGTTACTCAAGTGATGAACTCCTAGGAGTGATACCAGCTGATCCGAAAAAGTTTTTTGATTGCCGCGAAATTATTTCTCGCATCGTCGACAGATCTGAATTGTTTGAATTCAAACCCGGTTACGGAACTACCCTAGTTACAGGTTTTGCTCATATCGAAGGGATTCCTGTTGGAGTCATTGCAAACAACGGAGTTTTGTTTTCTGAAACGGCGCTTAAAGCAACTCACTTCATCGAGCTCTGTACTCAAGAACAGATACCTCTATTGTTCCTTCAAAATATCACCGGTTTTATCGTCGGCAAGGAGTACGAGCACGGTGGTATTGCAAAAGATGGTGCTAAATTAGTTCATGCAGTCGCAACCGCAGCAGTTCCAAAACTAACGGTGATTATTGGTGGAAGCTTTGGAGCCGGGAATTACGGAATGTGTGGCCGAGCCTATGACCCGAACTTTTTATTCATGTGGCCCAAAGCCCGCATATCTGTCATGGGTGGTGAGCAAGCCGCAGGCGTATTAGTCACTGTTAAACAGCAACAACTAGAAAGACGAGGCGAGCCTCTTCTTAACGAATCTCAAGTTGCAGAACTCAAACAACCGATCGTAGAAAAATACGAGCGTGAAGGTTCCGCATATTATTCTTCTGCGAGACTTTGGGATGATGGAGTCATAGACCCTAGAGATACCCGTAAGGTCTTAGCTCAAGCGTTAGCTGCTACACTTAGCAATGAATGGCCTAAAACAAAAAGTGGCGTATACAGAATGTAGATTTACCGGTGGAAAAGGATGGCGACATGACAAGGAAGACACTGAAAATTGGAAATGCAGGCGGCTATTGGGGCGACGATCCCACAGCTTTGGAGCGTCAAGTCAATGGCGGAGTTCTTGATTATATTACAATGGATTTCCTCGCGGAAATTACTATGTCGATTATGCAAAAACAACGATCACGTGACCCTCAACTAGGCTATGCACGTGATTTTATCCCGATGCTTAAAAGCGTTCTTAAAAAAGCACTTGAACAAAAAACTACCATCATCACGAATGCCGGAGGAGTAAACCCAGAGTCATGCGCTGAAGTTATTATGGAAATGGCTAAAGAGCTGAACCTCTCCCCTAAAATAGCCATTGTTTATGGCGATGACCTCATGCCGAACCTTACAAAACTTCGTGAGCAAGGATGCGAGTTTGAAAACATGGAGACCGGACAATCCTATAAAGATGTCGCCGATGGAATCCAAGCTGCTAACGTTTACTTTGGTGCAGCTCCGGTCGTAGCCGCACTTAAGTCGAATCCCGATATTGTTATCACCGGACGTGTTACCGATACTGGTATCACCGTAGCTCCCATGATTCATGAATTCGGTTGGGATCTCGATGATTGGGACAAAATCGCCAGTGGTATTATCGCTGGCCACATGATGGAATGCGGCACTCAGGTTAGCGGTGGTAATTTTACCGATTGGGAAAAGATCCCGTCTTTTCACAACGTCGGATTTCCGATTGTCGAGATCGAAGCCGATGGAACTTTCATCATAACTAAACACCCAAACACTGGGGGCTTAATTTCAACTGATACCGTTCGTGAGCAAGTGTTCTATGAAATGGGTAACCCTAAAGCCTACATCACCCCCGATGTAATCGCGGATTTCTCCACGATTAAACTTGAGCAAGTAGCAGAAAATAGGGTTCAGGTATTTGGAATCAAAGGTGATCAACCCACTCCATTTTACAAAGTTTCCATGGCATATTCAGATGGTTTCAAGGCGGTAGGATCTATTTTAATCTGTGGACCTCATGCCAGGAAAAAAGCCGAAGCATTCTCAGGTATTTTTTGGAAGCGGATTCCTAAAAGCAACTTCCTAGCAACCGAGACAGAGTACTTCGGCTGGGACGCATGCCAAAAATCACTCGGCCATCATTCCGATGGTAATGAAATACTATTAAGACTCGGTGCACGTAGCAATGATCAACAAAAACTCCGAGAATTTTCAAAACTCATACCGTCGTTAATCCTAAGTGGACCTCCCGGTGTCGCCGTCACTGGTGGCGTTCCTCGAATCCAAGAAGTTGTTAGTTATTGGCCAGCGCTCATGGATAAAACAGCAGTGACTCCTAAAATCGCTCTTTACGATAGCGGGCTAACAGGCGAGAAAATGATTCACGACACACCGACCGGATCATTTCAACCACCTGATGATCCGTCCATACAAACTGCTAAAGCTGCTACAGAACCAGTAAAGCAGGCGCTTCAAGAACACAGCAAAGAACACGCGGTTCCACTTATGTCGATCTGTCTTGGGCGTAGTGGAGATAAAGGAGATACTTGCAACATCGGCATTATGGCTCGTAGCGAGTTGGCTTTTAATTTCCTCAATGAGTACTTAACCGCACAACGAGTTAAAAACATGTTCCAAGACCTTTGTTATGGGACCGTCACTCGTTATACTTTAAGCGGACTAAGTGGATTCAACTTCCTTCTCGAAGAAGCTCTGGGGGGCGGGGGAACAAAAACTATGCGTAGTGATGCTCAAGGTAAAACATTTGCACAAGCCTTGTTAAGGCAACAAGTTGTGATTCCTAAAGAAGTTTTAGATTCTGTTCACTCTTGATTGATAGAAAGACTTAAAAATCCATGAGCGATACCCAAGATTCCGTATCCTTAACATTTAAAAGCTTAGGTTCCAATGCAGTTAAAGCGAACGTAGCAGTCGTATCTTTATCTAGAACTACTAGTGCGAATGCATTTAATGCTGAAATGATAAGACAGCTTCAATCTAGTTTTAATGAAGTTAAGGGTAATAAAGACTGTCGCGCACTAATCCTGCGAGGTTTAGGGAAACACTTTTCCGCCGGTGCTGATCTGAACTGGATGAAAGACTCTGCAAAACTATCGTTTGAGCAAAACTTAGATGGATCGATCGTACTTCAGAAAATGTTTGAATCATTGCACACCCTACCAATACCTACGATCGCACTGGTGCAAGGCGCAGCGTACGGCGGAGCCGTTGGATTAGTGGCTGCTTGTGACTATGCGATTGGTCTCAGCGACGTAAAGTTTTGTCTCAGCGAAGTTAAAGTCGGGCTTATTCCAGCAGTGATACTACCTTACCTGCAACGCAAGATGCGTCCTTCAGCTTTAAACAGGCTATCTCTTACAGGTAAAGTTTTTAATGCTACCGAAGCTCTCAATTATGGGCTCATCGAAAAAACCTGCACAACCAATGAGCTTAATGATGTGCTCAGGGAAGAAATTACTTCTATCCTAGCAGCTAGCCCACAAGCTCAGGCGTCTCTCAAACTATTAACGCAACAACTGTTAAATACCTCAACCTCTGAACAAACAAAGCTCACGACTAATGCGATTGCCACCATTCGCCAATCAAAAGAGGGGCAGGCTGGTTTAACTGCTTTTTTTGAGAAAAAAACACCTCCGTGGAATATTGATATCGGTGTCGATTGGACCATAGATGAAGAAATCTAACAAAAAAATCAAACGTTTGATGATTGCAAACCGTGGTGAGATTTGTCGTAGAATCGCGATCACAGCACAAGAGATGGGAATCGAAACGGTTACGATTCTAGAAGATCCTATTCCTAAGGGTTATATCGCCTCACATATCGACCACTTTGTAAGACCTATTCGAGCCTCAAATCAAATCTACTTAGATATCGAACAACTCATCGAACTAACTCTTCAAGAACAATGCGACGCCCTCCATCCGGGCTTTGGTTTTTTATCTGAAAATAATGAATTCGCAACCGCCTGTAAGAAAGCCGGAATTCTTTGGGTCGGTCCAAATCCCGAAAGTATGGCCGTAATGGCAAGCAAAGACGTCGCGAGAAACTTGGCCAAGGATGCGAAAGTTCCTGTCAATGACGCGGTTGAAGGTATCGAAATCGATTCGAATAACCCGACGCTATCGTCATCCATAATTGACCAGGCAAAAAAGATTGGTTTCCCTCTGTTAGTAAAGGCGGCATGGGGAGGCGGCGGCAAAGGTATGCGCCTAGTCGAGAAGCTAGAGGATCTCGAAGAAGCCACTATTCGGTGTGCATCCGAGGCCGTAAGCTCTTTTGGCAATGGGCTGCTGTTAATCGAACGATACCTAACTTCACCGCGCCACATAGAGGTACAGATACTTGCCGACAAACACCACAATGTTTATGCGATCGGTGATCGAGACTGTTCCGTCCAGCGCCGTCATCAGAAAATTATTGAAGAAGCACCGGCACCATTTATAAACGATAAAACTCGCAACGCAATGCATCAAGCCGCAATTAAACTAGCAAAGTCTGTTAATTATGATTCGACTGGAACCGTCGAATTTATGCTAGATCAATCTGTAGATCACACCAGTGATACTTTGCAGCATTTTTTCTTTTTGGAAATGAACACCCGACTACAAGTCGAACACCCGGTAACTGAAGAAATACACGGGTTAGACCTCGTTAGTTGGCAGCTAAGAGTCGCATCAGGAGAGATCTTACCGGACTTCTCTCAGTTAAAAGCACAACGCCACAGTATCGAGGCACGTATTTACGCAGAAGATACCTTGCAAAACTACTTACCTAGCCCAGGACCTATACGCGCCTTCATACCGATGCAAGGACCGGGAGTCCGGTGGGAGTTAGGGATTGACTCGATTGACGAAGTCTCCGCTCGTTTTGACCCCATGATTGCTAAATGCGTTGCTACCGCTGCTTCTAGAGAACTCGCTTGCCAGAAGTTAGAGTCAGTCTTAAAGAAAACCGTCCTTTGCGGACCTGAAAACAATCTCTCATTTTTGCGAAAAATCTTATCCGACGAAGATTTCATCTACAAACCAGTAGGAACCGACTACCTCCAGATAAATGGACCAAAGATAACTTCCAGCATGCAAGATGAGTTTTCGTCATTACAAACTTACGCTACCGGCCTTATAAACTGGGTTAAAAATCGCGGCGGCCCATCAGTCTCGTCCTCCACAGCGAGCGAAGCTGACCAAGCTATTAGCCGGGCATTTTCTCGTGGTTCTACCCCTTTTATCGATCAGAGTGAAAGCACCGAACCAAAAATAATTATGCAATCTGAAAGCCCAAATCAGATCATGGGACAAGCCATTGATAATAAAGGTGGATGCTTTCATTTTGTTAGTTTTAAAGAATTCTCTTCCTCGGAATACTGGGTTCATTTTGCTGGCTGGGCTTTCAATGATAAGATAATAGAAGCATCGCTTGATGAATACCTCCTACAGTCTGGAGGCGGAGACGAGATTGTCGCTCCTGTACCCGGTAAGATTATGTCATTCAAGATATCGGAGAATGACGAAGTCAAAAAAGGACAGGTTATTTTCATCTTAGAGTCTATGAAGATGGAATTCGAGGTCAAAGCACCACGCGACGGAATAGTTTCCAGGTTCAAAGTATCAGTAGGCGAACAAGTTAAAGCAGGTGAATCACTAGCTTCATGGGGTTAAATATATGAGCTTAGATACTTTCTCTAAACAATCTGGGTTCAAAGTTCTAGCTATGGCTCGGCTAGGTCCGGTTGAATACAGCATCGTTCTTTATTTAATTAACTGCGCGGCATCTAAACTAGATGAAGTCATCACAACCGATGCAGAGCTCTCCTCACTTATTGGCTACGAGCAAGATAAAATACGTAAAGCAATCGATCACCTCTGCACTAGAAATATCATCAAAGTAAAATACGGTACTCCTCACGCCAATCCAGATATCGATTCCCTACGTATCGGAATGCAGTTCAATCTAAATGATTGGCAACTTGATTTTGAAAAAGATGTTACTCACCATGATGCGGTTGTTTTTCCATTCAGACGTCAAGGACACAATCAACTCACTATTTGCGCTACAGCAAAGGATGAGAAAGAAGAAAACCAGACTTGGCACCGAGTATTAAAAGCCTTTATTGAAGACATTGAACCTAGCGAAAAAGAAATGAAATTCTTAGAAAATGCGGCCAAGACATTGGTAGATACTCACCCAGTCGACCAAGTACTTCTAATGGTTCGCCATTTCCACAGAAGAATCCCCACCCTCAGCCTGCTAGCAAGCTCGTGGCAGCACTACCAAGAGTTATTTGAAAACGAAACTCAAAAAGTAGACTTTTCCGAAGCAAGACAAAAACATCAGGAACTAGAAACGAAACTGCGACAAGCTGCAGAAGCCCTTATTAAAAGCGAAGAGTATTCATCTTTTAGCGAAGAAGAAAAGACTGTTCTAGAAGTCTTAATAAAACACCGCCACCCACGTAGACAATTATTCTGGGCTTATCAAACCAGAAGTCGATATCCTAGTTTAAGTAGTTTTTTTGAAGACAATGCTAAGTATATGATTGCGGTAACATCTTCTGGAAAAGTCTTAACAAAGACTACTGGCCTAGAGACTCCTTAAATTGCCTCATCCGCAGAATCTGTGGGTCCATTCCGGGACTGGCAGGTCTCCTAACGCATGATATAAGGCGGTTTTTTGGAGTTCTGGGTTCTTAAATCCATAGGATTTTCTGGTA
>Ga0222674_1000309_pt1 | contig 20272 bp, 18 predicted proteins | sample AntAcemetagen866_FD_179804 | JGI IMG/M metagenome (GOLD analysis project Ga0222674, IMG submission 179804) | Saline water microbial communities from Ace Lake, Antarctica - #866 | ecosystem: Environmental > Aquatic > Non-marine Saline and Alkaline > Saline | place: Antarctica: Ace Lake...
AGGGGTCTAGTGAAATAAAAAATGTTATATCAGGTGTTGAATATCGAGATGGAATTGTGGTAACAGAACATTCTCATCGGGAGGCCGTCAACGGCTAGGCCAATCCACAACAAATTGAAGTTTCTCGCGATGGGAATACATTCTCTACTGTGAAGTTTTGTGAAAATAGAAATACAGGGATAAGACAAGAGAATGCTATAATAATCGGGCTGCTTAAAAATAACAGGTTGATTGTCGCCGTTATGGTATTTAAAGCGGATAAGGCCCGTGTCTCTTGAGTACGTTTCAATGATATTTTATCTAGGATAGCCTTATTCCAGCCTTGCATAAAAACAGACTTCAAATTTTGAATCAAAAACCTATCCAAAATAGATCTGTCTGTAGATTTTCTAGCAACTTTTTTAGCGGTGTTCTTTAGTTTCTTATTCTGTCGGTTTAGCAATAGCTGAATTAGAAATAGTATTGCTATACCAAATAAACAATGCCAACCTAAAAACGTTACTAACAAAATACAAGAAACCATAATCGAAAACGTGATCAATAGTAGTAGTAGTAATGCCTCTGATCCTGACTGTATTTTGGGGATATCATGAGAAAAAATTGAGATTAGCTCTCCTTTTTTCTCAGTATTATCGTGGATTTTTAACCTGAGTAGCTGTCTTGTTATTCCAATGCGGACTTTAAGGCTGAATTCAAATGATTTATCAAAGGTGTGGTTAAGGAAAAACCATGATAAGAATGAGGCTGAAATTAATCCTAACAATATTTGTAATGGCGAGTATTCTAATTGGCTATCTTGGTTTCCGATTAAGACTGATAAAAATAATTTGGTTAGCTCGGGTACTATAAATATACAAACTGTAAAAAGAAGAGAGAAAAGCAGACCTGGTAAAAATGACCTATTGTATGATTTTATGAACGACCAATAGCTCGGTGTTTTTTTGTAGTGATAGGATGCATTATCAATTTTCTTTGATAGTAGCTGCTTTTCTATAATTGGCTTTTTGTCATGTTGTTGGAGTAAATTTTTGATTTTAGCTCTAACGTCGGAGAATGTTATATCTTTAATTGACATGAATGCTCCTTTATAGTTCGAGGTTGAACAGCGATTTCGGGAGCTGATGTCCTCCAATCAACCTTCTAACCACGATGGCGGATTTCAACAACTGGGATGCTTTGAGAAAGTATGGACAGTTTAGCGTCTACTTGATTGACGTTGGAATCGTCTAAGTTTGCGTCCCACTCGTCTAATAGAAGAATATCGATATTCTTCTGGCCAACGATTGTTTCGAGGATATTAAGCATGGTTTTCCCGCTTGAATCGGAAATGGGGCCAGATTCTTTTACAAATATTTGGCTTGCGACAGTCGGGATAAAAACAACTTTCTTATCTTTTAGATGTTCGCTGAATAGCGCTAAAAGAGTTGATTTTCCACATCCATTGGGGCCTCGTAGTGTATATCGTCCAGGCTGATTCATTTCATTTATTAAAGTAGAAAAGTCAGAAACAGGTTTATTTGCATTAGCTGAGTGAAGTTGAATGCTAGAAAAATTAATATCCTCTTTTACATCAACCGAAATCGGTGAAAGGCTGTCTTTCTCCAGCGTGTTTAACCGTTCTCGTATCCCAGACCAATGAACGCTTAACCCGAAGAAGTAGAATCCACTTTGAATAATCTGAACTTGGCGTGGAATCGTCACTAACATTCCTACGAATAGAGCTAGGTTTTCGGTGTTGGTATAGAGGAAATAACCAACTCCTACACAAATTACCATTAATGCGCTGATAGTGCCAATGAAGCTAACGAGAGAGCTTGCAATTGAGTACTGAGACTCACTTCTCACTAACCCTTCGTACGAGTCATTGAAGTTTTTACTCCAATTTTCTTGAAAAGACTTGGTGGGGTTTATAATATTTACAAATCCAGCTAGAAGCCTTTCAGTGAGATTATTTCGACTCGATTGAGCTGAATTTGCATGTCGAGCAATGTATGGTTTGGAGCCCCGGTGGACTACAAACAGTATTAGGGTAGCTACAGCGTAGTATCCAATGATGGTAGGTTCAAGGAAGAGTCCTACAACGAGAATATTAACCACACTGTTCAAAAAAGTCGATACCATCTGGTAGAGGGTGTCACTGGCGTCATCGAAGACGTTTCTGGCCTCACTCGTAAGCCAAGGCTCCATCCTCCGTCGAAAGTTATCTCTAGCCAATATTTGGCGACTTGAATGAACTCTTGAAAATCGTTTGACGTACCGACTGAACGATTCAAGCTGCCACTTAACCAGATTTAGTCTTGCTAAGGCATTTGGAAGAAATACGACCGTCAAACAGATTACAAAAGTCGCAAGATAGACCAACGCATCTTTTGGGTTATCCCCGACAGCTGTTGCTGATGCCTTAATGATCGCCCAGGTAGAAAGAGCGACCACCAATTGGGCACAGAGTTCCCAGCTTAAACATATGCGCATAGAGGTGTTACGCAGGTCTTTCATGATTTACCTTTCTAATAGCTCGGAAGCTGTCGCATTAACAAATGCAGAGTCCGATGTGGAGAGCAAGTTATTGAGTGGACTAAAGTCGGTTAGCTTTCCTAGCTCGGGATCGTCACTATCTAGAAGCTTAATTAACTTGGAGTACTCTTCTCCACTGGGACTTGCTGCAAGCGAGAATAATTGAATTCTCTGTTGATAGCTCAGGTCAGCGCGCTCAGCAACTTTTTTAAGTCGAGTGGATCTATAGTTAAACGCCAGAGCCGGTATCAACGGTTCAATTTCAGGATGTTCCCTAATTAAACTGAAAACTACCTTCTTCATGTTGGGTTGAAAAATAATCGGTGCAAGCTTGTCGAGCATGAATAGATTTTCTGAGGTGCTCTGTTGGCTAATATATTTAATTAGTTGCTTGGCAAATATTTCTATATCACTTGCTGCAAGTAATTGAAGGCCAGTCAGTTTTTTACGTTGCATAACATTTGCAACGTAATAGTGTGCTCTCAGGTTAGGGAAGTAATTCGATTGAGCTCCATATCGAGTCGTTGGAAGAGTTCTTACTAATAAGCTCGTACACGGCTGACCGATGTGCAGTACTGAATGAGGGTCTACTTCCCCTGCTCTTACGACGGACCTGGTACCTTCTCGCCAAATCTCGGCATTCCTGATTTTTAGTTTACCGAACTGCAATGCTCCTTGACGATTATCTCCTTCAAAGTCGTAAATCACGTTCAGGGAATCACCCTTCAGTTGGAACTGCACCGCTGAAAAGTCATGATCATGTACATTAACTTGACCACCCCACCAGTTTAAGATTTCTATCGTAAAACGGCCATTGTTAAATAATTGGACAAACATGTCTGAGAAGGTAGAACTAATTTGAAGGGATCGTACAAATTGGTGGTCAATGAAGTCTAGCTGAGATTTAACATCGGCTAGTGATTTGAACGTATTCTCTGTAGTATTCTTCCACACGACTTCATGAAACAGTGTGCTGCAATAATTTACCCTCTTCCATTCTGACTCAATTGTATTTGCAAGCTTGGTTAACTCCTCTAACTGCATAATGACCTCGTGTTGTTCCGATTGGTTATCATGTTATGAATTCTTTCCAAAATTACTTTAGGCCTATCTTTCATGAGTGAAAAAGCCTTAGGGTTTGCGTATATACTTTTGATCGATTCAAGAATACTGGATCTAATTTTAGAACTTTCTGGGTGTACCGTCGCATTTGGTAAGTTGGCTAATAGATTTTCTCTCCACTGTAGAATCTCTGCAGCAACCACGATGCTGTGAAATACTTTGTCCATCGGCCTGTTTTTATTAAGAATGGCAGATTTAGCAAAATACTCTTCTTCACCCATATTATTGTACTCGAAGTGTCCGTAGTTCAGCTCATCAACAAAAATAAGGTTATGAGTTAATTCGTGGGCAACTAATTCAATATAATCAGATAAAGAAAATGAATGTCGAGGAGCAAACCAAATTTTACCAATAGACTTGCTGGATGTTCCGCCGAGAGATCTTTTACCATCCTTGGTGTAACCGGATTTCTGGATTGCGATTTCGTTTACGTATACTTTGAAAATACTAGCAATCTCTGAATCAAGATCTTTGATTTTATCAAGTGCTTTATATATTTTATCAGCGTAGGACTTAATTTCGGAACTGGTATACATTGATCCAATGATACTTTCTTGAAATAGATCATCGATCCTGCTGACTTTGAAGCTTCCATTTAGGAAGCCTTCTCTTTTTCCGGCACTAATTAGGTTTCCTTCAAAATTAACGGGACAATTTGGTTGGTGTGCTGATAAAAAATCTTTCATTAGGGGCTCGAAATCACTTAATGACTTCAGCTTTCGTTGGCCAAATCTCGTAACGACAATTCGGGCAATATTTTTGACAACTGTGTCTTTTCCGAACGTAAATAACATTTCACTTTCTCCAGGTTGTGTAGCCCCGAAGGGCTACGACTGTGACTAGTCAAATGCAATCATGTTCATGCGAGAGCCAGCAGCGAATTCCTCGAAATTAATACGAAGATTCTCCTGACACTCTTGAACTTCCTCTGCACTGATACTTTCGATCAATCTCTCTAAGTCTGACATGGCTTTCTCCTTATGGTTGAAAAGGGGTTAAAAGAACATTTGCAGATCAGCAATTCTCATACCAATTGAGCGGTCTTCATAAGTAATTGATATTATTGTTATTTGATTGGTGTGTGTACTTTGCAGAAATGCGCTGTTCGGGCCGAATTCTATCCAGTTGGGCTGAATATGAGCCATCGAATTAATTTTCGACTCAAAAAGTTGAGTGAATTGGCGTCTCAAGATTGGCAGAGGTTTTGCAATAGACTCTTATGAACAAGGAGAAGTGAGAGTATGGAAAATACTGAAAGTCAAAGTACAGAATCAGATGACCAAGAGTTTTCTGAATTCTTATCGCCAATCAGTTCAGAAGAATTTTTTGAAGAAGTTTTTGAAAAGAAACATTTCTTATTCAAACGTTCTTTGGGTTTCAACGATCAATTCCTTTCTATTGCGGAATTTACAAAACTTTTGAATGAGCAGAAGTTTTCACGACATGAGGTGTCTATTGCCAAAAATGGAATGCGGAGGAAACAGGTGCAGGAGGTACACAAACCTTCTAAGGTAGTTTTTCCGCCTAGTCTGTCACAAAGAAATAAAGAATTTTTGGCTGACTTTAGAAACGGATATACACTCGTATTCGAGGCGTTTGAACGGCATAGTAGAAACATTGAGAAGGTTGTCAACACTCTAACTAATGTATTTCAATGTACTACTCATGCACACACTTTTTTCACACCGGAAAATGCTCAGGGCTATAAAATGCACTATGATACTGATGACGCTTTTATCTTGCAGATTTATGGTTATAAAAGGTGGCAAATTTACCAGGGCCCGGAGTATCTTCCGTCTGGACCTAATCGATATGATCCTAGTTTGCACAAACCCGGAGAACTCTTGCTAGACTTAGTTCTAGAGCCAGGTGATATGCTATACATCCCACGGGGTGTGATGCACAGTCCTATGTGTCTCGACGATTCGTCTTTACATGTTGCATTGGGAATCCATACTATTACGTGGGAAGACCTCCTGACAGAGGCGCTAGGTAAGGCAGTTGGTAGGAAGCTAAGTCTCAGGGACTCAGTTCCGTTTTATAAAAATGACTTCAGCGAAAATGTGGCAGCGTATAAGGAGGAATTCGCTGGGCTTTTAGAGAGTGTCTGCTCTGAATCAGATTTTATCGAGGCTGCAAAGTACTTTAATCGGTTTTTGCCGAAGTAGGTCGCAAGGGTCTGCATAAAGCAATTAACCAGTATAACCTTTAATGGTAGCCCAGGTTTTACACCATTTGCAACCCTAGCTAATATCGGGAATGATCGTCTTGATTTCTGGAATAAGAAAGAGAAAGAGTGGGTTAAGTATCTTGAAGCTCGATAGTCGCACCATAACGTTCGGCTCTTTCCGAGGGTTAAACGCACTATCTTGGTGTGTAGTATCCTCAGCTATACTGCCCTATTTTTTTGCGCCGCATTGGTTTGATTTGACGGGTTTTACGATTACCTGCCTGGCTGTTATTTTTGTATCTGTACCGCTAACGGTTCTATTTCGAAATAGAGGGGTGATCATCAATACAGTCTCAATAATGTCTGTTGCAATAATGGTATATGCTGAGACGTTGAGTTATCTATATTCTAATGAGCAGACAAGCTTCATAGAGGGTTTCATGAGCTGTGCTCTTTTGGTTTTACTTGGTGGGTGGCCTTTCTACTTACCGGGGGCTATTATGATGACTACCGTGGATAAGGTGATAGTTAAAATATATAACGACGACTAGCTTTTTTATATTCATAGAAAACAACTTAGATTCGATTTACCTTCTTTCGCTCGACATAGACGAATAAAACTCCACCAATAATTAGCTTGTTTAATGGTCTGAAAACGGACCGATGGACGATAAATCGTCAGACTATATAAAACCATGAATCTAGTACATAAGTAAATATAGATACTTATAGCTAATTAGTTATGGCATTCGTATTGCTAATAGGCGGATGTAGCTTGGTTTACCTTTCTGCACTCTGATGAAGGCCGTATTATGATAAGCAAATTATTAGTAGATAGGTTGTCTTTGTTTAAGGATCGAAACTTCTCCTTAATTTCAATAAGCGGAGCTTTATCTACATTTGGTAATGGATTAATTCATGTCACTAGTTCGTGGTATGCCTATGAACAACTCCATTCAATATCCGGTGTGGCAGTGATGATGCTATTACTTTGGTCTCCTAGCATTCTGTTTAGTCCGTTTGTGGGGGCGATTTCTGATCGGTGCAATAAAAAGAAACTTATTATGCTATCTAACGGTGGTAGAGGGATCGCTATTATATTATTTTCTATTGGATTGTTATTTCAATATGATTTGAATATTTTCTTCCTTGTGGCGATTTTGGGGTTGTTAGTTTCTTTTTATATGCCTGCTGTTATTCCCTTGATTACTAGGGTGATTCCTAAAGAAGATTTTGTTAAGGCAAATTCGACTATTGATATGATTTATGAGGTCGGTACTGTTTTGGGTATGGGAGCTAGTGGGGTGCTCATACATTTTTTTGGTATTGAAGTGACGATGTTTATTGGGGGGATTCTATTTTGTTTATCTACGCTTACGATTCAGAGAATGAAGTATCAAGAAGTTAAGGTAGATAGAAAGAAAGACTCTCGATTATTTATTGAATATGTTGATTCGATTAAGTATTTGGCTAGCAGTAAATACCTGGTAGCTATTTATGTTCTTCAATCATTTCTAAATGTGCTACTGATGACGATTCCTATATTGTTGGTTCCTTATGTTAGAGAGGTTTTGAAATCGGGAACAGAGGTCTTCTCAATATTTGAAAGCGTGTATTCCTTGGGTATTCTTATCGGGTGTTTTGCTCTTTCTAGCCTAAATGATATTCTGGGCTTTAGGAAGTTAATGGCTGTTTTTATGGTTGGTATGGCTCTTAGCTTATTCGTTATGTCGACGAGCACAACTTTGGCGTTATCAGTCATGGCGTATTTTGCGTCGGGGCTATGTTTGGCGAGTTGGGCTTTAATTATTACTCAGACTCAGCTGAATACAAAGGCTGAATATCAGGGTAGGTTGCAATCTTTTTCCAATAGTTTGTCCGGGATTTTTATACTGACTGTCTATTTAATTATGACTTTTAAGAGCCACTGGATAAGCGTCAGCGGTATCTATTCAATTCAAGCTTTTTGCGCTTTACTCGTGGGTGTCGTCGTTATCTGCGGTCGCCTTCGAGAAGTTTCTCCTGCGCCCCAAAGTTTATCGCCTGAAGCATAGCTAGAGTGCATGTGGACGTGATAAATATCTGAGCTATGCTATTATTGGTTAATAAACTCAAACTACGGAGTTTGATAGATGACTGTTATTGACTCACATGATGTAATTGACCGATGTGTCGCTGCTTACAACGCTCAAAATCTTGAGGATTTTTGTCGGTTCGTTTCAGAAGACGTTAAACTAATGGATCTTGATAGTGGGGCTGTACTGCTTGAGGGAGTAAAAGCCTACCGAGAGCTCTATGGTCAGATGTTTGCTAAAAATCCTAATAATCGTGTCGAGATTATGAAGAGGGTGGTGTTTGGTAATCATGTCTGTGATGAGGAGTTTATTACCGGTAGATCCGGGGGAGATATTCGGGCTCTAGTCATATATACCCTGGATGAGGGCAGTAGCATATCGAGGATTCAAGTCTCTAAAATTGAGAAATAATGAAAGCTAAGAAACAAATCTATTCTTAGATCTGCTTGTTGTCTCATAACTAATTTTGCTCCTTCGTTCATTTTTATTAATTGCTAGGAGCCCTTCGCTAGGTATCTTGATATTATATTAAGGTTGGTGGAATTCATTGAACTAGGGTGGCGAATGAAACAGGGGTTGATGCGGGGTTACCAGGCAGTTGGGGAGGTTTTTCGCACTAGAAACCTCCTGTTGTTTTTGATGGGGATTGTTTTGTTTAGGGCGTGTGTGGCGGTTCCCTACACGGTTCCGAGTGGTTCGATGGAGCCCACGATATTTCCAGGTGACCGGGTTTTGACCTTGATGTTTGCATATGACCTGAGAATTCCTCTGCGTGGAGACGTGATTTTGCGTCATAACACGCCAAAAGTGGGTGATGTTGTGGTGTTTACGAGGCCTGACGTGCCTAGTCAAACTTATATTAAAAGGGTTGTGGCGGTGGGTGGACAGCTGGTTTCTATGTCGGGGAAAGACCTAGTTATCGATGGTCATAAATTAACCACCCAGCCAGCGAAAGTGTTTGATGAGGATGCTGAATTATTGGGTCCCTTGGACGGTGAACCAATTGTACTAAATGAGAGCCTTGGTAGCACGGAGCATCTCGCCCTTCAAGATTCAGGGAGTTCTTTTAGCGAACTTTGGTCAAACAGAGATGGATTTGAGGTTCCGGAGGAGAGTTATTTTGTTATGGGTGACAATCGGGATCATTCGAACGATAGCAGGTCTTGGGGTGTTATCCGTCGTGAAGATATTGTTGGTAAAGCGGTAGTGGTTGTCTGGAGTTATGGAGAGCAGATGCGCTGGTGGCGTTTTCTTCATAGGTTTGATTGATGTGTCGATCTTCTTGGCATCAAATATGCACTAGCAAGTTACCACAGTGTTGTGGCTTAGTGAATTTGATGTTTAGGAGTATTAATTGAGACAGCGATTAACCAAAGTATGCGATAAATGCAGTAACTATAAAATTTGTCGAGGAATTAACACCCTTCTTTTTCGTAATAGTTTTCGTGTAGAGAGTAGAGATTTATTGAATGTAAGAGAGCACTTACGTAGGGATGGATTTAAGTTTCCTGAAGTACAGGAGGAAACTAAGTGCTGGCTAAGTAACAAACCCGCTGTAACAGCTTTTTATTACTCAACCCTAAAGAACCTTACTGATAAAACTCTTTCTTAGCAGGTTCCGAATTAACCTCTGAATAAGCTCCTCGTTCCATGAATTGATAGAAGTTATATTTCTCTAGCGTAGAGAGTGATGACTCCAGTATCGCTCTAGGGCCGACTTCTTTGTTCAGTGTTGTACGTATGCTAGAAGGCCAGCTGGAGTCTTTTCTTAAGTTATCTCCACTGATTAGTACCACGGGTAAATCTTGGAAGAAGATATCGATATATCTGGCAATTTCTAGTCCGCACCAAGATTCCAAGTGATAATCTATTAAAGCTAAATCATAATTAGAGAAGTGCGCTAACGAGTACATTTCTGCCAGTGAGTTGAAGCAGGATAGGCTAATGTCCATGTCCTCAGCGACAGCCTTCATAATATTACAAAATGCCGGGCAATCATCGATTAGGACGATCGATGACTTCGACTGGTTGTCTGACTTTCGAAAATAATTCATTCTTTCGTCTACGAACCCTTCGGTCATAAAAAACCTCCTGTATATATGTGATTAGGAACTAGAGCTTTGTATTGAGAGTAAACATTGCGGCTCTTGCTACTACATATGCAAGAAGGCTACCACGCCAAACTGTTTCATAAGCTGTGGGAGTCATCGTTGAGTGTTAAGTTGCTGTATTGATATAAATACTACTGAATTTATTATGTGTATCGTTATTGATCCACTCTGAATAATTAAAAATATGCTAAAATTTGCATAAAATATTTAAATTTGTATTGATAAATATACATTTTATGTTAGGTTCCTGTCCAATTAGAAATACAGTCATTTAGTCACCCTTAAGGAGGCTACATTTATGCTTAGCAACGATACTGAGTCTAGTAAAAATACCGATAAAGTTTCAAAAGGTCGTATATTGATCGTCGATGACGATGAGAACATTCGGTATTTGTTTAAAGCTAAGTTGATAGAGGCCGGGTTCGAAGTTCACGAGGCAGAGGCTGCTCATGAGATTGGCAGTGCGTTTGCTAACTATAGCTATACGGCAGTTCTTTTAGATAACTACCTGGGTGACAGCTTAGGTGTGGAGTGTATTCCGGGTATTCTCAGGGTATCTCCGACCACTCGTATTGTTATGCTAACTGGACATGGCTCGGTAGAGTTGGCAGTTGATGCTCTTAAAGAAGGTGCCTCTGGTTTTCTGCTAAAGACTGAATCTCCTGATAGTAATATAGAAAAGTTTATTCAGATTTTATCAGCGGAACGGGTTGATGAATCTTTTGATAGTAGCTTCAAAACGACGGGAATGGTCGGGACCAGTGAGCCTATGAAAAAGATTTTTTCCCAGTTAGCAAAAGTAAGCCCCACGGATATTACGGTTTTAATTGGCGGAGAATCTGGAACAGGCAAAGAACTCGTGGCTCGTGCAATTCATGACATATCTCCTCGTCGTGATACTGGGCCGTTTATTGCGATAAATTGTGGTGCTATTTCTGAAAACCTATTAGAGGCGGAGCTCTTTGGAAGTAAAAAAGGTTCTTACACTGGTTCTAATCGTGACCGAAAAGGCTATTTTGAAACTTGTCATAACGGAACTTTGTTTTTAGATGAAATTGGAGAGATGCCAGCCTCGCTTCAGGTTAAACTCTTACGAGTGCTTCAAGAAAGAGAGATAACTCCGGTGGGGTCTTGTCATCCTGTTAAGGTGAATACGAGAGTAATCGCGGCTACGAATTGTAATTTGCTGCGTGATATGAAAAGTGGTCGTTTTCGAGAAGACTTATTTTATCGATTGTCGGTAATGAAGATTGATTTACCGCCACTGCGGGATCGCTTGGAAGATGTTCCTCTGTTATTAAATTTCTTTGTTGAAAAAGCTAATTCTAAATTTGGTAAGTCGGTTCGTTTACCGCTGTGCGATGCCATAGCAAAGCTAAAAGCCTACCATTGGCCGGGCAATATTCGCGAATTACATAATGCGGTTGAGCGTGCGGTATTACTGGCGGAATCTGGTGAAATGATGTTGAGAGACTTACTGCCAGTTCGGGTTGATGGTGTCGATCATGAGGTGTCGGCAGGGGGATTAAGTCTGAATCTTCCTTTAGAGTTTAATGATGCGAAAGAAACCTTTGAAAAGGGCTATATCGAACAACTGTTGACGGCCACTAGTGGTAATATCACTGAGGCAGCCAAAGTTTCCGGTCAATATCGACCTGCAATTTATCGGTTACTGAAAAAGTATAGCTTAGATGCTAATCAGTATAAATAAAATCGCTTCCTTAAATACTAATGATGCAGAGTGTCGATAGCTTTTAGTGAAAGTTCGTGCAGTCCATCGATAAGCGGGTAAGCCGTTTCTTTACGGTGACTGGTCTTCGCTACGTCTTCTAGGGCTTTTGATATTTCTGACATCTTAGGATATCCATGGGAGCTGCTTGAACCCTTGATTTTATGTGCTATCTTAGCAACGCAATCCCATTTTTCGTGCGAGACTCCATCTCTAAGAGTGTCGATGTTTTGAATGAGATTTCCTAAGAAGATATCGGCTGCTTTTCTGATGATAGGATCTTTGGCGTAAGTAGAAATACTGTCATCTATACTATATTTACTTTCAGGCCGACAAAATCTTCGAACCGTAGAAATTAATTCCTTTTCGTGGACGGGTTTAGTTAGGAAAGCATCAAAACCGATTTTAAGACATTGAGAGCGTTCCTCTTGAAATGCGTGTGCCGTCAATGCAATGATTTTTCCTTGGTAGCCTCTTTTGCGTAGTTCTATCGTCGCGGCATCACCATGCAAGCGTGGCATTTGGATATCCAATAGAATACAATCATAATCCTCTCGTAGAGCCATTTCTACAGCAGAAACCCCGTCACTGCAAATGTCTACGTGCGCCCCGTGTTTTTTAAGGTAATATGCAATAAGAACCTGTAAGTCTTCGGCATCTTCCGCAACTAATAAAGAGTATCCCGATAGAGGTTTTTCCTGCGTGAGGAATGATGATTGTTTTTCTAATTGTTTTTCAGTGATATTTGCTGCAGTGAAAAAGTTAATTTTGCTTAGCCCGCCGAGATTTAAAGTTAATGAGAACTTTGTGCCGAGATCACTAGTATTTATTAGTGATATATCCCCGCCGAGTTTGATAGCTAAATTTCTTGAAAGTGCAAGTCCGACTCCGATACCGTCTTTTTTTAAGACGCGCTGACTTTTCCCTCTGCTGAAAGGTTGGAATATGCGGTTGAGCATTCCAGGGTCGATTCCTACACCGGTATCCATTACATCAACATTTAGTGCGTAGGTTGATGTTTTGGGGTCGTGCTTCACGCTGATTAAAACATTAATTTCACCTTTATCAGTGTATTTAATAGCATTCTTAATAAGGTTGACTAGTATTTGCTTGAGTTTGTGAGAATCAGTGTAAATAGATTCTGGTATTTGTCCTGCATAGTCGACGTTGACACTTAAGCCCTTTTCACTTGCGGCTGATCGAACGATAGAAAGAACGTTGTTCACTTCATCTACTAACGAAAAGTGTGCATGGCTAATATCGAGCTGTCCGGCCTCGATATTAGAAAGGTCGAGTAGGTTGTTTACTAGAGATAAAAGAACTTTGCTGTTTCTTTTTATGATTTCTAGAGAGTTGTTAATGTGTTTTTTGTCAGTAGCTTCGAGTGCTAGGTCTACAAATCCAGTTATTGCAGCGAGGGGAGTTCGTATTTCATGGCTCACATTAGTTAAGAAATCTGTTTTAGCTTGGCTAGCTTCTTCGGTGATCTTTATCTCTTGCTCTAGGGATTCTTTTTTGTTTTTTTCTGTCATGTTATCAATGATACAAACGAAATGCTGAAATGATTTGTTCTTGTCCCTAGATATACTAATTGTGATGTGGTGCCAGTATTCTTTGCCATCTTTTCTAACTAATCGAAGGATTTCTCGCGTAGGTTTTTCTGTGGCTTTTAAGACTTTTTCGATACTTCCTTTTAGCTTGTTGAGATCTTTCTGAAACACTAGCTCATTTAACGTTAACTGCGTTGTTTCGTTGACCTCGTAACCGAATAAACTTTGAAACTCGAGGTTTGCAAAGGTTATGTTATAGTTTTTATCGAACTTGATAATCCCTAGAGGTGCTAAGTGAACTAATGTGCGGTATTGCTCTTCGAGGTGAGCTAGTTCGCGAGTTTGCTGCCCTATGATTTTTTCTAGATTGGAATTATTCGTCTCGACGGTCTCTTTCGATTGCGTTGATTTTAACTCTAGTCGCTTGTGTTCTGTCGCATGGCAAATAGATCTTGTGACAGTATCTTGATTCAGTTTTCCCCGACTTAGGTAGTCTTGAGCTCCCGCTGAAACTGAATGAGGAATCATATCCGTATCGTTAGGAGATGATATTATAACAATGGGCGTTTTTGGACAGTGTTTTACAATTTCTTGTATGGTTGATTCGTTTATTGATTCTGGTAGTAGAAGATCTAAAAAAACTACATCAAACTTTTGTTCCGATAAAAGACTAACTCCTTCAGAGAGTGAAATGGCGCAAGTGATATTGGTGTGAGGTAAAGAATGGGTGATATCGTGTTTGGTTTTTTTTATATGACTAGGGTGGTCAGCTGTGATTAAAATATTTTTTGGTTTTAGATAAGACATATGCGCCTTTTGGACATCTATGCATTTATGTAAGAGCTGCAGCCTCGGTATACTGAGAACGTTGTATTTTCAGTTTAAAAACAAGGTTACTGCTATTTGCTTTCTAACCTATTGATAGTTTTTTGCAATGAAATATTTTTACATTGAGGCTTCTACGAAACAAAAACCAGTCAACGGTGAACTTGGTACTATAGTTGCATTTAGAGGGGTGGGTAGCTTAAATAATAGGAGGATTTCATGGGACATTCCCGTAGTGTGGTTAATAAATCTTTAGGTAAATTCTTGGGCAAGCAGGTAAGAAACCACGATAATGTGCCGCTCGGTACTGTTACTTGGGTGGGTGACGGCTCTTTTGAGGTGTCTAAAGGGTGGCTTAATATGCCCCTTCTCACCAGGAAAAAGCTCATTGCTACAGACCAGGTTGATCGAGTTGCTAGTCATTATGTGAGGTTGCGTCCATTGTCGAATCTATACTGGCAGATGCCTTGTGATGAAGATGATGAGACGATAGAAGATAAGGGCGAGAGTCACTATTTTGTACTTTAAACCTGTAGTGATTTTGGTTCTGTGTAGTGAATTGATGCATGCCTAGCAGTGAATAGTTAATTATTAAAAATAATAAATTTAATGTAGAGGAGGGGGCTTATGCCCCCTTTTTTAGGAGTAAGCTGTTTGCGCAGCTTCTTTGTGGGAGAGCTTTTTGAGAAAACCTTTTTTTGTAGATCCAATGTTGATCTGTCGAGGTTTCTTTACTTCAGCTTTGGGGATGATGATTGACAGAACTCCGTTATCGAAGTCTGCTTCAATTTTCTTTAAATCGACTTCTTCAGAGAGAGTAAAGGCTCTACTGAACTTCCCGTAAGAACGTTCTACCCGGTGGGTATCTGCTTCTTGGTATTCTTTCTCTAGTTTTCGTTCTCCGGAAATTGCTAATTGATTTCCTGTTAGTTCAATCTTAACATCATCGCTGATTACTCCTGGTAGGTCGAAGCTTAAAAAGAATTCGTCTTTAGTCTCACGAATATCGCAGCATGCACTGTATTCTAAGGTGTCTTTCTCTGTAGATCTCGTGGGTGCTAACCATGAATCAAAGTTATCTGTGATGTTCCAAGTATCATCGATAATTGATTGTGGCATGCTTGAGTAATTCCATAAATTTACTCTTCCCATAACAAACCTCCGTAAGTTTAAAAATTGGGGGTTATTCCCCTGCTTCTTTAAAATAGGTCTGAATTTAAATCTGTCAACCCTAGTAGCAGGTTTTTATAAACTGTAATGAGTTAAATTCAAAAGATGAAAGAAAGGTAAGACTAGCAAGCCATTCGCGCGGCTTGCTAGTAATAAATTTATTGAGTGGATTACCGTCGTAAGGGAATAAACATGTTTTGCCCTTGTCGCTCTATTCGAATTAAAATTCGGCTGTTACTTTTAGAGTGTTTCCAAAATTGCTGAGATGACGTAATCCGCTGTCTATTAAGTTTTATAATGACGTCACCTTCTTGTAGTCCTGCGCGGTCGGCGCTTGAGTTAGGGTCTACTCTTACGACGACTGCGCCAGAATTACTTCTGAATTGATATTTCTTCTTAAGCCCTGAATTGACAGAACGTAGGCTGAGACCAAAACCTTTTGAAGGAGACTCATCAGTGCTGGAATTCTTTACTGAGGTGTCATTGTAGCTACCAAGTTTTACCGTAAGTTTCTTTTGTTTGCGGTTTCTGTAAATCGTGAGGTTTACTTTAGTCGAGGGCTTATAGAGTCCGATGATGGTTCTTAATTGCTGAACGTCACGGATTTTTTTACCGTTGATGTCTATGACTACGTCACCGTCTTTTACTCCACCGTTATCCGCTGGGCTTCCCGGTTCTACGGATCTTATCAGTGCGCCGTGGTCAGAGGATTTTTTTGGGATTCCGAGTTCTCGTGCTAGGTCAGCATCCATTTCGGATAAGACCACACCAAGGTAGCCTCGCATGATCTTGCCAGTATTAATAAGTTGGTTTGCGACGGTCCGGACAAGGTTAGATGGAATTGCGAATCCAATGCCATTATAACCGCCAGATTTGGAGAAAATAGCGGTATTGATACCTATGACGTTACCAGTAGCGCTAAGTAGCGGTCCACCACTGTTTCCAGGGTTGATTGCTGCATCAGTCTGGATGAAGTCACCAAGCTCAGTGATGCTTAAGCTCCCTCTTCCTAGTGCAGACACAACACCCAAGGAAACACTAGCCTCCAATCCAAAGGGCGCTCCTAAGGCGACACAGATGTTTCCTACTTCAAGCGAAGTAGAGTCGCCGAGTGCGAGTTGGACTAAGCCTTCTTTTTTAAAGGACCCTTTGATTTGAACGACTGCGATATCGGTGTTTTTATCTCGACCGACTACTTTTGCATCGTAACTCTCACCGTTGGCTAGTTTTAAGCTTATTTCATCGGCGCCGTCGATAACGTGATTGTTAGTAAGTATGTAACCTTTTTCAAGATCGATAAAAAAACCTGACCCTAAGCCTTTCTGTTTTTGTTCAGGGGCTTTCTGGGGAGGTCGTCCGGGTTGCGGGCCGAAGAAAAAATCAAAGGGGTTTACCATGCCGTAGGGCATGCCTTTTACGATCTTGGATACCGATACGAAAACGATACCCTTCTTAGCATGGGCAGCTACTGTTGAAATTCCTTTTGAGATCTTCAGAAGGTGTTCGGTTCCTTCGTTAAGGACCGGGGATTTCTCAGCTTTAGGAATATCGTAGCCTAGAGCGACATTGGTTGGCGAAAATAGGACTGCCAAAAAAAGTGTCATAGAACGGGCGTATTTATGGGTCGATAAAGTCATCTAAATGGATCCTCCTAAGTAGTCGTACTATAAGAATTGTGCCATTACTTTCATGAAAATTCAGTGAGAAACGAGGATCGATCTCCATTCTCTACCTCCTCCGTCACCAAACGGTCGTCGGGCTGGGTTGGCCTCCGTCACCATTAAAATCAGCTTCGGTAGATGGTTGGTGAGTGAAAATTCGGTGTTTTTGCGATATGTAAGTTACTAAAGTTATAGGTATAAATCACTTTTTTCTAAAGTGGGTTAATTTTGAAGGGCTTGGTCCGATAGTTTTTCTTAGTCGGTATTTCGGCTGAAATTAAGTGGCTATGTAAAGACTGCGAGTTAATTAGAGGATATTTACTACGCAAGTCTCATAAGCCGAAGCTTTGGAGGAAGGCATTATGAAGACACGTCATTTAGCTAAGCGGTCGCTCGCCGAGTGGGCAGGGTTCATTTTTATTGGAAGCTTTATTTTAGTCGGCTGCGGTGCTGAGCCATCATTTAAAGAGGTCGAAGGGGACGAAATTGTCCGTAAAAATCATGACGAGGCTTTCGCACAGGAAGCACCTGAGGGTGCCGGAGGCGGAAATGTTGATGCAAGTACTGAGGTTTCAGTAGAGTGTTTAGCCGCTGGAGAATTGTGTGTTGATGGAGTTGTGATTGGTGACGGGGCTGGAGACTTTGGCTTAGCGAGTTCCGAAGATGTTTTCTACCAGAATCAGGCATCTGATAAAAAACTTGATTTATTACTAGTAGTAGATAACTCAGGGTCGATGGCTGATGAGCAAGATAAACTAACGAATCTTGACCCACTCTTGGACTTTGTTAAGGATGCTGACTGGAACGTCGCCATTACGACTACAGATGCTTCAGAATCAAACTTGAGACTACTCCTAGAGAAAGATGATAGCTCTCAATCGTTTGATACCAAGAAAAACCTTTTCGCAAATGCGATTGATGGTCTGGGTACTAACGGAAGTGGCCATGAGCAAGGCATTCCTATGGCTATTAAAGGGCTAGAGATGAATAAGCCTAGCACGAGTAGTTCTTGGGTTCGGCCGGATTCAATGGTGGCTGTATTAGTAGTCAGTGATGAAGATAACTGTAGTACAGGTGGCTCTTGCGCCAAGCAGCCTCAAGACTTAGTCGACTTCTTTGGAAATGACTTAGGGCGAAATGTAGGGGATACCGCGAAGATGTACGCGATTGTTCAGCGTAATGCTTCCGAGTGTAATACAGCTTATAATGTTGGTAACAAATATGTAGAGGCTGTAAACATGACCGGTGGTATTGCACAACCTATCTGTGCATCATCCTACGAATACGTGCTATCAGCGATTTCCGCTGATATTGGTACGACGTTAGAGATTAACTTTTCCCTCAGCCACACTCCAATCCAAGACAGTATAGAGATAAAAGTCGACGGTGCGGCATATAACGGTGGGTATAGCTTGAGTGGTAAGACTGTAGTGTTAAGCGTAGCTCCGGCAGCTGGTGCTAAGGTTGAGATTAGCTATGACTATGAATTGGAATCTTAAGATTAGAGGTTAGGTTTCAATCCAGTTCGAGAGTGTTTTTGCCATTATTTGCTTCGTGTATCTTACGGGTATGACTTACCAAGCGGCTAAAGCCGAGGGTAATATCGCTTACGGTTAAAAAGGTTAGGGGGTCTACTTTTTCATTTTTAACTAGAGCAAGTTGGTTTTCTCTGGTGCGTTCAGCTAACTCTAGGAACTTTAAGCGCTGTTGTTCTAGTTGTGATCCATCTTCTGATTTCTGGTCATCTTTTAAGCTTTTAAATGTGTCGCCGTAATATATTTGTACTATCTCCATGAGCTTGTTGAGCTCCGCGGTGACCGCAGGATCTAGTATAGTCTCGCCATTGGTTTGCCTGCAGAGGTGCTGCGAGACCTTTTGACAGTAGTCGGCAATGCTTTCCATTTCATCTGAAATAGATAGTATGGACTTAATGGAGCTACTTTCCGAAGACGACAATGGAGACTGAATGACATGACCTAAAAAGATCATGATTTCTAGGTTTATTTTATCAGTGATGTCTTCGTATTTTAGAATCTTATCTTTGTATTTTACTTTGCTAGGATCGTTTAGAAATAGTCGGGTCCACTCCAGCATTGATTCTATCATGTCACCCATTTTAATAAGAGCTAAGTGAGCCTGTATAATTCCAAGTTCTGGAGATGTAGTGAGGTTGGATCCCAAAAATTCGAGGTTTTTTGGCTGTTTTTCTGTAGAAGGAATGAGCTTAGTTACTACTTTCGATAATATTGATATGAATGGGAGAAAAACGATCGTATTGACTATATTGAATACCGTGTGACCTGCAGCGATATGGGAGGCGATGTTAGGCTTGGAACCATCTTTTAAAACCAAATCAGGGTCACCCCCGACTAACCAATCAATGAAATGGACATACCGCCAAAAAACCACGTAGATAAAGGCTACCCCCAACACATTAAATAGTGCATGTGCTAATGCCGCCCGTTTTCCTGATGTATTGCTACTAACTCCAGCGAGAATTGCGGTGATGGTAGTGCCGATATTCTCTCCGAGAACTAACGCCGCGCCAGTTTGGAAGGTGATGGATCCAGTCATTGCCAGCGCTATAGTGATGCCAAGCATCGCCGAGCTAGATTGAATGATAAAAGTTAATATACAACCAATTCCTATCGTTGCAGCTAAGCTCAGATAAGTGCCGGCGGAAAAATAGGTGACTAGTTGTAAGAAGTCACCGTTAGTTCTTAGCGGCTTGAAAGCGTCGCTCATAAACTGTAATCCAAGAAAGACCAGACCGGTTGCGAACAAAACTCGGCCCCAACCGCTGACCTTCTCATTTTTACTAAATAACATCGGAAGTATGCCTATTGCCAAAAGCAGCATACTGTACTTTCCAACTTTGATTGCTATGATCCAGCCGGTAATCGTTGTGCCGATATTGGCCCCGAGAATAACTCCGATTGCCTGAGTAAGAGACATCAAGCCGGCATTTACAAAGCCGACTACCATAACTGTCGTAATGGAACTTGATTGCACGATAGTCGTAACAATTAGTCCGACTAATACAGCGATGATAGGATTACTAGTGAGTGAGTTGATGACCTTTTTGATTACTTGGCCTGATATTGCTTGTAAGCTGTCTGATAAATTCTTCATACCAAAGAAAAATATCGCCAAGCCACCAAATAGCTCGTAAAACAGCTTGAACCAGTCCACGCAATCCCCCTAGATCATTCCGTGGTAATTTATACTACTAGGTCATTTTTGCAAGGTGTGACTGTGCTTATCTCAGGGCTGTCTCATCTAAATTCTAGGTTTTTAAAAATGTAGTAACAGATTAAAATCATTAGCAAATCATATTTTTGAGGA
>Ga0222674_1000311_pt1 | contig 20235 bp, 20 predicted proteins | sample AntAcemetagen866_FD_179804 | JGI IMG/M metagenome (GOLD analysis project Ga0222674, IMG submission 179804) | Saline water microbial communities from Ace Lake, Antarctica - #866 | ecosystem: Environmental > Aquatic > Non-marine Saline and Alkaline > Saline | place: Antarctica: Ace Lake...
TATTATTATTCCCCTATAAATATTTTAGGTGGAAGAGTAGTTAATAATAAATTATGCCATTGTTTTACAAATGAAGAGTGTGCAAAACAATTTTTAAATTGTATATTAATGGCGATAGAATATTGTAACACAGACTATTTAATTTTATTAGAAGATGACGTGTTTATCAAAGATATGGTAACGCAATTCCCAACCCATAGTGGTGGTAATTTAAATAAAAATTATTATAAACATCAAATGATAAATGATGATGATTCTCCACTTTATACAAAATACCCAAATATGAAATTTAACTATTGGAATTTGGGAGGAGGTTCGATTATAAAATCAGACATTATCAAACAATGTATTGAAAATACTGGTTTTGAAGAAATCAAGGAGTTTGATAGTATTTGTAAAACGGAATTTCAATTATGGCATTCCAATGATTTGATTTTAAGTTATTTATTAATGATATCGGGGTATACCACAGAGGTATGGACGAATACTACAAAATCAAATATTATCCACCCATATAAAGAATTTTATAGAAGCTCATTAGGTATTAATGAAGGAGTATTTCGTACAAAATAATTATTTTCAACATAATCAAAATAATTATTTATCTAATACTGTTAACAAATCATTAATCCGATTTATGTAAGTATGTTTTTCTTTTACTATTTTCATTTGTTCTTTTATCAAATCGTAATTATTACATTCGGTGATAGCATCGTAAAATAATACGCTTTCATCATCATTATATATCACTTTTTTATCTAATAACTCATATACATGCTTAGAATTAGTAACTCCCAAATGTCCGTAACTAATAGCTTTCAATATTCTACAAGGAATATATCCAATCGATTTATGACAAGTACCAGTTTCTCCTTTTGCTATTTTATTAGGGTCACCGCTACATCTGATATCTGGAGATAATTTAGATTTAATAGTTAATTCCTGTACCAATTCATATGGTAAGGGTCTTTGCCATGGATTATTAAATTTTATAGGGAATCCATTTTTTTCTGATTCAACCACAAATTTTCTTAGTTCTGGATTATTTCCAGCACTATAACTTCCACACCAATAAATACAATTGTCTCTTTCCATATGTATTGATTCTTCTTTTATTTCATTTGGTAGTAAGTCAGTCGCCCAACACGTATATATACATTCATAATCCATAGAAATAGGATTACTATGATACTTTGCCAATCCACCATTATTTACTAATTTTTCATAATATGTTGCATCGCTTATTTTTTCACATTTGTCTTTGTTTAAAACATAATTATAATTGCAATCTTTAATATGGTCTACCAAATATCTGATTTCAATCAAACGTTTTACCTTGTTTAAATATTTTTCGGGATTTCTACAAATATGAACGAAATAAGTCGATGTGTCTACAACTGGAATGTTATCATCAGCATATCCTTCTGTTATGAATAAACAATTGTTGTAATCAAAATCAGTTGGATATTCCTTATCATGAAACCAATGTGTATCATATCCCAATGACTTGAATGCTTTAACCCATCCACCATGAATATATGAATGTGTATGCGTGTGTATGGGAAAACCCCAAATGATTACCTTATCAAATAACATAAATATAAATAGTTATAAATTAATATATTTATACTGTTAAATTTATAATAATATAAATATATTGCGCGTGAATCTATTATAATGGATAATTTAATTACATTACCAAGATGGGAAAGATATTGTAAAGATTTATGTAAATCAAATGATGATTATGTTATATTCGATATATTAAACTTGAATGAAGAAAATCTGGATAAATTTAACTTTAAACAGTATGCGAATAAAACGATTATTTTATTAAATCCAGATTGTGATTTTCCACCACCGAAAACTTCAAATACATATGAGTTTGATAACAAGTATAATGGGTTGACTTCAGATTGTAATTTAATTACCGATTCAGATAAGATTGATTATAGAATTATAAACATAATTGAAGAGTTTAATATACAAATACTATGTTATTCATGTTCGATATTTCATAAAAATGTAAGAGCAATACCGCTTGGTATCACATGGCAAGTCCAAATACCCGACTCAATAACTTCTATAAATATTGACAAACAAACATTATGTTATGCTAATTTTGGTATACCAACAATAGAAAGATGGTTTGGTAATCCACGACAAGACGCATATAATAAAATAAAAAATAAGGATTTTATTTTGATTGAAAATACACAGGAAGATACAAGTATTCGAAAAATGAATAATGATTATAATAATTATTTTAATCATCTATTAAATAGTAAATTTTCTATATGTCCCAGAGGATGTGGTATTGATTCATATAGAGTATATGATAGCATATTATGTAAATGTATACCAATTATGTTAAAGAATGGTGAATATTATAAAAATTTTGAAAAATGGCCTATATTGTTTATAGACGACTATGATGAGCTAACCGCAGATTTTTTACAAAATCTCAAAATAGATATCGATATATCATTAATCGATATGCAAAATTATATGTAAAACTCTATACAAACAGAACTAATTTAGATATTTACTAATATAAAAACACACAAATGTATTATATAATGTATACGTCAATTCATGTATTAGGTGAAAGAAATTGTGGAACTAACTATTTACTTCAATTGTTAAAAGGAAACGTTGGTATACCAGTATATGATACATTATTAGTACATAAACATTTTATTTTTGATAAGACTATTATAGAAAAACATAACGATGTATTATTTTTAGTCATAACAAAAGAATTGGAACATTTTTTAAAAGCATTATATAATGCCCCTCATCATGTAATAGGAGTACCTTTAAATAATAAGGGCATTTCATCATACGCAAATACATCAATATCTTTTACAGATTTTTTACAAACCAAAATAGAAAGCGATATTAGTTTTACAAACAGTCGTCCAGACATTAAATATAAATACAATAATTTGATTGAAACGAATGCCAACCCTGTCGATTTGTATTACGAAAAGTTGATATTTTATCTCTCTTTAAGAGTGAATAAACATCAAAATGTAGATTATATTAAATATGAAGAACTTAATAATAATCCAAATATGTTGATAGGATTATTAAAAAAGTATAATATTTCAACCAACTTAACAAATATTAACAACGTTACTTTTTATAAATCCGATAAATCAATCGAATATAAACCAACACCATATGTAGAATTATCATCTACAGATACGGGTATAATAAATAGATTGAAAAATGAATCCATTAATAGTAAGATATATACAAGTAAGATAAATAATATAAATATCGAATATGATAAAGAAGAATACTTCAAAAAAGATTATGAAATATATGGTAATATTCAAAATAAAGAATTAAAACCGATTCCAAAGATTATACATTTTATATGGATTGGTTCAGTTATACCAACAAAATATATTAATAACATAATCCAGTGTAAACAAATTAATTCTAACTGGAAGGTTTGTTTATGGTATGACAATAATAATACCAAACAAGTTGAACTACCGGAAATAGAAAAACATCATATAAGCGAGTTAGATATTATATGTAAAGATTCTTATGAATTTATTAACAACTATGGATTTAAAGCAGATATTTTAAGGATGGAAATAGTAAATATACATGGTGGTATATATTCTGACATTGATAGTAGTTGGATAAATCCATTGGGATATCCATTTGAACATGAATTTGTAAACATACGTGATGATTTCCGTTTAAAGAATATTAGTAATTCTTTATTCGGGTTTAATACAAATAATCCTATATTACTAACTATGTTAAAAAATCTAAAAAGACATTTGTCTCATGTGGAAGGTATAGTAGGTAAAAATAAAAGTTATGTGCCAATTTTCAGTGGTCCAGTTTTATTCAGTCATTTTTTTGAAAAATATTTTAAACATCAATATCAATTGAATTATATCCATCAAGGGTTTTGTATGTTAGGAGGATTACATCAAAATGATAAAGCTTGTTATAGACACTTTGGAAATTATAAAGATTTAATTTTTACATATCAAACATTTGATGGCAATTGGTAAACCATATTATAATTTGAATTACAAATACAAATTATAATTTTTATGAAAATACAGATAATAATATACATGGATGACTATTTATATCTGGAATAACTTTAAATATGTCTGGATTTTGCTTCCATAATAACGCCAATGCGAGTTGTTCGTTATTTACATTATTATTATCTAACATTTCGTTAACAAAAATTCTTTCAACTTCTTTTTTAACTTCCAGTACGATATTTTTATCACCTCCAAACATTCCACCTTTAAATAAGTTATCAGCACCCCATATAAAATTATCATTAATTGTATACCTTTGTAGATCTTGTCGTTGTTGAATGATGAATTTATTACCGAATTGATTAATAACATTTTGTTGTTTTGATAGACTCGGAAACTGAGTAGAAAGATTCATATTTTGAAAAAATCTGGATATGCCCGCATCCATCCAGAAGAAATAATCAGTTTTAAATGGGTTATTTTGTATTGCGTCATTTAACCAGCCAAACTTACTATATTGTATTACATTATATTCCGGTAGTTTACATTCAACGCGGTTAGGGTAAGCTATTTTATCTTTATACTCAGTACTATTTAATATTTCGGTCATTTTTGGTAGATATTTATAATAATCCGCATTCTCTAACGTATCTTCTTTAATAAAGGTGTTATATCCATTGGGTCTGTTTTCTTTCATAAAATCGACAAATTTAGATTCAGTAACAATATACATGTTACAATTTAATTGAAGTGTTTTTTGTATCCATGATAGATAATCATTTAATTTCCTTCCGTCGCCATTCTTTTCTCTATTTATATCAAAAAATGCGGTAACAATTGTAGTATTATTAAAGTCAGTATTCTGAATTGAATTAAAACCCATTATTTTGGTAATATAATTAGTCATAACATTAGACCATCCATATCCAACTTCCGCAAAATTACGAATTTGTCTACGCATTGTACTACTTTTAATTCGATTACTATCTATAGCATTTTGGATATATTCCAAATCGTCCATTTTATCGTCATCAATAATTGTAATAAAATCATTTGGTATTAAATTTTTCCCAGATGTTTTATTCACTACAACCCCAATACCTGACGCGAAAGCCTCTTTAATAACCAATGGGTCAGCTTCTCCAGTACTTAATAGTAACATATTTCCATAATCAGTTAATTTTGCCATTACTTCATCGCGAGTCCAAGAACCTTTCCAATTATTTAAACTGTCACCTCCGGGACCAATAATATCAATATTATTCAGATTGCAATATTTATGTTGTCCTTTACGGTCTGAAATTTTACCAAGATATATAGTCTTATTTTGATGTAAACCTTGTGATTTAAATAGAAAACTATCGTAATCAACGCCGTTTTCTAATTTATGTATATAGTTTTTATCGGACCCATTTGCTAATAAAAATTCTATATCTTTCTCTGCTAATACCAAATTTAAATATTGATTATTCTGCACCATAAAATTAAATATACCAGAATAACCGTCAATCGTATGTTTTTCTGGTTGATCTATATAAGGATAGTGACTTGTAATGCCTATTTTTTTAGATGTTAGATGTGGTAATATATGAAATAGACAATCATATTGTACGTGTACAAAATCATAATTGCCATCATTTATTTCCTTTATTAGTTCCTGACAATAAGGGCTATTTATGTTCCGTTGTTCTTGTGAATTCGAACGTAATTTATTTACAATATTCACGTCATGTCCTTGTTTTAATAATTCATTGAAATAGTCCCATATTAATATTTCAACAGCCCCCCATCCATCTGGCGGTACAATCATGATACCAGGTGCAACCAAACATATTTTCATGATATATTATTGTATTAATTCATTGTATTTGTTTATTACATTTTTCCATGAAAATACTTTTAAACCATATTCACGTATTTGTTCTCGTTGAATAATACTAATTTCACGATTTTTCATAATTTCATCATTCACATATGAAATATTTGTCAATTTGTCATTGGGTATAACAGTTATAAATTCTTTAGATAAATCCAAATTAGCAGACGCGCATTCACTTACAACTACACCTAATCCAGATATTAATGCCTCTTTCACTACCAGAGGGTCAGCTTCGCCGTCAGATAATAAAACCAAATTCCCATAATGACTAAGATTACTATATAATTTGTCTTTGTTCCATTCACCCAAGTAATTTGACCGGGATACGTCAAATGATGAATTATGATAGTTTCCCACAAAATCTATACTTGATATACATTGATAAATATACTGTTTTTTTCGTTCTTCTATTTTTGCGAGATAAATAGATTTCCCTTTGTTTATAGGATTTATATGATATTTGAATTCATCCTCACGAGAACCATTATGTAGTACATTTATTTTGTTACTGGGAAATCCATATTTAATATATACTTTTTTTATTTGGTCTGAAATAACATTCAATATAAGTCTTTCTTTGTTTGCGATAACATGTTGAAATATATTTTTAAAATACCATTTCTGGGTTTCTTCAAAATTAGGCTGAGTAATATATGCATAGTGCGATGTATAAAATATTTTATTACATTTTAAATGAGGGGTAAGTATCACGTGGTCATCATACATAATATGAATCATATCAAAATCTACTGAATTGACTTGATTAATAACTTCGTTGAGATTTTTATTGTTAATAATGGTTACATCATGAGAGGATTTGAGGTTAATATAATAATCCCATATAACTGACTCAACAGCTCCCCAACCAGTAGGGGGTATTGGTTTATATCCAGGACCGATTATACAAATTTTCATTATGTATAACATTTAATCATTTGTTTATATTTTTTCTAATCATAATACAAAATGCTCCAACTAATTTTCTCTCTACTCTTCTTAGTAAATCTATCAACCGCTTATGACAATCATCTTACCCACACTGCTGTAAATATTTCTCAGGCAACATATTGTATGACCCAAACCAGTATGTGGGATTGTATTACATGCGATACAACGAATTCTTATGACAATATCCTTATTCAAAATGGAGAACAAGTAATATTTGGATACAATGAAGAATACGAATCTATCTTTGTTAGTTTTAGGGGTTCTGAGAACATACAAAATTGGATAGCTAATATTCAAGTATCTCAGACAAGACCATATCCGGAAACAAATATTGCGGTAGAAAAAGGATTTTATAACCTATTTGATTCCCTCCAATCAAATATATACAAAGCAATAGATGAACTCGTTGAAAAATACAATACAAATCAACTGCTACTTACCGGGCATTCTTTAGGTGCGGCTTTATCGACGTTAAATGCTTTCGATATTCTATATTATCAGAAAAATTACAAAATTCACTCACTAATTACATTTGGTTCTCCCAGAGTAGGAAATAAAGAATTCTCAAAAATGTTTGAAACCTATCATATTAATTCTATTCGCGTGACCCATTATTATGACATGGTTCCTCACGTTCCCGAAGAGTTTTTGGGGTATCGACATATTTCACAAGAAGTATGGTATAATGAACCAAATACGGAATATACATTATGTGACGATGAAAATGGAACGGAAGACGATAAGTGTAGTAACTCTTGTTCTCCTACAAAATGTACGAGTACATCCGATCATTTAGATTATCTACAAATTAAAATGGGAAGTGGCGGTTATTGTTGGTAACTTTTCGTAAAATATATATATGCAATAATATATATTTTAGAACAATGAATACACACGCAAGTTACGAGATATTCGGTACTCACCGAGCAGTACAATATAGACAAAATACACATATAGATGAATCCAACGCACGCCTTAATGGTCGTCATTTTGCTGATTCACCATTAGAACCAAATTTTGACATACGTCCAGTGCCTACAAAATACGCATTATTCCCTATGGTAAATCGTCGCAAACCAGTTACGGAAGAGAGATTACCATATGTAGACTATAATCAAGGAGCTAATTTTACTCCCGCAGTTTCAAAAGGTCCTGTATCTGGATACATGAATGGTATAGATATTGAAACGACATTACGTAATCAAACATTCGCAAAACAAAGAGGTTTAGGTCAAGATATGTATGTACCATCATCTGAAAGTGATTTATACAAAGTATCTGTAGTTTCGCGACCATCAGAACAGCCACATATGGGGTTATTCTCACAAAACACCTTTAGTAATCGCGCACATCCGAATGTTGAAAATACGACTATAGGTAATGATAAATTCTTCAATCATACCCGTACACAGTTACGTAACTCTGCGTAAATATAAAATTGATGGTTCAAAATTATATAATGGTTTATTATATAATTTATTAATAAAATGTTCAAGTACATAAATTCTATATTAACATCGAATAACTCAAATAATATGACCTATAAGTGGTTAGTTACGGTAGCTTTATTGTATGCTACTGTAAAAATATTGAATAATACAAACATACCATATGAAACAGTGGAAGGATTTAACCAAAGTAAACCTTACGTGTATAAACGCAATGAAGATATATATGATGATTTTATTGCTGACATATATGATACATTACATGATACTGAGGAACAAACTGATTGGGAACTCGCTCAGATTGTTAGAATAACATCCCCAGATGTAAATAATAGTGTATTTTTAGATATAGGTTCTGGTACAGGATGCAGTGTAAATTTATTACAGAAAACTGGATATAAAGCGTATGGTGTAGACAAATCAAATGATATGATTGAATATGCTGAAACAAAATATCCAAACAGTGATTTTATTAATGCTGATGTAAACGACCCATTATCGTTTGACCGTGCGAGTTTTACGCATATATTATGTACGAAAACTACATTATATCAATTCAAAGATAAAAAGAAATTCTTTTCGAATTGCTATCACTGGATGATACCAAACGGTTATTTAATCGTCCATCTGGTCGATAGAAAACGATTTAGTATATTTGAACCAAAGGACCCTACTAAGGTTGAATGGCAACCATTAATACCTAAGAAACCCAAAAGGCGTACTAATGTGACGTCTGAATATGAAGATTTTAAGTATAAAGCAAATTATTCATTTCCGGTTAATTTAGAAGAAACAAATGTGGTAAGTTTTACCGAGTCGTTTACTGATAAAGTAACAAATCATGTTCGTCATAATGAACAAACTTTATATATGGAAGATATCCGTAATATTATAGATATAGCAAAACAAGTTGGCTTTATATTCCATGCTAAGGTGGATATGGAACCATTGGGAGATGATAACCAATATTTATATATATTAGAAAGACCACACTAATGCCGAAAAAAACTACAATTTATCTACCAAAATATATTAGATTCATGATTCAATATATTTTTTCTTCTCTCTTTTTCTTCTTCTTAGTTTTATTTGCATATATAAAAATACGATACCCGTTCTGGAATAACCAGCCAGTATTTCATAGTTATGACTATTGGCGTTTTTTCTATAGTGTTCCTTACATTATATATAAATACCGTCCTGTAAAAACAAAATATTGTGATTTTCATCAAATAGAGACAGTGTCCTATGTTGAATGTTCTCAACTTGTTAAACAAAATGTGATTAATTTACTCCAATGTTATTATATTCCTTCTGAAAAAATATTACATACAATTACCGAAAAGGAAGTAGATTCTATATTAACAGGTACAAATGAACCTTGTTACATATCGACATTTAATGAAAAGATTATTCAAAATAATGGAGAACAAGGAACATCTATATTGGTAAACCCCGAATCCATTGGATGTATTACATCAAGACCATATAAAATGTTTTATCGTCCAACGCTAACCGAACAAGTATATACATCTGAACCCTTATATTTTATGGATTATTTATGTGTAAAGAGAGAACGTGATGTACAAAAATTAAATAGAATATTGTTACAGACACATGAATATAACCAACGAACAAAGAATCCGGATGTTCTCATATCTTTGATAAAAAAAGAGATAGATTTATTCCAAGGAGTTATTCCGGTAGTGAAATACAATACATCAACCTATTATATTCCTATACTACATCAAGTTAGTTTACCCACTGATTGTGAGTTAATTAAGATAGACCATACAAATATCCATATTTTGACCGATTATCTATATGATATGACACATAATAATTATGAAAATACGGAGAACATGTTTGATATGTGTATATTACAAGATACTTCGTATTATTTGTCGCAAATAAAAGCAGGAATAACGCATATATATTGTCTACGCCAGAAAAAACATGTATTTGGGATATATTTCTTTAAAAACACATACACTGAATATGAGGATATAGAAGGAAATGTGTTAATGTTCTCATCAAGTATAAAAAATACGAGTGATAATAATGTTTATTACAGTGGGTTTATAAATAGTATGTATACAATCTTGAAACAAAAACAAAACAAATATAAAATGTTAATGATTGAGAACATCGGTCATAATAACCATATAATTCCTCTATGGGAAACGTATAATAGACCTATTTTTGATAACAAAACTGCTTATTATTTGTATAATTTCATTTATCCATGTTCTCCATTATTACCTGAACGAACCCTTATTATTATATGAATTACAAAAATGTGTATAGATAAATAAATGAATCAATACTTGTTTCAATGTAATAAAGTTCGTGATATAGAAAATAATATAGGCGAAGTTATGGTACCCGAATTCACAATAGAACACGTAAATAATATGGATTCAAATTATAACCGATATATTCCTGATATCATTACTATGGAATGCAAATTAGAAGATAACAAATATGACAAATTTTCAATAAAAGAATTAGAAACACAATTAGAGTTGACCGAACTTTTTATCGAACATATGAGTTATATTTTAGAATTACATAGTATGGTTACTGAATATGCGAATATACATGAAAAACACAACAAAATTTCTATGTATTTTAACAAAATTATCCCTCTAATACAAAACGCTAATAACAATTTGGAAGAGGTGATAGATGTCACTACAGTTTAGCTTTATAAACATCAATGTGTAGATTGATGTTTAGATTATCTGGTGTATTTACCAGCTCGTGCGAATGAATCCACTATAAATATTACAAACACACCCATAAAGGTATATAATAAAAATTCTTCTGTAATATTAGCGGTCTTTTCGTGCTGTTGACCTTCTAATAAATGAATCATGTAATTTATCTTTTCCATTAATTGAGTATCTCCAGATGAAGACCCACTTGAAATACCCATCTTTGCATAATATGGAGAGGGTACAGCAGTTGGTTTATGATTGTAACTTTGATTATAATTACTAAGGGTTTGTGAATGAGTATCATTTGCCCCATAGTTTTTCATTTCACCTAAAATATTTGCTGAAGCAGCACCTCCTGAATACTTAGGTGCTGGTGGAATATATTGTTTTATTTCAGTATCATCTGAGTAATCACTATTTAAATTAATTTTAGGTGGGGATAATGGTTTAAAATCGCCCATCTTATTATTATCGTCATCGTTTGAAGAAGTAAGTTTGTCTAACAAATCAGTTACACGAGAACTACGTTCATCACTTGAACTTTTAAATGATTCTATTGTATCCGACCCATTATTTTCATATTTAAATTCATTAACAGTCTCTTGTGGTCTTATTTTAATAGTCTTTCGTATACTTGGGGTTCTTTTTCTATTAGATGGTTCGTCATTCGTCCATGAGGATGCTGTTGCTACTAAAGACATAATTATATTTATTTGTATTTAAAAAATAAGTAGATATTAATTTCATAATCTGGAACCAAATTAGAATGTAAAAGAATATGTAGGGTAATTTATATAATGAAATTAAAAACCAATACTATAGCTCAGTTTATACCTATAATTGTCATATTCTTATTGTTGTCACAATATCGTGGATGTGTTAAATTCAGTAATACAATTTTAGGAAGGATGTTGGCAGTGTTTGTAATAATGTTTTACACAAAGATTGATAAGGTTCTCGGATTATTTGTTTGTGCGTTGGTTATTTTATTCTATCAAATGGATTGTATAGAAAATATGCTAAATATAGAATCATTTGATACAATCGAAGATGAAGAAAAAGAAGAAGAAAAAGAACCCGAATTTAATGAAACTAAACCAGCTAAATCGTGCGATAGTTGTGGTGTAAAGGGCATTGAAACATTCGAGAATTATGATTCAAGTGAGAACACAGTCATCGAAAATGGTCCCGCTCAAGATGAATTTAGAAGAGAACATTGTCAAAAAGGTGTTTTAAAACATAAAGATATGAATGTAAAAAATGAGATGGCACAACACGTATATCCAGAATTAAAATTCCAAAATGATTACTGTAATGCATGTTCTCCTACATGTAATTTCTCAATCATAGAATCTAAATTAAGAACTGAAAATAAGTTGTTACCCAATTTCTCAAAGTAAAATCTAAACATAATGTAAATAAATAGGATGGTAAAGTCTGAAATGAAAAATATGTTTGATTATTTACACAATAATATACAACGAATTAATGATAGTAAAATTTTCGCAGGGTTAATGATAATAACCTTAAATATAGTGTCAAAATATGTAAATATAGGTTTGAGTAAATCCATGGAATCGTATTTGAAGTACACATTTAGTCGTCAATTATTAGTGTTCTCTATCGCGTGGATGGGTACTCGTGATATATACATAGCGTTTACTATTACTATATTATTCACATTATGTGCTGAATATTTATTCAATGATGACAGTGTATTTTGTATTTTATCTGAAGATTTTAGAGATTACCATGCGACATTAACAGAGAACGATAAAAACAATTCAGAAAAAGTAACTGATGACGAAATTCAAAAAGCTAAAGATGTTTTAGAAAAAGCAAAAACCCAAAACAAATTACGAGACGATAATTTCGAAGGATTTTCTATGAAATAATGACCATAATTTATGAATATTATGCGAATAATATATTTGCATAATATAATTAGTGTCATCAAAATGAGTTTAAACGTTCAAAAATTAAAAATAACGTTATTAACAAATGCGACGAACAATAAACCAATTGAATTTACAAAAGACGTATTGTATAAATCGCCTTCAGACATTGAAAAATACCCATACATCACAACCAAACAACTGTATCCAGAAGGTTACTTATCAAAATTAGATTACGACAAAATAGTAAATATTTTCTTCAACAAAGATAATTTTGAAGAAATGTTAAACGAAAATAAACCGAGCAAAAACGGGCAAGATGAAGCTTACATTACCAATAAAAATGTAATGTTAATGTTACAGTTGTTGTTATCAACAAAATATTTTATAGTAAATAATATTCATCAGTCATTAGACCTATTAAGTAATACAGATTCGAATAATTCCATATTTTACAACCCATTTAATACAAAAATTTCATATGTAAAAATAAACGGGAAACCACATACAGTAACAAAAGCAGTTTGGTTAAATGATACAATAAATCACCCAAAATACAAGGAAGTGATGAATACTGTCGGGGATGTAATTGCCAGTTATATGACAAAATACCCCAATGACCCTACAAAACTGAATAATGAAATGATACGTTTACGTACTGATACAGTTAAATATGATGAAATATCATATAACTTACGAAGTAGATTACTACCTACATTACGATTCCCTTATCGTGAATCTTCAAATATAGAAATACAAAAATCTATTAATATGGACAATAGAATAGAGCCTGAAATTCCATTAATTGACATGAGTAAGAAGCAACTATATAGTCTTATAACCAAAGAATTATTATCTAAAGAACAACAAGAAGAACACAAAGGACTATTGAACAATTTAAAATTAAGGGAATCAGATTCCTCTAATAAAACTGACTTTATAAACCTAATAAACAAGTATAATAATTATACACGTGAATTTTACGATAAATTCGAGGCGTTATATAAACGTTATGTGCTGAATAATAAAGACGTAACTATACCTCGTGAAATACTGGATATAGGTATTGATAATATTAATATAGGATACAGCGATGAATATCCAAAAAAAGAAATTTTTGTTATGTTGGATTTAATCGATGGTGAAGTAAATGAAGATAATAAAAAAGAAATATATTGCCCGTATACCAATGAATACTTGGGAAATTTATTAAACAATCTTGTATATGATATGGAATCGTCAAAAATACTAAAAACTAAAAAATCTATATATTCAACTGAAGATAACAAAAGTAAACCATCCAAAAAGTATAATAATAGTACTTCATCCACAAGTAACATCAAAGACAAATCATCAAATACAAGTAGTAGACCAAACATGAACGCACCAAACACGAACACATCAAACAAGGATGTAAATTCAGATTTATTTTATTCTCAAATTTTTAATAGAACCGAAAACAAAGAAATAGTAGACAAAATGAGACCATTTATAAAAGATGACGATATAATCAGTTTTATAAAAAAGAATTCAGAACTATACGATATAATCGGTAAATCAACAACAACTACCTCGAATAATAAATCTTTTATGGACCAAATAAATAGGTTAAATGGTAGATATAAAACAGAAATCGACATTTTGAAGCAAAATAAGAAAGGTTCTATGCGATTGCCAATTCAATTACAAAATATAGACAATGATATATTAAAATATGAATTTTATTCAACTGTATTAAATAAGATAATAGCATATGAAAATACAAAACCTAAGTCTTTAGGTGGTGGAAAGAAGACAAAAACAAGAAAATCAAAAACAAAAAATATAACAAAAAAATCAAGATAATAACATGAATTAGAACAAAAAATATATACAATATATTTTTTGTTTGGGATACGGTGTAGCTTTTATTATGTTGGTTTATTTATTAGTTTTTTTATAGAATGTTGGTTTTCCTTTTTTGAATTCACCAACTTGGTCTCCAATATCTTCATCTTCAATAATGGCATATATAGGTCCATCTGTTTCATTTGTTGCGTAATATGATTTATTTTTAATAGTAACTTCGTATACTTCTTCTTCTTCTTCTTCTTCTTCTTCGGCAGATTCTTCTACTTCAACTTCGACCTCGACTTCTTCTTCGGATTCTTCGACCTCGACTTCTTCTTCTTCGGTAGATTCTTCTACTTCAACTTCAACCTCGACCTCGACCTCGACTTCTTCGACTTCGACCTCTTCCTCCTCTTCGGATTCTTCGACTTCGACCTCTTCCTCCTCTTCGGATTCTTCGACTTCGACCTCTTCCTCCTCTTCCTCCTCTTCGGATTCTTCGACTTCGACTTCGACTTCTTCTTCGACTTCGACTTCGACTTCGACTTCGACTTCAACCTCTTCTTCTACTTCTACTTCTTCAGCAGATTCTTCTACTTCTTCTTCAGCAGATTCTTCTACTTCCTCTTCGACAGATTCTTCTTCAACTTCCACAATATTTTTGTCTTCTACCATCTCATTAGTAATTTTAGTTTCATTACATTTAGTATTGTTACCATCATCGTCATATGCGAATGGTTCATCTGTATTATTACATGTGTCCCGCAACTCATATGTTATATTTTCTGGCTCTTCTGAGATATCAATAACAACCTTTTCTTTTTTAATATAAACTTCTTTTACTGGTTCTTTTTTAATGGTATTCTTCGAATCAGATAACTTATCAAATAAGGTGTCAATCATTTTTTTCAACATTTCATTTTCTTTTTTAAGTTCTTTATTTTCATTGGTTAATCGTTTAACACATTTGAGTGTTCGTTTAACTATAGGAAGTTGTGCAAGAGCATTGTAGTTCGAGTTTAGTTCAGTATTGGATACCATGGCTATAATATTTTACTATTAATATCTTATTATATCATTTTCAATTTTATATTTACCAATATACATTGACCCAGTTCGGTGGAAATAAGTCAGATGTGTTATGTGAAAGTGATTTACCAAACCATTTATTTGGATAATATACCATTTTATTATCATTTTGATTTAAATATGCTCCCCACCAACTATATGTACTATTTGCGATGATATTATGAGAACATACACTCATAATAAGCATTTGTTTCCAGTCATCAATGTCATCACTCACTTTGACAAATTCTATGTCTATAAACATACGTGATAAGCGATTAATTATTACAGAAACCTTTTCGTTATCAATATCTTGACAAAAATACAAAATACGATAATTCTTATTCCTATGCATGGTTAAATTACAAATAGCATTATAGTAATACTGGAACGGCATAATTGGATGACAATTTTGAATATTTACGTAATCCCCTATTCTAAAATGCAAACTGATTGTTTCTTTAGTTGAGAATAAATCCGCATAATCCTTTTTAATAGCTTCTTGTTGGTCGTCAAGATTTATCATTTGTTTAATACTATCCCAATGTTTATCGAAGTATTTATAACTCTGATAGTAACCATGTAGTAGCATTTTTGGACCTTTTGGATTAGGTATTTTTTTATATTCAAACGATTTTTCATTATATACAGGCATTGACATTAATGATTCATTTGTCTCATTATGAAGTAAATTATATGTTGTCATATTTCGACATCCTATCAAAAATGTATTCCAATATGTATTTCGTACAGTCCCTGTGTGTAATTGGTCTGTATATGGTAAAACAATATTGCATGTATATTCTAATCCATATGATATAGTAGCAAAAATTTGAAAAAGTTGATTCCCGAGCCCCCCCATAGGTTTGATAGATATTGTAGTAGTCATTTACAATATCTATAATATTCCATTTATACCCTTTATTTACAACCTAAAAATGTAAATATAATAACATTATTCAAACAACAGCTTGTCTACAGTTGTTCTAACACAAAATAGTCGGTGTAACGCAATTCCTAAACCAAACAACCCGAAGAGTACAATAAAAAAGTTAATATTTTGAAAAAGTAATTTAATAAGAGCAGCCCCTATAAATGTAAGTATAACATCCATAATGGCAATATCAAATACCCTATATGAATGAATCCCTGTCTTTACTTTACCAAATATATCACTATACTTACAGTACATGTATAAATTATATACGGATTTAAAATATTGGAGATTTACAATAATTATAGCCCAAATGTTTCTTTGATAATTTCACTTTTACTGGGTCCTTTCTTTTTTTCACTCTGTTTTTTGACTTTGTAAACCCCGGTATTATTATTATTCCCCGATGAAGAACTATAATTATTCATGAAATCTTCATTTTCTTCATGTAGTTCCGGTAATATTCGCGTCATAGGCTTGTCAACTATCAATAATGTATGGTCTGATTTCAATAATTTCCTGTATTCTTGTATTGACAAATTACCATAAAACTTGTCTAATAAATAATATGGGTCAGGTGCGGGCTTAATATTTTTTTTAAAATTATAAACCTTACCATATATTTGATTTAATAAATGATATCTTTCAAATTTAATAGAATCGTCTATGTTCTCTTTCATCAGATATGCTGCAGCACATTCTGGACGACAAAACGAACCATATGCGTAAGTTTGATTATCTAAATCGTATTTTGGAATATAACATGACGGATTATCATATTCATAAGTGCACCAAAAACAAGCAGATTTCTTTTCGGGATAATCGGATTTATATAACTGTAATTTAATTTCTTTTAATTTCATATTAATATCTTTCATACTGATAACGTCAGTATCCGTTATTTCATCATTATTAGTCTCTACTACGTCTTTACATAAAGAACAAATATTATTTTCAGTCGTAGCTATTTGGGTAGTTTCTATATGCGTTGACTGTTCTTTTTCAATAGAATCATATATAGAAAAATTATTAACAAATGAATCATCATAACTTGTTACGGTTGGAGGTGCTGATGGATTATATCGCAATGGGTCATTTACGTCACTATATATATTATTATTATGTAAAGTCATGTCATCCATAGAACATTTTAAATGAAGAATGATATTCGTAATATTCGTATTTTCATTAATATCATCATCGGACTTGAGTATTAATTTTCCCCCTTTCGGTTTCCGTCCGCGTTTCTTGGGTATTTTCTCCTCTTGAACTGAATCTGTTGATTCAACCATTTCGGACTTCTTTTTACGCCCTCTCTTCTTTTTTATAGGTTCTTCATGTAATACTTCCATAAGTGTTATATACGTAAATAACTCAAATAACTTTATATGGTTTAAAAAATGTATTTGGCGTATTATGCATAAAAAATATGTCAAATATAGATTATAATATTTACACCTTGTTGAGTTATACATTATAGCATGTGCGACACATGGGTGCATAATTATTAGTCCCAATAACTACTTGTTGGTCTTCGGTAGACAATCTTTTTGAAAATATTGCGGGTTGACTACAGTTAACACATATTGCTGATAATTTTGTAATCTTATCACATAATGGAATTAAATCCAATAGTTTACCAAATTTGTTACGTTTAAAATCTCCGTCTAATCCACATATATAAACGTTTTTTTTATATTTTTCGACAAGTTCAACTACAGATTCATATAAATCTGGGAAAAACTGTCCTTCGTTAATTAGTATAGTATCATATTTAGATATCATATCTTCTTGACATACTTCATTTATAGTGTTTGAAAATACACAAGGAATCATAACCTTATCGTGTGTAGATAACATAGAATCGTGGTATCGTGTATCGGCAGTGAAATTAATGACTTTAATATTTGTATTGTTATTGTATTTGTCGTTATATATATCTATTAATCGCGTCGTTTTGCCTGAAAACATAGGACCTATGATTAATTCCAAATATCCGTTATGGTGGTTAGACATTCTTTATAATGTCTGATAAATTATTGTTATATGATTTTTATAAAATATAAACACAATCTACTAAATTCAATTTTTAGATATTAATCATAATAATCAACATAAATGGAAAGAGTATATAATGTATATATGACAAGTATTTATCAAAGCGTTCCATGGGTAGAGAAGTATAGACCCAGTAATTTTTCAAAAATCGTGTTAGACCCTATAAATCGAACCATATTCAAAAATATAATTAACAAAGATTATTTTCCGAATTTATTATTTTATGGTCCACCGGGTACAGGTAAAACTACTACCATTATTAATTTGATAAACGAGCATCAACAAAAGCATAGTAAAATAAACAAAGAAAATGTAATACATTTGAACGCGTCGGATGAACGCGGAATTGATATTATACGTAATCAAATACAACAGTTTGTGAAATCGAATAGTTTTTTTGAACCGGGCATTAAGTTTGTGATATTAGATGAAGCTGATTATATGACAAAAAACGCCCAACAAGCGTTGAAATATTTAATGCAGTCAACGAATTATAATGTTAGATTTTGTTTAATATGTAACTACATAAGCAAATTAGTAACATCATTACAAAGTGAATTTATATGTATACGTTTCGACCAATTGCCTGAAAAAGAGATTTATAATTTCATACATAATGTAGCCAAAGAAGAACATTTACCATTATCTGAAATTGACATACAAACTATTCAAAAAACATATAGGTCAGATATTCGTAGTATGATAAATTTTATACAATTAAATCAGAATTTATCAAACTGGAATGGTAGTATTATTACAAACGACATTTGGAATCAAATATACATGCAGCATCGTGGTAATCATGTAAACGAATTAAGACAATTTATTCAAGATATCAGTATAAAATACAATATAGACAAACAAAGCATTTTCATAAAGTATTTTAATTACATCATTCGCAATAAAACCCAAAATATAAACCAGCAGTTTTTAGACAATATGGAAGTAATAACGCATACTGAAAAATCCGATTTAAATACGATTTTAGATTATTTCTGTTTGAATTTCAAAGATAGCTATACATAAAATTGAAACAATATAAACATATCTATATTGTTTCAATAGTTAATATAAATGGAAAATATGGTAGATGATGAATGGGATAGTTTCCTATCAGATCAAAATACAAATAAATGTGGATTTTCATCATCAAAATCATCATTCATTGAAAATAATAATATAGACGAAATTAGTGGCGATGTCCCTGAATGTCAAGATTTGTATATATCAACAACTACCAAGGTGTTGTTTTTAAACCAAATTATAGATATTCAAAATATATATTGGAAAATTCCAATAACTGACTATTGGAAACCAGAATCTGGGGTTATTAAGAAACAAATTAAGATTGTTTCAAAAACACAAGAAGAATTGGATGCTTATTATTATAAATTAGAAGGTATAAACTATTATAATGAAGTAATTATTAA
>Ga0222674_1000312_pt1 | contig 20150 bp, 20 predicted proteins | sample AntAcemetagen866_FD_179804 | JGI IMG/M metagenome (GOLD analysis project Ga0222674, IMG submission 179804) | Saline water microbial communities from Ace Lake, Antarctica - #866 | ecosystem: Environmental > Aquatic > Non-marine Saline and Alkaline > Saline | place: Antarctica: Ace Lake...
TGAGGACATACAAAAAATAATCAGACGTACACCAAATTCGAGACAAACCCTGTTATTTTCTGCCACATTTCCAGCAGAAATATCCGAGATGAGTAAACACATCCAACGCGACCCACTCCACATCAGCGCCGATCAACCGTCACAAAATATAGATATCGAGCAATTTTTTTTCGAAACCAAAAAAGACGAGAAATACGAAAACCTATTATCTCTCATCGCACAGTATAAACCCAAATCAAGCATCATCTTTTGCACGACGAAAATTCAGTGTGACGACGTCGCAAATTACCTCTGCAACCACGGTTTAGCTGCGCTAGCAATTCACAGTGATCTGGAGCAAGAAGAACGCGACGAAGTTATGGTTCGTTTCGCAAATCAAAGCGCATCATTCTTAGTAGCCACAGACGTAGCGGCGCGAGGTTTAGATGTGAAAGACCTTAGCGCAGTTATAAACTTCGAACTCTCTAAAGATCCCGAGATACACGTTCACCGGATAGGTCGAACCGGGCGAGCCGGCAACAAAGGCTTAGCATTAAACCTCTACAATAGATCAGAGGTATTTCGCATCAAAGCAATTGAAGAGTTCATCGGCCAAGACTTACCAAGGGAATGTCCTTTAAATAAATTTACAGATCACACAATCAACTTAAAACCAAGTATGGTTACTGTAAAAATATCTGGCGGCAAGAAGAACAAACTTCGACCTGGAGACATCTTAGGTGCTTTAACTAAAGATGCTGGAATCGAAGGTAAACACATTGGGAAGATCAACATCTTTGATCATCACTCCTACGTCGCCATTCACAAATCCCACGCTGAGACAGCGAAAGAAAAACTAACGTCATCAAAGATCAAAAATCGCAACTTTCATTTACGTATTATTCGGTAGCTCAAGCGCTATTAAGATTTCTTCAAATAAGCTGCGACTAGTACAATACGAGTACCATTAACCCGGCCTTCCACAAATTTAGCGTCATCTGTTAAAGAAATATTCTTAACAGACGTTCCACGCTTAGCCGTAAAGTTTGCGCCTTTGACCACTAAGTCCTTAATAAGCGTAACAGTATCACCCGAAGCCAAAACCGTACCGTTGCTATCAATCGTCGTAACGACATCACCGCTATCCACGACACCAGCATCTGCCCATTTTTGATTTTCTTCGTCTAGATATAATTGCTCCAGTAGGTTCAAAGCATTGGCATCCCCACCCATACTTTTAAGCACCCTATAAGCTAGCACCTGCACGGCAGGAACCTCACTCCACATACTTTCACTTAAGCAATACCAGTGCACCGGGTCCATCAACTCTGGGGATTCAATCTGCTGCCGGCATTTAGCGCAAAGTAAAACACTCGTATCTACACTCGCTGCAGAATTAGGTTTCACATCGTAAACAGACAATTCAACATCTGATGTACAAAGCTCACACTTGGAATTAGCACGTTGATTAACTTTTTTTTCTAGATCCATATCCGGCATCCAATCAAATAAATCTCTTCTAAAAGCATCTATAAGATTGAAGTGTAGTATCAGCACCCAGAAAATACCACAACAAAGAAAACCTCGATAAACTACTTGGAGAAACCCGGATTTTGTTGACTCATATTAGTGGCCCACTCTCTCCAGTTTGCTGCCTTAGAATCAACAAAAGGCGCGACTAAAAATGCTTTACCATCGTCCCAGTCTTTTCCTTGCTGAGTATACTTGGGCTTAGTAAGTCTCACAGTCACTGACATGGGAATAAATCGCAGTTTCTCAGGAACAGCATACATAACTGCACTCAAAACTTTAGCTTGATCGTTAATACTCGATTGGGCAGTTTGAATATCACTTTGAACTTTAGAAATAACACCAAGTACCCCACTGGCACTCCCAGTAAGAGAAGGACTTAAAATGGAAGAAAAAGCTCCAGTGATGCCTGCTGAACTAGATAGAGCGGTTGAAATTTGTGTGATATTTAGTTCAAGTTCTTTGGCTTTTTGTAGCGTAGTAGAAATATTATTTTTTATAATCGTAAGCTTATTAGAAAAGTTCGTTAATAGCGGAGATGAGCCATCAATAGTCGCAAAGTTCTCACCCAAGGAAAGCTCAACTACTTTAGAACCGGCTACTTGAGGTGCTTGTTTGTTAAGTTCTGTAATCCCATACACTAGCCATATCGCATGCTTTACAAACGGTACCCTGGGAGCTCTTAAATATGTGAGAGTTACCTCCACAGAGGATGTAGCCGAATCCCAATGACACTTCTCGATGCTATTTAATGCATACGCGGTTGGGTAGCGGGTAACTATCCGCTCTATTGCTTGCTTCATACCAGGAAGAAATCCTGTAGATACACTACTTACTGAAGTACCGAGATTAAGACCTAACATAGATGAAAAGTGTTGAATGGGAGGGGTTATACTAGCCATTTTCAGGCTGACTCGCTTCATTGCTTTTTTTATTTCATGGGGATCATTACAGGGATCTGTCTTATCACTAAGAACCAGAGTACGTGCTGCTTCAAATGCTGCGTAACGCATAAAGTGTTTATCGACCCACATAAGAGACAGCTCAAAAGTCAACATGGTAACAAAGATGAATAGAGGAAATACAATAGCAAACTCCACCCCAACTGACCCTCTACTATGTTTCAAAATTCACCTCCTTTATAGACGTCTTTAGTCTTCCCATGGTTTTTACCCAATCACTTGACTGATATTGCACATCATATGTTTTCGGCAAGTATGCAATTTCAGTCAAATACAGCATATGTGATCAAGATATCAATATCGTCGACACCAACCTTAGGAGGACACAATGGTGAAGAAGTTTTTTATGGGACTAGTATTTTTGAAGATCACAGCCTTCAGCTCAATCGCAGTAGCTGAGAACCAATACCTCTTAGGAGAAAACGAGGTGATCTTAAATTCTAAGTTTCTAGCTTGGGCTCAAAACTCGACCATTTTAGGAAGTAAAGCTATGACCGCTGGTGCCGGCTATACCTATAGTCCCATGCCAATCTTAGAGCTGGGTTTCTACGGAGCGGGGCTAGTATCAAGTAACAAATCAGATAAAACTGAAAACAAAAACATTAACATGGCTCATTATGGATTCTTAACCCGTTATCATGCTTATCAATACAAATCATTTGCCGCGCAGTTATCTGCGAGCTACGGAATGGGTACTGTGGGCTACCGTTCGGAAGACTTAGATGATAAAGGTAACAAGACCTACAAACACTCGCATCTAAAAGCTATCTCACCTAGTATTGGTGTATTTTCTACATTGACATCTCACTGCAGAGTGGGCCTGCTAGTAGGTAAAAGAATAGTCAAAAGCGTCCAGCTAGCCGATGCCGGAAACTCCGATTTTTCATCCACGACCTATTCTATCGAGATTCAAACGGGGAATTTTTAATAACGGATAAAAATTAGAAAGCCAGACCCAAATAAAATGAATCAAACCCGTAAACTATGTCCGCGACGAAAGGAATACACCGAACAAACACACCGCAATGCAGAATATAGCGTTTAAAGCCCAGTAAACACCGGCGGCTACTAGACGTTTTTCATCGCCCATAACTAACACTTCCAAAGAAAACCCTGACAAGGTAGTTAAAGCTCCCAAAAAACCCGTCATTACAAAAAGCCGGACTTCTGGACGAACCTCAAGCATCGCTGGCGCAATAAAGCCGGCCAAAAAACACCCGATTAAATTAGCAGCCAAAGTCCCGTAGGGAAACGTCGGCGCCAATAAATTCATACTTGTCTGCAGCCCATACCGACAAACAGCTCCCAAGCCTCCACCCATAAGAATATAAAAAATCGCTACCATATACGCGCTCCTTTTCAATATCTTTCCATAATATCATAGATGAAAAAAATGCAGGAAATCCTTTTAAAGATTCCCTGCATTTAAACTTTGCTAGGTTTTGAAATTTATTGGCAGTTAACTTCTTTGACGATCAGGTCATTAAGAGTCTGCTCTAACTTACTAGAGTCAGACACTTCAATTTTACTAGTACTAATCGAATCGATTAAACTGGTCTTGCCATTGGTTCCCATGAGCTCATCAATAACTGCTTCTGAGTAATTAAGGCCTCTAAGAATTTCAATATGCTTAGTAACTCGTTGTTGATAAGAATTCTGCCCAGTAACCATAACAGTAACGATTTTAACATTCTGATCAAGAAGACTAGACTTCACCGAATTTTTAACCGCTACCGGATTATTATCAGTAGGCTCACCGTCGGTTACCAAGATAACTAACTTTGATCTTTCGCCTGAATTAATACCTTTAAACAGTTCAGACGCTTCATTCAGCCCGGCACCATAAGGTGTAAAGCCTTGTGGATAACGACTAAAGTTCATCGCCGATTGAATCGAAGCCGTATTATATTTCTCTACGCCTACCCACTCATCAGTATGAGTAACCGCACCACTGTAAGTGCTTTCAGGAAACGAAACGATCGATAGATTAGCAGTGCCTTTATTCGCTATCAAAGAGTTCATCTTATTAAACGCTGAAACGACAGATTTCTCGCGGTTCGTCTCGGCAGCACACTTAGTTAGTGTATACCCCTCGGCGTCAGTTCCAATTGAAGTTGGATTTGAACAATCAGTCGTTGAATTTGAGCCTGAATTATCGATAACAAATGCTACGTCTAATCCTTTGATCTCATTTCTTGGCACACACTCTTCAGGACTAGGTGTGGGCAGAGTTTGTTCTACACTTGTATCAACGGGTTTAGAAGACTTGGATTTTCCGCTACCCCTGAAAGTAGAGTTATTACACCCTGCTCCGAGCAACGTCAGTAATCCTATAATTGAAAGGTACCTTAGGTTTATTGGATTTATTGGATTTATCTTAATCGGCGAGTACATCAACAACCTCCACAAAATATCAACAGTTCGAAATAACTAGGAAAATTAAAGAAACGGTTTAAAACCGCAACTTATTTATAATATATATAAAATTTATATAAAAATCAATGTATTTTATTAAAATATATTATGAATTATATAGAATATCATAGATTATAAGTTTCTACTTCACTACTGCTCAGAAAATAGACTATGATACCGGCGAATTAGAGGATTAAGGGAATCATGCTCAGCTACAAGGATTCATTAGAGGAAATTACCGACTTTCTATATATGAGGTTGAATGGACTCGTGCCTCAAATCGAAATTCCAGCCAAAGCAGAGTTAATTCACGAAATCCTACAACTAAAAGAACAAAAGAACGCCCTGATCCTGGGCCATAATTATATGGAGCCAGCTCTTTATCACTCGGTCCCTGATCACACCGGTGATTCTCTAGAGCTAGCTCGACTGGGAACAGAGACCGATAAGTCTACGATAGTTTTCTGCGGTGTTGAGTTTATGGCAGAGACTGCTAAGATTCTGAGCCCTGAAAAAACCGTGCTACTTCCCGCTAAGAAAGCCGGGTGTTCACTAGCGTCTTCGATTACCGGGGAAGATGTTCGGGCTCTAAAAAAACGCTTCCCAGGAGTTCCCGTTGTTAGTTACGTAAATACTTATGCAGATGTTAAAGCGGAGACCGATATCTGCTGTACTTCTGGAAATGCCTCCTTAATCATAAACTCTCTAGACTCAGATCAAATTATATTCCTTCCTGACGAGTACCTTGCAAAGAACATTGCAAAAGAGACCGGTAAATCTATCATTTTCCCTAGTAAAATCTCTAGCGATCAAGCTAACACACCAGCAGAAGTTATTGGCTGGCATGGTAAGTGCGAAGTGCACGATCTTTTTAAGGTTACAGATATCGAAGCGGTAAGAAAGCAGCACCCCGATGTCGTAGTCTTAGCTCACCCTGAATGTCCGCCAGACGTCGTCGCTGCCTCAGACTTCTCCGGGAGTACGTCGAAAATAATCAACTACGTAAAAGAGCAGAACGCTTCGAGTTATCTGTTACTCACCGAATGTTCGATGGGAGACAATATAGCAGCAGAAAATAAAGATAAAAACTTGCTACGGTTATGCAGCCACCGCTGCCCTCATATGGCTCAGATCACTTTAGAAAACACCCGTGATGCGTTGTTACATAATAGATATATAATTGACGTGCCGACCGATATCGCCGATCGTGCACGCTCTTCATTGACTCGTATGCTTGAGTACCAACCCTAAGTTCTGAATGTTCAGGTTTTTGAGTTGACTATTTAACATGATACTACATGATAAAATCAGATGCTTGAGAGTGGCACTTCTTTGCAAATTTTGCGTGCTGGTGGGATACTCATTTTATCAAATATAACTAGGAGTGCCATTGAAGGTAAGGAAATTGGTAGAGACAGATTTATCGCAGGTAAACGATATTTTTAACTGGCATTCAGAGAATGGAATTTCTACTTTTAGCGACGCTACATCACTCGATGAACGAAAGGAGTGGTTTCAGAGATTCGACTCCCCAGAACATATAGCTTTGGTAGCTGAAGACAAAAATCAAGTTTTAGGAGTAGCTTGTAGTTTTGCATATAGAGATGGAGGAGTCTTTAAAAATACTGTTGAAACTAGTATTTACCTACATCATAAATGGATGGGGAAAGGGCTCGGGGGTAAGATGTACAGCAAGCTCCTAGAAGACCTAGAGCGGACTGGAGTGCATCGGATTGTTGTTGGTATCGCGTTACCAAATGAAGGCTCTATCTCAATTCATAAGAAGTTTGGCTTTGAGGAGATAGGGAAGTTCGACGAGTACGCCTATTACAAGGGTCGGTACCGTAGCTCAATTTGGATGCAAAAGCTTATGAAATAGTCGGCGCTGTCGAAAGATGTTTCCTAGCTAATATTTGCCAAACCATTAAATGATCTTGCAGCTAGACGTTCGATGTACATTGCTACGCTGCGTTTTGTCGTTCCAGCCACAAATCATATTCAGCCTGCATGTGAACCCACATCTCAGCTGTCGTCCCCAAGACTTTCTCCAAATCCAAGGCGAAAGCTGGCGTGACACCACGTTTTTCGTTCACGATTTCATTTATCTTTCTTGGCGAGCAGCCAATTAGACCTGCCAGCTGAGTCTGATTCAATCTCATCTCAACCATATACACTTCGTTTAAAACAGCACCGGGATGCATCGGCTTAGGATTTTTAACTCCCATATCCTTTACCCTTTATCCTTTATCCTTTATGATAATCTTCGATTTTTACGTCGGAAAACTTTCCATCTTTAAACCTAAAAGTAATAGCGCAAGGAAGCTTTATAGTTACGCTCCATTCGTCTTTTCGGTCACCTTTTAACTTATGGAGCCGGATGTTTGGCGGCTGCCCCTTAACCCTCAAGTCGTTCAAAGTTCTCGTGTTAAACATAATTGTTAAAAGAGCTTTAGCTCTCACGTGAAGGTCAGCAGGCAACTTCTTAGATCGATTGTTTTCCCAAACGTCTCGCGTCGATTTGTTACCAAATCTCTACACCATCAGCGCAGTTTGTTACACTGTTTCACACAATGGAATAACCCCCTCATAATAGCTTGTATTTATTGAGATTATTACATATAAAGATCGGAAATTTTAACCGAAAAGTGACAACCTGATGACCTATCACTTTCATTACTTAAAAGCTGGCTCTGCTAAAGCATTAGCATGTGGATTAAGACCCAAATGATGACAGGTTTGAAGCAACTCCTCAGGACTCACGAACGACTTAAGCGTAAGTTTTTCCCGAGACCCGTGAAACTGATAGTTAACAATTGCTGCTTCGTTACTAGCGCGAAATAAGGTTTCAAATGAGATCTTAGCGGCTACTAACATCCCGTCGTAATCAATTAAATCGGGAGTATCTGAAGTTCGGTGATAGTTCGCATTATTACTGACGCCGGTATGAAAGAAAACACCTGGAATACCAGCATTCATGAAAGGTACGTGGTCTGAACCTCCACCTGCGCTAGTAGTGATACTAATTCTACGATCAGGATACTTGGAATCGATACTAGAAATAATCCTTGAACCTACCGAAGAAGTACCACCTCCCAATGCTGCTAACTTATTACCATAACTTTTCATATAACCAACCATATCTAGGTTGATCATGTAGGCTGTTTTTCTAATAGGAAATATGGGATCAGAGCTAACATAATGCCAAGAACCTTCAAGACCGAGTTCTTCTCCCGAGAACCACATCAATACTACTGTTCGTTTAATATTATCTTTTGCAAGTGAAAGGGCTTTTGCAATGTTTAAAACAGATATTGTTCCTGACCCATTATCATCGGCGCCGTTGCAAATCTGATTGCTACCTGACGCACCACGACTACAAGTATAACCAAGGCCAAGCGAACCTGCATGATCCATATGCGCACCGATAACGACGTACTCGTGTTTAAGAAGCTCATGATTACCAGGAATCACCGCAACTATATTCGCAGTCTTACCACCTGAAGTCGGCCCGTTAGATATTCGAAATGTTTGCCGGTACTCACCATCTTTAGCTGGAGCAATTCCCCACTCTTTCAAATGATCGATGATATAATCCGCTACCTGTACGTTACCTTCGGTACCAGTCAAGCGTCCCTCGAACCTATCTTGTGTAATGTAACTTAACTTCTCTTGAATAAAGCTTTTCTCGATATTTGCAAGACCTAACGCCAATGCTTCTTCGTCGGTCAGGTCTTCCTCTTCTTCTGGAAGCTTGATCTCAGGTATAGACGGCTCTTCGGAGTCCGTCTCCTCAACCAAAACAACAAACTCTGCCAGCATCTCTCGAATCGTTTCAGTCTCAATATTCTCAGCTTCATAGACAAAAGCCTGCTTGTTACTATTGATAAAAACAATCGTACTTCGGCTAGAGGGCTTTGATGCAGGAGAGAAGTAATATCTTAATTTATTATCATCATCAAAAAGGGTGTCGATGTTGCCCCTGGGTGTTGTTGCCCGTTCCTCGCTACCTCTGATTTCATAATAGCTTCCGGATAGTTCTTGTTCCGCTAGCAATTCACCAATAACCACTGCATTTTGGCTACAGCCCAGGCATTCACGACTGGTAAAGTGCAGCACGGCAACTTCCTCCGGTGAAGTTAATGCTAACGAGCATAAAGATTCTGATTGGCCAATATAATTTTCCAGGTACAAAGCATCGGCCGGTATAAGAGGTTTGTCAGCTGATAGGTTATCAAAATTACGACCATGGCAGTCGGTCAACTTTTTTTCTACAAAATCATCACTTCTCGGCTCAACCACTGGAGTACTGCGCCGACTAATCGACTCGGGGCCACATCCGAATAACGTAACGATAAAAATACTTGTTAATACCTTAACCATAATGCTCTCCTTGCAAGGGTTTCATCGGTTTTTCAGCGCAAATATTTACCGAATGTTCATCAGTTTCAATCATATCATTTAATTCAGCAGAGTTCTGACCTCATACACGGTCATCAACTTCAAAATACATGACTATTATCATAGGGGCTTTTTGCTATTTTAGGGAAAGCTTAAAAGCAACCGTGCAATCACCACTCAAGGTCTCACCATATTGTGTCGATAAACATGACAGCTGTGAGGGTCCTACTGACCCAATAGCTAATGGGAGTAAACAACATGAAAAAGAAACAAGAAACCGAACAGGATCGAGTACGAGCAACTAGGTTCCGACCAAAAGAGCGGGTTGTCGTTCACTCCAAAACTATTGGAACCTATCTTACTTATAAATTGAGTACCGAAAACCTTTCTAGATCGGGCCTACTTTTAGAGTGGCAACAAAAACGACCGATACCTTTTATTGAGAACACAATCCTAGAGATGACTATCGACCCTGAGTCCGATATCTTAGGAAAACCACTACAGTGCTTAGGTAAAATAGTTCGAAGAAAAGCCTCCACTGATCACGAAGGTGAAACACAGTTTGGAGTTTCCATCATTCAAATAGAACAAGAAGATATGGAAGATTGGCATTCATGTATCGATGAGCTTTCATCCCGCGGGGCAGAAGTGATTCCTGGACTTGACATGAATGCAGTGACAGGTGTTCTTAAGACTGGCTAACAGCTAATTGAGGGTACTAGTCGCCACCCTTCTGATTACTTTATGAACACCGCCCACCTAAAGACTAAGACTGGAATATTTCCAGCGGCTTTGCTATGACTTTAAGGTAATAATTTAATCGATTGTGTCATAGGTAAGTTCTTGCTTCGAAAACATATAAGACTGATATTACTAATGACTACACCTGCAATGCTTGGTGTAGCATGTACCCATAAACCTAAGTTAGTTCCTTACGGAACTCCTGAGGAGCACTCAGGGTATGTTCCGGCACGAATTGCTGTTTTACCATGCCGCACCTGGCCTGATAGTGCTGGATTCGAAAAGCGCCCTCTAACTAACGTAACAGACGAAGACCTTGACGCTCTTTGTAAGAACTATAGCCAATTTGTGATTGATGGCTTTAAAGACCAACCCTACATGAGAGGCTTTTCACCTAAGTCGACCTTGGCCTTGTTAAGCGCTGCTGAACAAGAAAACTTACTAAACGAATTTAATAGCCATTGGCAGCATACCGACACCGATTGTCAAAAATGTGAGAACACCTCGTCTTTTTATGTCCAGTCCATTCAAAACCGAGAAGGTTGGCGGCTGTGGTTATCCTCATTGAGCAAAGCCGTTCGTAATGCCGATGCAATCATGGTTCCTTTTGTCTATTATATGTATGAGAAAACTTATCTCGACCGTGGACTCCTTATTTCCAAAAGAGCTGCCGGTGTTAGCTTATTTCTGATTGATACAAATAACGGTTATCTACTGTGGTCCGGAGGACGAGAAGCCTTCGCAAACGACCAGTTATTAGTGGGATCAAATGCAAATCAAAAAGGTACTTGGCCGGCTTGGACACAAGTAGAAGAACGGTTGTTCATCGAAGAGGTTTGGCGTGATTTTCCAGGACGTCAAGTTTACAAATAAAATATTGGGGTACTACAGTGGACTCATATGAACAGCGTTATCAAAACTCATTGACTCGCTTAGCAGAGAATCGCCGATCATCTGAATTGGGTGGTGGTGAGAAGCGCATAGAATCCCAACACAAACGCGGTAAGATGACAGCCAGAGAGCGTTTAAGATACCTACTCGATCCAGGTAGCTTTACTGAGCTAGACGCATTCGTAACTCACGACTGCACCGAGTTTGGAATGGAGCAACAAACCTTTCTTGGTGATGGGGTTGTCACAGGATTTGGAACCATTGAAGGCAGGTTAGTTTATCTCTTCTCTCAAGACTTCACGGTCTTTGGGGGGAGTTTAAGTTCAGCATATGCCAGCAAAATTTGTAAAGTAATGGATCTTGCGGTTAAGAATGGAGCACCGCTAATTGGTATCAACGATTCCGGTGGAGCAAGAATTCAAGAAGGCGTCGCTAGTCTCGGTGGTTACGCAGATATATTTTACCGTAACGTGCAGGCAAGCGGAGTCATCCCTCAGATCTCAGTTGTAATGGGTCCATGCGCCGGCGGTGCTGTTTACTCGCCAGCGATGACTGACTTTATTCTCATGGTAGACGATAGCTCCCATATGTTTATTACCGGACCTGATGTAATTAAGACCGTTACCGGAGAAGAAATTAGTTTCGATGAACTTGGCGGCTCGGAAACTCATACCTCCACAAGTGGTGTAGTGGACTTAAAACTTCCATCTGAAGCAGATGCTTTAGATACCGTAAAAAAGATGCTAAGGTTCTTACCCTCTAACAATATCGACGAAGCTCCTTCATCAGACTCATCTAACAATGAGAAAACGGACCAACTCGCTGAAAACAAAATCAAGACCTGCGTTCCCGCAAACCCCAATCACCCTTATGATATGAAAGAAGTGATTAACTGCATTGTAGATCAAGATAGTTTTTTAGAAATCAAACCCAGTTACGCACCGAATATTTGCGTTGGCTTCGCGAGACTTGACGGGCTGTCTGTGGGTATTGTCGCTAATAACCCCAATCATCTAGCTGGCGTTTTAGATATCAATAGTTCAGTGAAAGGCGCTCGGTTTGTAAGGTTTTGCGACGCTTTCAATATTCCTATCATAACGCTTGTTGACGTCCCAGGATTTTTGCCTGGCTCAGAACAAGAGCATGGCGGTATCATTAGACACGGCGCCAAACTACTCTACGCCTTCTGTGAAGCAACCGTACCGAAGCTTACTGTTATTACCCGTAAGGCTTATGGAGGTGCTTACGATGTCATGAGTTCTAAGCACATCGGAGCAGACTTGAACCTTGCTTGGCCCAATGCGGAAATTGCCGTCATGGGAGCAAAGGGCGCCTGTAATATAATATTCAGAAAAGACATAAAAGAATCGAAAAATCCGGAAAAGAAAACCGAAGAGCTGGTAGCATCTTATTCAGAGAAGTTTGCAACACCTTACGAAGCTGCAAAACGAGGTTATATCGATTGCGTGATTTACCCAGAGGAAACCCGTTCTTATTTAATCAAGGGTTTAAAAGCTGCATCCTCAAAAAGAGAGTCACAACCAAACCGTAAACATGGAAATATTCCTTTATAGAGTGTGCCAGTGAAGAAACTAAAAAAAGTTCTTATCGCCAATCGGGGAGAAATCGCTGTTCGAATCATCCGTACTCTCAGAGAGATGGGGATTCAATCGGTCGCTATATATTCGGAGGCTGATAAATACAGCGCTCACAGAAAACTAGCCGACTACTCCTTTATGTTAAAAGGACGGTCTTCTGCGGAAACATACCTGAACACCGACTTAATAAAAGAGGTGATATCACAATCGGGTGCCGACGGAGTTCATCCAGGTTACGGTTTTCTTTCTGAGAATGCAGATTTCGCTCAATTGGTTCAAGACTGCGGAGTTACTTTTATCGGCCCCGATGTCTCTGCAATTAGACAAATGGGTGATAAGATTACCGCTCGAAAATTGATGCGAGCAGCAGGTGTAGAAGTAGTCCCCGGAAGCGATGAACCACTTTCAAAATGGGAAGATATTAAAAACCTAGCTACCGAGATTGGCTACCCCTTGATCATCAAAGCTGCAGCAGGTGGCGGTGGTAGAGGGATGCGAGTAGTACGCACCGACCAAGAACTTAAACCTGCATTCGATGCGTGTACGCGAGAAGCATTAGATTATTTTTCGAATCCGGCCATATTCTGCGAACGTTACATAGAAAATTCTAAACATATCGAGTTCCAAGTACTTTTTGATCAGCACGGCAAAGGAGTGCACCTCTTTGAACGGGATTGTTCAGTACAGAGGCGTCACCAGAAACTTCTGGAAGAAGCACCAAGTAGTTTTTTGAATGACGAGCTACGTGCGAAGTTAGGAGCGGTGGCCGTAAAGGCAGGTGAAGCCGTCAATTACAGCGGTGCCGGAACTGTTGAATTAATCTGTGAATCACACGATCGCTGCTACTTCATGGAGATGAATACCCGGATTCAGGTAGAACACCCGGTTACCGAAATGATCACCGGAGTTGACCTTATCGCTGAACAAATTAAAGTGGCTAACGGGGAACATCTTTCCTTCAAACAAGAAGACATTAAACTTAATGGTTGGGCATTTGAAACGCGCATCAATGCCGAAGAACCTTTTAAAGAATTTCTACCGAACCCAGGTTTAGTAAAAAAACTAAAATTACCCCAAGGTCCTTTTGTAAGAGTTGATACTCATCTGTATGAAGGTTACACCATTCCATCTGAATACGACTCGATGATTGCAAAAATCATAACTTGGGGAGTCGATCGAAACGCAGCGATTGCCAGAATGAAGCGCGCACTTTCTGAACTCGAAGTAGAAGGGGTTCCGACTACAACTAGATTTCACGAAGCGGTATTTAACGATGCTGATTTCATTTCAGGAAATTTCGACACCAGTTATATAGAGAAAAAATATGACAGCATCATGAAAAAAGCCAAAGCGCCGCTGGGCAGCAATACCGATGTCGTCGCTGCATTCGCTGCCGTCATGAATCTTTGCTCGATCCAATCAAACCTTAGCACTTCCAAAAGCAGCTTACGGAGTGAATGGAAGAAAAAAGCCAAAATGGAAGCAAGGGGTGATTTATAATGGAATGGATGATTAAACGAGGCGACAAACAGTTTCGAGTTAACCTACCCAACCAAATACCCGATGATCAGTTATTTGAATTAACGGTCGACGAAACCGTTTATCAAGCTAGGTTCGAGAAAGCTCAAAATGCTTTTTACCTTAAAACCCCTGAAGGGGAGGTCTCATTAAATGCTCGGACCTGTCAAATCAACCGGTTTGATGGCGAGAGTGAGGCACAGATTGAATTTGACTTCTATAACCCGTTAGAAACTCAAATGGAGTCATTTCATGGCAGTGCCCAACCCTGGGTACCAGGAATGGAGAACCGTGCAGCTGCGGCCGCGTCTAAAGGGAAAACCCTAAGAGCGCCCATGACCGGAAAAGTACTAGATGTTTCTATAGCCGAAGGTGACCAAGTCGAATCAGGGGTCACATTATTAGTTATAGAAGCTATGAAAATGGAAAACAAAGTTTTTGCTCCGGTAGCAGGTAAGGTGGAGCAATTAAAAGTCTCCGCTGGACAAGCGATCACAGTCGGCGACGAGCTGTTAACGATCAAAGGAAATTAAAATTATCGAACTAACTGATCCCATCGTTTTTAAACGTAGCGATCATCTCAAATGTTTAGACAAAACCTCCGAGTGGGACATTATCATTATTGGCGGCGGAGCCACTGGGCTAGGAGTAGCGGTCGATGCCGCGACTCGTAATCACAAGGTTCTGCTACTAGAACAAGCTGACTTCGCCAAAGGAACTTCCAGTAAAAGCACTAAGCTAGTTCACGGGGGAGTTCGTTACCTGGCTCAGGGTGATATTCCGCTAGTTTTTGAAGCCCTACATGAACGCGGATTACTAGTCAAAAATGCACCGCACCTAGTTAAAGATCAATCATTCGTGATACCAACCTACAAGTGGTGGAATGGACCATTCTACGCTTTAGGAATGAAAATATATGATAAAATGGCAGGAAAACTCGGGCTGGGCACCTCACGAAAGATTGATAAAGCAGAAGCCGTAGGACTCATACCAAATTTAGCTGAAGACGGTTTACTTGGAGGAGTCCTTTACCACGACGGACAGTTTGACGATTCCAGATTAGCAATCAACCTTGCGCACACCGCTAGTGAACAAGGGGCTAGCTTAATAAATTACTGTAAGATTACGAATCTTCTGAAAGATGCAAATAATAAAGTTAGCGGTGTAGTCGCTACCGATCAGATAACTCAAAAATCATATAACATCAAAGGCAAGGCCATTATCAATGCCACCGGAGTATTCGTTGATGACATATTATCGATGGATCAAGGAGGTCACGTAAAATCAGTGGTCTCTTCTCAAGGCATCCATTTAGTCGTTGATAAAAAATTTCTACAAGGCGATTCAGCCATCATGATTCCGAAGACTCCCGATGGTCGCGTCTTATTCGCGGTGCCTTGGCACGACAAAGTAATTTTAGGAACTACTGACACACTAGTCGATACACCCTCACTAGAACCTAAAGCTCTTGATGAAGAAATAAAGTTCATACTGGATACTGCGGGCAAGTACCTCAAGACCTCCCCTAAAAAGTCTGATATTAAAAGCATCTATGCTGGACTTCGCCCGCTAGCAGCTGAGTCAAGTACCACTGGGAAGACAAAAGAAATCAGTCGAAGTCACAAGATCATCGCAAGTAAATCTCAGCTCATTACTGTGATAGGGGGTAAATGGACCACTTACCGTAAGATGGCAGAGGATATCGTCGATCAAGCTGAAAAAACCTGCTCGCTACCCAAAGTTTCTTGCACAACTGAAAACCTTAGAGTTCATGGTTCGACCAGTAAAAAATCTTCCATAGGCTTAAGCATCTATGGCAGTGATGCCCCTCATATCGAACGCATCGCAAATGAATCAGCAAAAATGAATGAGAAGATTCACCCAAAACTCCCCTACCTAAATGCCGAAGTCATATGGTCCTGCCGCCATGAAATGGCTATCAACCTTGAAGATATCTTAGCTCGGAGAACCCGAGCCATTTTATTAGACGCACAAGCTAGCCTAGAATCAGCACCTCACGTCGCCAGTTTAATGGCTAAAGAGCTAGGTCATGACAGTGAATGGGTTAACCGACAAATCGAATCCTATGCTCAACTCGTTAAAAGCTACATCCATTCGTAATAGGCTAATCTTTTTCATCAGCGATCTTAAGATATTGCTGCCATACTTGCCAAACCCTCTCACATAACCGAAAATAGTATATACACTATTTTTCGATCAAAATTTTCGTTCAAAGAACCGAGGGATTTATGTCTAAGTTCAAGCTCAAGCTACCTTTTAAAATTTCAGATCTTCGCGAATCCATTCAAACATTAAGTCTTGAATTAGGACTAATGAAAAATGCCTACCGGGGGTCTGGAGTCACGACAGCACAGGGTCAGCTACTTCTAGAAATCGATCGCTCTGAGCCCATCAACCTAATAAGCTTAGCCTCAATCATAGGCTTAGATAAATCGACGGTAAGTCAAACCCTCTCTCAATTAGCCAACCATAAATGGGTTTCACTCACAGAAAACACCAATGATAGACGCTACAAAACCATCCAGCTAAGTGATGAAGGACGAAACTTAGTCGAGAAAATCAATCAACAATTCGATCAACAGTTTGAAGAGTCTCTTAACAACCTAAAAGAACAAGAGAAAAATTCTATTGCTTACGGCATAGGTTTGTATGCTAAGGTCCTCGAAGATCTTCGCAGCCCGAAGACGCAGTCAGATGATAAAGCCACTAGGAAACGAAGCCCAAACGACTCTGCTACAAGGCTTGGCCGTGGGATAGAGGCTTTAATAGACTCTTAGCCCGTAACAAGATTGAGGAATTGATGACCGATTTAGACACTAGAAAAGACGATGTTTCAAACTATTACTCTGAAGTACTAAGCAGCACAGACGACCTACAAACAACCGCATGCTGCACCACAGAAGCAATGCCCAGTTACTTAAAACCCATCGCCTCGCAGATTCACCCGGAGGTATTATCACGCTTCTATGGCTGTGGTTCTCCTATACCTCATAGCTTGACCGGAAAAACTGTCTTAGACCTTGGCTGCGGAACCGGCCGAGATTGTTTTATGATTTCTAAATTAGTCGGGCCTTCCGGTAAAGTCATTGGAATCGACATGACCGAAGAGCAGCTTGAGGTCGCAAGAAACCAAGAGGTGTTCCACCAAGAGCTTTGGGGTTATGAGCGTCCAAACACCGACTTCCGAAGCGGTGTCATCGAAGACCTCAAGTCAGTTGATCTAGCTGACAACTCCGTCGATGTCGTCATATCAAACTGTGTCATCAACCTCTCGGCAGACAAAGAAAAGGTTTTCTCGGAAATATTCCGCGTATTAAAACCAGGCGGCGAACTCTACTTCAGTGATGTGTTCTCCGATCGGCGTATTCCTACTGAGTTAAAGAATGATAAAGTTATGGTCGGCGAATGCCTCGGCGGCGCACTGTACATCGAAGATTTCAGACGTATGCTCTACCAACTAGGTGTCCCTGATTACCGAATCATAACTACAAGTAAGATTGATTTGAAAAATGAAAAATTAGAACAATGCGCTGGCAACATCAACTTTTACTCGATAACCATTCGTGCCTTTAAATTAGATATTGAAGACCGCTGTGAAGACTACGGCCAGGTGGCAATATATAAAGGCACCATCCCAGAGTCACCAAATAACTTTATACTCGATGACCACCATAACTTTGAAACCAATCGCCCTATGCTAGTTTGTAGCAATACAGCTGCGATGGTCAGAGATACCCGTTATCAGGAGCACTTCGAAATCATTGGCGACGAGTCACAACACTTTGGCTTATTCGACTGCGCACCAGTAGCCGGAGCAGTGAGTCAAGATTCTGATGACTCGCTAGGTGGGTGTTGTTGATCGGTGGTAAAAAATAACACTCAAGAAGAACTTAGATTAATCGAGGCAATATAGTGAAAAGACTCATAAGTAGCACGACCCTATTTATTCCATCCGACTCGAGTATCGACCAATCTCTCAAATTGATGATTAACTGCAAAGTAAGTAGCGCTTTGATATGTGACGACTCTGGAAAGGTCGTTGGTATCATCACCGAGAGAGATATCCTAAGAAAAATATCTCTTTTAGATGTTGATAGAAAACTCGGAAGAAAAATAAATACGATTATGGCTCGACCCGTAGAGTTCGCCTTTCTTTCGACTGTTGACGAAGATGTGCAAAGAATGCACCGTGAGAAGTCTATGCGTCATTTTCCGGTACTCAGAAGAAAAGGTGCAGCTACCAAAAGTAACGTAGTGGGCATGATTACCGTTACCGATATAGCTCGGAAATATTTAGATGATATCTGCGGGCAAACTGACGGCGATATTTTTTGAAGCGGTAGAATTGTAGGGGCTATCTACTGCAGCGTTTTTAAATAAATAGCGATTGATTCCAAATCTTCATCAGTCAGATATTGATAGCCATTGTCAATCACCTCAGCCATCAACCCCCCTGAAAAATCACCTTCTGGGGTCATGCCAGTTTTTAAGTAGTAAACGACATCTTTAGTAGACCATTCTCCAATACCGTCGTCATTGGCTAAAATACTAGGTGATGGCTCTCCTTCAGGTCCGTCTTTTGCCCCTGAAAAAAGACGATCATTCTTGAGAGCACCAAAAATATTTCTAGGTGAATGACACTCAGCGCAATGGGCAGGTCCGTTTACAAGGTATCGTCCTCGTTTGTAGCGAGGATCAATGTTTGAACCATGGGTATCGACACCCTTCTGAAAGAAAAGCCACTTCCACACACCTACTGAAAAACGAATATTAAAAGGAAAAGGTATGTCGTGTTCTTTATTTTTCTTCGCAATTGGTTTCCGGGTCTTCAGGTACTCGAACATAGCATCTAGTTTGGATCGTGGGATCTTGGTGAACGAGGTGTAGGGAAAAGTTGGGAAGAAATGACTACCATCAGGTCCCGTTCCCTCACTCATTGCATTAGCAAAGTCCTCACTACTCCAGGAGCCAATCCCAAACTTTTTGTCAGGTGTTATGTTAGTACCAAAAAAAGTTCCAAAGGGAGTTTTAAGTGGGCGACCCCCTGAAAGGTCATTAGACTCATCACTACTAGGGGCATGACAGCTGCAGCCCCCAGTTGTGTAGAATACGTACTCACCCTTCTTAACAATCGACTTTAATGCCTCTTCAGTACTGGAGAGACAGGTCGACGAAGCGAAGAAAAGCAAAAAGTAGATTAGCCTTGCCAGATGAATCAGCAAAACTAGTCTTTTTCTTTATAGCTTTTGTGGCAGCCTTTGCATGTTTTTCCCAGCTTGCCGACAGCAGCACCAATCTTCTTCATATCTTTAGTTTTAGAAGTGACTGCGACAAGATTTGCGCTAGCTTTCTTGAAAGCTTCAGCCTTTTTTTCAAACTTGGACCATTCTGTCCAAATTTTAGCTTTGGCATCATCGTCTTTACTATCCGATCCTTTTTCAAAAACTGTAAGGATATCAGAAGATATCTCGTGCAATGCTTTAGCTTGATTAGCTATCATACCGGGTTGTTTGACTCCTTCTTTCATGATGGCGCCGATCGTACCCATGTTACCACCAACTGCTGACATATAATGTTCACGCACTTCAGCCATGCCTTGTCGTTTTTCGTCGTCTTTAGCAAAGGAATTAAAGGACCACAAAAAAACTGCTAACATCAAAAATTTCATAAAAACCTCCAATAGAGTAGATTAAAGCGAACCCAATCCTATAGAAACTATTCGATACGCGAAACCCAAATATTTCCAATCAAAGATAATGGGGTTTGGCCGATAAATATTGAATCCAGAGGTCCACAAATGATCAAATTGATCAGTAAATATAGTAATATCCATAGTTATGACCTAATTCGGATTAGTCCCCCTTAAAAAATAACTATTTATATCTTGAAATTTCCTCCCACTCTGACTACATAGCCGAAACATCAAAGATCTAAAGCCAAAGCACGACTTTGCACACCAAATAGAAACGAGAATATTTTTGGGTTATTATGGAAAAATTTTTTTATTTTTCACTTTAGCGATAGCGCTTTATTGTCCGCTAACGGAAGCAAAACCTTGCCACGAGGTCATGAAAATACTTCCGAAAACTCTTCAGAT
>Ga0222674_1000313_pt1 | contig 20103 bp, 15 predicted proteins | sample AntAcemetagen866_FD_179804 | JGI IMG/M metagenome (GOLD analysis project Ga0222674, IMG submission 179804) | Saline water microbial communities from Ace Lake, Antarctica - #866 | ecosystem: Environmental > Aquatic > Non-marine Saline and Alkaline > Saline | place: Antarctica: Ace Lake...
GAAAACCTTGAACGCGCTGGGAACCTTGAGAAAAAGAAGAAAAGGTACAAGCTAGTGCTGTGGCAAAAAGGAATATTCGAAGGATCATCTGAGACTAAATTTGGTTAGAAAATAGAAATGCGATTTACCGAAATTAATTTTCATGCAGTGCAATGTCAGCAAAGTGGTATTTCCCCAACGGGAGAGGTAGTATGAAACGAAGTTGGTCAGTTGCGAGGTGTCCAACGTTTTGGGTTAGGACATTTCAGGCGGTTCTATTGGGGTAATTAAACAAGCTGTCATATGCTGCTTTGTTTTCACTTTCACCATTTGATGGTAGTTTCAAACCGAATTACTCTACTCCACACAAAATCATAAATTAGCGCAGTCTTAAAATAAGTGCAATCAATTATCCGAAAAGTCGATGCTTTTTAACTCGCTGGACTATCTGATCTTTCTGCCCCTGGTGATTGTCGCCTTTTACCTGGTTCCAAATCGGTATAGATGGGTGTTGTTGTTGGCGGCAAGTTATTACTTCTACATGTGCTGGAAGTGGCAATACATCTTTTTGATTGTCATCTCTACCATGGTAGATTTTTATGCCGGGATACAAATAGCCAAAACACCTGATAAAAAGAAAAAGAGGTGGTTCTTGATGCTCAGTCTCTGTGTCAATCTAGGGTTTCTATTTTACTTCAAATACTTCAACTTCTTTACTGAAAATACAGCCATGGCGCTGTCTCAGTTCAATATTCTAACCAACTTCGAGTATTACGATATTCTCCTCCCAGTTGGTATTTCTTTCTACACATTCCAGACCCTCAGCTACACTATTGATGTCTACCAAGGAAGATCACAACCCGAAACGCATTTGGGGTATTTTGCCCTTTACGTAGCTTACTTCCCTCAGCTGGTTGCGGGGCCTATTGAGCGGTCTTCTAGATTGATCCCACAACTTAAAAAGGAGCCCAACATAACCAATGAGGATATTCGGTACGGGGTTAATAAAATCCTTCTTGGATTTTTCAAAAAACTAGTTGTGGCTGATACCGTTGCTCAATATGTCAACCTCGTTTATGGAAATGTAGACGGCACCACCGGCACTCAACTTTATTGGGCTTCTTTCCTTTTTGGTGTTCAACTTTTTGCCGATTTTTCGGGGTACACCGATATAGCAATGGGTTCGGCACGGCTAATGGGGGTGAAGCTCATGGAAAACTTCTACCGGTCTTTGTGGACGGAAAACCACACAGAGCATTGGGCGCGATGGCACATCTCATTAACCAGTTGGATACGGGATTATGTATATATTCCTTTGAAAAGTATCAGTTCATCACCAGGGGCATTGATGGTGTGGTCTTTATTTATTCTTGCACTTATAGGTTTTTGGCACGGGGCCAATTGGACCTTCATCATGTTTGGTGTTATAAACGGATGTGTGATGCTTATTCAAAGGATGATACAACCTACAATCGTGGGTAGGGTCATGAGAACCAATCAATTTACATTTAGCATCCAAAAGTTCGTGAACCTGAACATCATCGTTCTGGAAGGTATTTACTTTCGCTCAGTAGATATAGATATGGCCCACAATATCTACGGAAAAATTTTCACTGAATTCAATTTCAACATCCCTGAACTTCTTTCATTGTTCAAATTTGAATTCCTGATGTCAATTCTTGTAAGTTGTCTTTTGTGGGTCACTGCATTGTTCAATATACAGCTGAAATTCAAATACAACTGGCTCTATATCATTGTGATGTTGTTCTTGATCATTTTGTTGGGGCAGGATTTGAAAAACCAGTTTATCTATTTTCAATTTTAGACGGTTAGCACGGCATAAGGGCGCCACAAATGTTCGTTTGCTGCTTTACTCGATTCTATCTTTCCCTTATTTCTGAAATTTTTAAATCCTGCATGCCTTATTAAAACTGCAGTGTCGTCCAGATCAGATGAATCCAAATGTCTGAAACCATTTTAATTCATAATTATTAATTCTAACTTTAATGTCCAATACATGGTGTTAGATACGGTTGAGACAAATCAAGTCGACTTTGTTGTGATGGAGCATTGCACCTGTGAGTTATTTTTGAAATTATACGATGACCCATAAGCGTATACCTTACATAGGCTGCACGATTGAAGGCCTGGAGGTGGCCTTTCCATCTTCTTGCGGTAGGCATTGGACTACCAATGATTTTCTTCAATCGGTATCGAGTCACAGCGATGAGGCGATTCAAGAAATCTTGCAAAAAGCAGCCCACCTTGGTTTTCACAAACGCTACCGCGTAAATGCCTCAACGACTTCCGTAGACTTGATGGTTCATGCCCTAAAGGATGTTATGGACAAGCAGCGTGTTGCGCCCAAAGACATTGATTACTTGATATCGGTCACCACTACTTCGCCAAAATATACGACAGCCACCGCACCAATGGTTGCCGCCCGAGTAGGGTTGGATTGTCCCGGAGTAGAGATGAAATCGGGCTGCGCATCATCCCTCTACGCACTTCATATGGCCGGGCTTTTAATAGGCGGAGGCATGAAAAGAGTGGCAGTGGTACTTGGTGAGACCTTGTCGAAAACCTTGCCCTCGTCTCACCCGCTTTCGTTTGCTTTAGCCGATGGAGGTGCGGCTGTGCTCCTGACTGGAAATGAAGCCGGAAAGGGAATCATCCAAGGAATTTTGGGAATGGATGGCAGCCAGCATGTCAATATGGGTTTCGGGGGAATATTGCCTCCAAACGAAGAGGATTTTCGTTTGGGAAACTACCAAATGACCTATAACAAAGCTGCCAATGAAATGGTAGAAAACGCTTGGCTGATGCTGGCCGAATCCATTAAACAGACAGATCCCGAATGCAGATCTGAGCAATTGATAATGCACGAGGCCAGTGGATTACAGCGCAGCATTTTTGCCAAAGGCATGGGAATAGGTCCCGAACGGTTGCCATCGGTTCTTTCCGAAGCAGGAAACTGTGGTCCCGTTTCGATTTTTGCAAATTTGAAAAAACACATGAACTCGGCTGGTGGTGAGAAATTTTGGCTGGCATCGGTGGGAGGTGGAATTTCTGCGGGAGCAATTCAAATACAATTGTAGTGGGGGTAGTAATAGAAGGATATGGAAATTATCAACCCGATACGATTCTCGATAACAATCAGGTTATAAAAGAGAATGGGTTGGAATCAAGTGACGAATGGATCCGAAAAAACTTGGGAATAGAACGTCGCGCTTGGGCAAAGCCCGAAGTGCGATTGAGCGATTTGGCCTGTGAATCTTCTAAGAAGGCTCTGCTAAAGGCAGGAATTGGAGCTGATTCTTTAACCAAGATTATACTCGGAACTTCTACAGCAGACCATACGAATGTGAGCAGTGCGGCAAAAGTGCAATTCTTATTGGGCGCTACCTGCCCGGCCTTCGACATTGTGTCGGCATGTGCCAGCTATATTTTTGCGTTGGACACAGCTATCTGCAACCTCAAAACCGAAAAGGATCGTATTTTATGCATCGGCGCAGACGTTAAATCAAGGTTTGTCAATAAGAATGATCGGAAGTTTTTGCCCATTTTTGGTGATGGAGGCGGAGCGCTCGTATTGGCCAATCGCCAAGGGAGTGGTGGATTTTCAGATGTTCACTTATGGACAGATGGGAAATATTACGAAGAGATGTTAAACCCCGCTGGCGGAAGCGCCATGCCTGCCAGTTTGGAGACGGTACAAAAGGGATTACACGCTACCAAAATGCAGAAAGATGGCAAGATGGTGACCACCCAAGCGGCAGAATTTATGGCCAAGATGGCCATGGAGGTTTGTGAGTTGAACAATACATTGATCGAAGAGATCGATTACGTGATTCCTCACCATGCCAACGGAGTGATCATGAACCTCGTTATGAAGAATCTCGGTTTGCCAATGGCCAAACTCTTTTCAACTATAACTTACACAGGAAATATGGTTTCAGGCTCCCTTCCTTTTGCCCTGTGCAACCTCTTAGATCGCAACCTGAAAAAGGGTTCTAAGATCCTGATGGTTACATTGGGGGCGGGAGTGAGTGGTGGAGCCGTCATTTATGAAATACCCGAATGACTATGCCGATAAAAGTATTTATTTCAGGGGCTTCAAAGGGCATTGGAAAAGCGATAGCGCTGGAGTTTGATCGGGAAGGTTTTGAAATTGTGACCTGTTCGCGATCCATGGACGATCTTCTTCTGGTAGGAAAGGAAATTTCAAATGCCCTCTATCATCCGCTGGAAATAGACTTGACTCTAGAACAGGATATCGACAAACTGCTAGACTTCTTTGAGTCCAACGGCTACCCGGAAATAGTGGTAGCCAATATGAACAATGCCCTTCCTTATAAAAGGCTGGAAGACTATGAGGCTCCTGCCGAAGAACTTAAAGTGATTCCCCAGGATCTCAATCATCTATTGCGAATTTATAGAGGATGTTTAATGCAGCAGCGCAAGTCACATTTTGGAAGATGGATTGCCATCAGTTCCACGGTCAGTGCGCTAAACGGGATGGATGGAATGACTTTTTACCTGATGCAAAAAAGACTACTGGAAAGTCTTTTCGATTCCATTGCCATCGAAGCAGCTGATGCGGGCATTACTGCCAATATTCTTTCGTGTGGATTGATAGCAACGGAAAGGATAAAGGCAAAAAAGTATTTTGACACCTTGTCGACTGCCAATCTTTTAGAAAGAGCCGGAACCCCGACTGAAGTGGCAAAACTGGTTTCCTTCTTAGCCGATGAGCAGGCAGGATTCATTACCGGCGAGCGAATTAAAATAGACGGAGGCGCTACCAAATCGTGGTACGTCAAACAGAATTTCAAAAAAAATCGAAAATGAACACACTTGGTAAGCTGTTATCGCATAGAGCATTTGTAACCCCTCAAAACAATGCAGTAGAGGTGGGCGAAAAGAACTACAGCTACCTAGAGCTGGAACGGAAGTCCAATAAAATTGCACGGAAGCTGTCCGCCGAATTTTCCAAAGGAGATCGAATTGCGATCCTTTCTCCCAACGATATTGATGTGCCCGTTTTGATATATGGCTGTCTAAAATCAGGAGTGGTCCCCGTTCAGATCAATTGGTGGATTCAACCCAATGAGTTGACTCTTCTCATTCCACATGCTGAGATAAAAGCCGTATACTATTCAGATCCATTTTCACCGATTGTAGAAAAAGGAGCGGCAGACATTCCATCAAAAAGAATAGCAGAACTATTGAAGGAGGTGGAAAGTCTTTCTGATTCCTTTTCGGAGAATATAGAAGCGGAGGATGAGGCCATCCAAATTTTCACATCCGGCACAACCGGTATTCCGAAAGGCATTGTTCTAACCCACCGAAATATGGTTGCCATGATCCGCAACATTAGCTTGGATCTTCCGGGCATGGGGTACGGCCAGCGAAGCTTGGTGGCTATCCCACTCTTCAATATTGCCGGTGCGGGATATCTCTTTTTGACTTTGGGAAATGGCGGGACCGTCATTTTGCAAAAGCAATTTGATGCAGCCGCATTTGTCGAATTAATGTCCAGCCATAGAATTACAAATATATTCTTGCCACCTGCTCTGGTAATGGCTGTAATGAAGGCTATTCCAGACGCTCATTCTGGCTTTGAGCATCTGGAATTGCTGCACTATGGTGGAGCACCCATGCCCGGCACATTGCTAAAAGCAGCTCACCACAAGTTTGGATGTCATTTGGTGCAGGGATATGGCCTTACGGAAACAAGTGGAATCATTTCGCTACTCAGGGCTTCCGACCATCGAAGAATATTGAATGAATCTGCCAACGACCTTACCATTGGTTCGGCAGGTAAGCCAGTGGTTGGAATGGAATTGAAAATTGTGGATGAAGAGAGCAATGAGGTGCAAAGAGGAGAAATAGGTGAGTTGCACGTTCGGGGCGAAAGTGTGATCACCTCCTATTGGAGAAATGCCAATCCCGAAGCTTTTGAAGATGGCTGGTTGAAAACAGGCGATTTTGTAAAGCAAGACGAGGAAGGTTTTCTCTACATATTAGACCGCAAGAACGATATGATTATCAGCAAGGGTATCAACGTATATCCATCAGAAGTCGAGGCTGTTTTGAACGAACACCCCAAGGTAGATCAAGTTTGCGTACTGGGAATAGAATCGGAAGAGTACGGTGAAATGATTTGCGCTGCCATCATCAGAAAATCAGCTGATCTGACCGACTCGGAGTTGGATACTTGGTCAAGGGAGCATCTATCGGGTTACAAGATTCCACGAAAGTGGGTTTTCGTCGATGAGCTTCCAAAAAACCTGGCGGGCAAAGTGGTCCGCAAACAATTGAAAATCAATCTTAAGTAAATAACCAATCAAAACCAGTTATGAAAGCACAGGTAGTCAGAGAACAAAGGTATGGAGATCCCCTTTACGCTTATCAAATAGAAGACGTAAACCTTCCCGAATTGAAGACGGATGAGGTAAGAGTGAAGGTAATGGCCGCAGGTTTGAATTACAATAATATCTGGGCCGCCAGAGGTTACCCTGTTAATTTAATCAAGGCCATCGGTGGAGAACCTTTTCATGTAATTGGGTCAGATGCTTCGGGTATAGTTGAAGAGGTCGGAGTTGGAGTGACCAATGTTAAGCCAGGAGATGAGATTGTTGTCGCCCCGATATGGTTTGATAGAAACGATCCTGGCTATTACACAGGCGAGGATCCTACCATATATGAAACGTCTAAAGCATGGGGTTTTGAAACGAATTGGGGAAGCCTTGCAGAATATTGCTTGGTCAAGGAGCACCAGTGTGTTAGAAAACCTAAAAATCTAAGTTGGGAAGAGGCGGCTACTATAATGCTTTCTTCTACCACCGCATACCGCATGCTTACACACTGGCATCCGCACAATATTAAGAAAGATGATGTAGTCGCCATATGGGGTGGCTCAGGCGGCTTAGGAGTGATGGCCATACAAATATGTCACCACTACGGTGCTATGCCAGTTTGCATAGTCAGCACCGAAGAGCGCAAACGCTTTTGCGAAGAGATGGGTGCCAAAGCGATACTCAGAACCCGAAGCAGTCAATGGGGTGCTTTAACCTCTCCAGAAACGACACCCGAGAAACAAGTCCAATGGAGAAATGAGGCTAAAACCGTGCTCAAAGATATTCTTACGTTGACAGGTGGTAAATGGCCTAACGTTGTATTGGAGCATCCGGGAGAGCAAACCTTGCCCACGTCGATTTTTATCTGTGGCAAAAGTGGAATGGTTGTAACCTGCGCGGGAACTACTGGCTATTTGGGAACTTTCGATTTGCGCTACCTGTGGTTGGCCCAAAAAAGATTGCAAGGTTCACATGGTGGCTCTCATCACGATTTTCATCAAGTGGCTCGTCTCTTTGAAACAGGAGCGTTGAAGCCAGTGGTTTCAAAAGTTATTGAATTAGAAGACGTTCCGATGGCCTTGGATGAAATGCAGAAAAATCTGCATAAACCAGGAAGTGTTGCTGTAAGGATAGGATGCGCCAAAAAGTGATTAATTGATTTTCGGCTATCCCTTTTTCAACTTTATTACTCGTAGTCCGAAGTTGCAAAGAATTAGAGGAGACAAAGATGAATCAAGGCATCTCCCTGATTGACCACGGGCATATTGTTGTGGCAAATGACAAACCCGCTTGAGGGTGATTGTCTAAACCCACAGGTCACCTTTTTCAGGTATCCTTCTACAAAACTCCTCGAAAATAAAGTAGGCCTTGAGTGGTATTTACTGTCTTAATTTTTCAAAAACTTAACTGTTTCAGTTTCGTTATCGGTGGTCAGCCTATAAATGTAAACACCTTGCGGTAGATGCCCTACATTGGTCTGATAGCGTTGCTCGACCTTGGCAGGTGCAATTCCTGAACGTATCTCATCGATGAGGCGCCCGTTGATATCGTATAGCTCCAACAAGGCATTCCCTTCTTGGGTCAGCTCGAATGAGACGGTGGATGTTTCTCTTGCGGGGTTGGGTGAAACGGTCATTAGACCGGATGCGCAAGCGTTTACCGTGATTTTAATAATATTGCTCTTGTCAAAACAGTCGGGGAGGTTTCCTAAGGTGAGATCGTCGACTGAAACTTGATCGGCAGTGGAAATGTGGACGACCTTGTAGGTGCCTGATTCATACTGATCAAAATCAAAAAGTCCTGATATGTTGGTCTCTAATACTTCGCTAAAGTCACTACTGACAAGCACCCAATTGGTATTAATCCCTGTGGCTCCGCTTACCGATAGCTGAACTGTTTTATCTACATCATCAATACAAAGATTCGTTTCGCTCCCAGCTTGGATGCTTCCTCCGTCAGCACGAAAAGTGGTAACCGCTATGAAATTACTGAGGTCATAACAGCCCTTAAGCTCACTCAGATTTGTTGCGTCTGTATTGATCCCGTCAAAAGCGATGTTTCCTAAAAAGTAAATCCCTGGTTCATAGTCGTCCATATTGATTGTGCCGTTTAGGGAGTAGTCGATGATATTGTTATTCAAGTCAATTAAGACCTGAGCATCAGAACCTTCAGCTTCTTCCAAGCTTATCACAATCGGATTGTCGGTTTGGTCGTTGAGGCAGATGTTTCGGGTAGTTGATTCGGTGGACACAGAGCCACCGCTTACACCGCAATCGATTTTGTAAACTGCCAATCGCGATGCGGGGTTTCCGTTCATCAATTCGAAGTCGCCACCTATGGCCATAATATTATCTGCTATATCAATAGTGTAAACAGCGTAAATCTTCGACCAGTCATATTGGGGAAAGAAATTTATATTCCTATACCGTTCTATTTCTCCCCAGTCAGGTCCACTGCCTGCCCAGTCCGTAAGGGCATCATTCTCGGAGTTGATTTCGGTAAGCCATCCTTCCCCGCCAAAATAGATTTTGCTATTATTGATACCAACGGCCCGCCCCGTAGTCTCTATAAAATCAGCACTTGATCCAATGCTTTCATCGGCCATACGGTAATTCCCTGGTATTCCTGTTCCGTAATCGCCCACTTCTCCTGATGATCTGTCAACGCGCAAAATACCCTTAATGTCGAAGAAACTGTCATTATCTAAAAAACTGCTGCCGCTCGTCATGTCATAAGGGGTTACAATATCAATACAGGGGTCTATGCGTAAATCTCCTACGACTGTTAGGAAATCATCGTTTTCAGCGGCGATACCGTATATGGCTCTTATTTTTGGTTTTTCTGTGAAGCCTTCAGAGGTGCAATAGTCGCCAAGAAGATCCAGTGTGAAATCAGTAATTTGCCCCGTCACCTGATCTACTTCAAAAATCTTTTTTCTTTCCTCACCATTGATTGTGACATTAAAATTGCCACCGATATAAACAGAACCGTCGTCGCTGTGACAAGTGAAGAATCGATCCGCAGAAGAGGCAAAGTCTGTAAAGGGCTGCGAGGGCCAATCCAACATTGTTTGATCCGATTTATGGATGGCAATTATGCCTGGCTGAGTTGGGTTCAATCCAGAGAAATAGTTTCCGATTATATAGAGGTTTTCATCGTCGTTTTCCAAATCGAAAACAGAACCGTTTATATCGAAATTGTCAGGTCCCCATTCAACTTGATTTGAGGTATTGCGATCCAAAAAGACCACAGCCTCCGATGAGTCACCATCAAAAAAATTGAAGTCTCCCGCGACAACAACCCTATCGTCATCTAACAGTATATCGCGAACCGCGTCATTTGGGTTGGGGGCATAATCAAGTACTTCTTTTGTTTTCAGGTCAATAACGGCGAAGTTGATGCGATCAAGAGTGGGGCCGAAGCCTAAGAACGAACCACCCACAAAATATTGGCCATTTAGGATGTTTATATCGTTCACCGTTTTTTTCGGATTTCTCGGAATAGCTATTGGTTCGAGTGTCATCTTATCCAAGATGGCAATGTTCCGTTCTTCGATGCCATTGACTTCACTAAAATCACCGCATACCAGCCATTCGGTCTCAGTAGACACTATACGTCTTACCACATTGTTAAATGCTACCGGGGAGGAAAGTAGCTGCTTGGTCTCAGTGTTCCATCGAGCCATATTCGATCTGATTTCTCCATCCACCTCAGAAAACTCACCACCGATAATTAAGTTATTTCCCCTCCTTACCATCGTAGTCACCGGCCCATTTGGTGTGGGCGACTCGGTATACATGCCCGTATTCAGGCTAATGGCGATCAGGTAATTGCTCTCGTTGTTTTCCAATGACTGTTCAAATCCGCCACTGACGAAAAGGATACTGTCATTGACCAATAGCAAGTCTGAAATAGCACCTTCAAAAAGCTCTGTGGAAGGAAAAGAGACGTTTTGAGGCAGTGGATCGAAGTCAAGCTTTTCCCCTTCCTTCGTAAAGAGTGCAAGATTTACTTGGTCATTTTTGGCCAAGGTTAAATAGTCACGTGACCTACCGCAATAGATGACCCTGTCATTGATGGTATCAGATGCCAGTGAATATATGATTGAATATATGTTAGAAACCGATAGTGGGTTTATTTCCAATGATCCCCTTTTGAAAGAAAAATTATTAATATATATATCCGTTTTAGATGCAGCCATCGAAAAAACAGTAGAAGACTCAATACCAATTTCAATCTCCTCGTAATCCGGAAGCAATAAAGCTGCAATTCCTGTGCTCCCCACATCTGAATCAAGAGAAAAAGATCCCCCAAGGTACATCGTGTCTCCCAATATAAACAAATCATTTATCCGACGTTGGCTATCATTAGATTGTGCCAATTCGAATGAAGATAGCTCCCCCGTTTCGAAATCAACCATGGCAGAACCGTTTCTCTCAGTACCTCTGGTGCCACTGAAATAACCAGTGTAGTAAAGGTGGGAACCGTGAAAGTAAATTGACCTTACTTGATCTCCGGATATAAAGAGATTAACGCTAGTGTCAACTTCCCCGGTCTCTTCATCCACCTTTGCTAAATGTTTTACCCCGTTGGCTTTAAAGCGCCCGCCCAAATAAACCGAAGAATCCCTGAAAGCAAAGGAGTTCACAAAAGCGGGTACGACAGGTGTCATCGTTCCCGGTTCTAATTGCGGGTCCCACGGCAGGACTTCACCCGTCGTAGTGGATAATTTGGCAGCCCCGTTTCTAGTCTGCCCACCTATTGTAGTGAACTGGCCTCCAATATACAAGGCGTCCTCATGACGCGCCAATTTGACGAAACTTCCATCATATGCGCCGCTGCATTTCCAAGAAGTGGGGTTGCCGAATTCATCGATGTGTGCGAGACGATTCCTCGCACTGTCGCCGACCGTGGTAAAAAAACCTGTAATAAACCAACCACCATTTCCGTCACTAATAGCTGACCTAACATCGTGGTTTGCAACCTCCGGAACAATATCCTCAACTGGTTCCTGTGTTTGGGCATCGATAACGAAGATGTCCTTCGAAGAGTAGCCGATGTGATCAAATTTCCCACCGATAAATATATTATCTCCTTTTTCCTCAAATGCATTAACACTCCCTTGAACCTTAGGAGCAAAATCAGTCAATTCTGAAGTTGGAAATTTCAGGCAGCAAGTGTTTAATCTCTCTTCCCCGTTTACAGTTTTAAAATCACCTCCTACGAAGAGTTGCTCTCCGTCAAAAAGCAGTGCCTTGACCGCACCGTCTATCTCAGCCTTAAATGCGGTAACATTTCCTTCAGCGTTTATGTGAACCAATCCCTTTCTGCTGAAATTCCCGACACTTGAAAAGCTGCCGCCAATGAAGAGGCCTCCGTTTTGATCTGATTCAGATACGTATACCGTGCCGTCAAATGACGGGAAATCCTCGACAGAGGTTTTGTCATTGGCATTGAGGAGTGCAGAAAAATCTCTGCCGCTACGCAGCTTTGTAAAATTGCCACCGATGTACATCCTTTCATTTTGGGTGTCAATAGCTACTGCTCTTACTTCCCCGTCCATAGGTTTAGGATAACCAGGTATCCTCTGCGGGGCTTGTCCAAAAGCAGCAGTGAGGGATAGAAAGCAAAGGCTCGAGAGACAGAGTAAGCGGATATCTCCTAATAAAGTTATCATATCCTTAGAAGTATTGTGTGGTCGTCAGTTGGTTAAGAAATCTAGTGTTATTCACACTAGATTTAAAGGTAAGCAATGTTTTTTATATGTACAATTCCCCGTGACCGACTGCGCGATCTTCTTATGGGCTGTACAAGAATATAGCTGGTATTCAGGCTATCATAGAGGATAGGCTTTGCAGTAAATATTCAGTTCAATCTTTTCCAGAAAAAAAACACTGAGTTGGTCTCAATCCTTTGGATCACTTAGTGTATTATCTGTTTACCTCAGTTTGTGGGTCTTTTGGAACGCTGACGTTTAGCATTTTTAGAAATGATTAATACCTGATGGGATGTCTAGGATAATTTGGTAAAATCTTTTTTCTTGTAAAGGCTAGCATTATCATTATGCGAGCGATGCATTCATGCAGCTAATTTAATCGACATGTAGATGCAGAGGCATTTTCGGATCAACGATATTTCGGCAGGCATTAGGATGATATTTTCACCGAGTTCAATGCAGACCAAGATGAATTAGCGCATCGCCTTGATTGACCACGGGCATATTGTTGTGGCATATCACGAATCCGTTTGATGGTGATTTTATGTTCATGCTAAACTCGCCAAACGGGTCAGTAATATAGCCGAGGATATCTCCCTTGGTAACTGTTATTCCAGACTTAAGCACACCGCGGTAAATTCCGCTGCGCTTGGCGCGGATCCATACCGATTTTTCGCAGAGTATCGATTCAGCTGTCTCAGGCAATTCAACCTCAATCATACGATTTTTAGAGAGGAGATGAAGTGCACTTGATACACCTGCTTCTACTATCTCCTCATCCATTCTCATACTTTCGCCCCCTTCGAATACCAACATGGTTTTGCCCATTTTGAAGGCTTGTTTCCTTAGACTCTTATCCAAGAAGGCGCTCTGCATAATAAGTGGTGCACCTGTGCTCTTGGCATGCTCTAATGCCTTTTTGTCTTTTGCTGCATAGCGAATTTGTGGGAAGTTAAACCGCGATGCTCCGCCGGTATGGAAGTCAATTCCAAAATCAATTTCCTTTAGAATGTTGTGGCTAATGAAATGGGCTATTCTTGAGGCGAGCGAACCAGTAGTTGACCCAGGAAAGCTTCGGTTGACATCTTTTCCATCGGGAACATCCCTGCTAAAGTTCAAGAAGCCATAGATGTTCATGATAGGAATGGCCACCACCGAACCTCGCTTTAGATTCTCAAAATGACCTCTATCGATCAAACTTCGAACGATTTCAATTCCGTTTATTTCGTCGCCATGAAGTCCACCACTTAATAAGATAGTCGGGCCTTCATTTTTGCTTCTGAAGATATATACTGGTAGATCGATGACCGTTCCCGAGGGTAACTTCGCTAAGCGAATATTAATTTTCGTTTTTTCGCCCGCAGGTATACTCTGGCCTGCTATGACGATTTCTTTCTTCTTTGCGATGGCAATAGGTTTTAGCAAAGGTAAGTATCGTAAAACTCTGTTTTTATAGTTATCAAACGGTGTCTGAAATGAATACATTTGGGTCCTTAAAAAGACAATATCCCTTTGAACAACCGAGTAGGAGAAAAGCGAATCGTAGGAAACAAAGAGAAGGTTTCTTTTCCTGATCAGAAACGCGAACATATCGTAGCGAGAATTGATTCAGGTGCGAAATCCTCCTCGATTCATTGCGATGAGATTTGGGAAGAAGATATGCGGGGCAAAAAGGTTCTCTGCTGCCACTTTTTGAAGCGCTCAAAAAAAGTTGTACGCTTTGAGCGGTTTAAGAGAAGAAAAATCAGAAGCTCAAATGGTCAAATTGAACGCCGCTATATAGTAGAGGTTAAAATAAGTTTAGGAGATTGTGAAAAGTTGACTCAAGTCTCTTTGACAGACCGTTCCACGATGAATTATTCCGTATTGTTGGGCCGTCGTTTTCTCGCCAACGATTTCCTTATTGATGTATCCAGAAGTTACGTGCAAAACGAATTATGAAAATTGCTATCCTCAGCCGAAACAAAAGTCTTTATTCTACCAACAGACTTAGAGAAGCTGCAATAGAGCGTGGCCATGAAGCCATAGTCGTTGATCACTTAGGTTGTTCGCTCATTGGTGAATACAAGAATCCCAGAGTGATTTACAACGACAAAGACCTTAGTGATGTAGACGCGATCATTCCTAGAATTGGTGCTTCAGTCACCTTTTACGGCACTGCAGTCGTGCGTCAGTTTGAGATGCGAAATACCTTTACAGTCAATTCGTCCATCTCGATTGTTCGATCACGGGATAAATTGCGGAGCACGCAGATTTTTAGTCGCCATGACATTGGCATTCCAAAGACAATTTTCACGAATCATCCCAAAAAGCTCGACCCACTAATTGATGAGATCGGTGGAGCTCCAGTAATCATTAAACTTCTGGAGGGAACCCAAGGCATCGGGGTGGTTTTGGCAGAAACAAAGAAAGCGGCAAAATCGGTCGTAGAAGCCTTTCACGGACTCAAGGCAAACATGCTAATCCAAGAATTTATTGCTGAAGCAGGTGGTGCGGATATCCGCGCCTTTGTGGTAAACGGAAAAGTAGTAGGAGCCATGAAACGCCAAGGAGCTGAAGGCGAGTTTCGTTCCAACCTTCACCGTGGCGGTACTGCTACTGCGGTGAAATTGACTCGTCAACAAAGAACAGTGGCTCAATCTGCCGCTAAAGCTATGGGACTCGAAATGGCTGGTGTAGATATGATTGAATCAAGCAGAGGTCCGCTCGTTTTGGAGGTGAACTCTTCGCCAGGGTTGGAAGGGATAGAAAAAGCTACAGGAAAAGACATTGCCAGCGAAGTGATCAAATACATTGAAGACAACGCTGGCAAGAATTTTAGAAAAGACAAAGTCGGAGCTTAGTCAAATGTCAATTAAGAATTTACGGTACTCAAGAAAATCTCCTCATTTTTAATTCTTAATTGATCTCTGCCCGCGACCATCTTGATTATCTCTTGAGGGTTGATGAGAGCGCTCGTTCCTCGCTAAGTTCACCGCCTTTCCTTCGTCAGAAAGACACTCGATGTGACCACCATTCCTAATTGATAATTCTTATTTCGTTGGTGGCTTACTCGGTCTCACCTCAATTTTTGAAGGAAGATTTCTCGGATTGGCTTCCAAAAGGTAAACGATCATCTCACCGATGTCTTCGGGTTGAATTTTCCATGCATCAGCATCATCCGGCGTATGTCCCGCAAAGTGACTGGTCACCGATCCTGGCATGATGGTGCTCACCTTGATATCGTGCTGACGCAGATCGAGCATAACAGCCTGTGTGAAACCTACCAAGCCGAATTTGCTAGCGTTGTAAGCTGAGCCTCCTGCGAAGAAATTTGTTCCTGCTAGACTGGCAATGGTGATGATATAGCCTTTCGAATCTTTTAACGCTTTTATTGCTGGTTTGATGGTGTTGAAAACCCCTGTGAGATTGGTATCAATCGTTTGGTTGAATTGCTCGGGCGAAATGTCTTCAATGCTTCCAAAATGGCCTAAGCCTGCATTGGCAATCACGGCGTCAATCTTTCCGAGCTGGCTCACCATCTCAGTCATCGCCATCTCCATATCGGAGTATGAGCGTACATCGGCAGTAATTCCAATGGCGACGGCATCGCTCACTTGATTGAGTTTTTCGGCTGCCTCAGCTACCGATTCTCTGTTGCGCCCTGTGATGCAAACGGAGACTCCTTTTTTGAGTAAAATCTCAGCTACGCCGTATCCTATTCCTTTTGTTCCGCCAGTGATGAGGGCGGTTTTTCCATTTATATCAATCATGATTTTCTTTTAGGTTTGTTAGAAGACTAAAGGGCTTGAAGTGGGATTTGTTTAAAGTGCAGAAAGCTGAATTTCAATTGAAGATCTAAAGCTTTATTTTAAAATGATTGGCTTTATTCTTACCGCAAAGTTCGCCAAGTTTTTTACAAAGGCCGCAGAGAAATCTTGGTTAGGTCAGAATTATCATTTCAACAAAAGTAAGTGTCTTTGGGTCCTTGGCGGTTGCTTCATCAAATAGAGATGACTTTCTAAAGTCCTTCATAAAATTTAAGAGTCTGAGCAAGAAAGTTCGATAGCAAGGCGCACGAAGTTTTAAAATAAAGGAGTTGACAAATGTCAATGACTGCTTTTAAAAAAAGTGGAACGAAGATAGCGGGCTTTATGGACAGACTCTATGCAGCAGGTGCTTCCACATCAGCAATAAACCAAGACCCATCGTCATTTGAAACAAGCCAAGCCACAGGCCACCAAATTCCTTCTTTGGCTACCACAGTAAAATCATCGGTAGTCGCAGAGGCCCCGTCAAATGAAAGACCAAGTTCCAGAAGTTTCTCAAAAACCTCTCTGACTTCCGTCGCGTTTTTCACGCCTATTCCTATCAGGTAGTCGTCCTCTTGAAAATCGCCGCTACCAAATTTTTTTCGAAGAGTCTTAATACCTCCGTCTACCAAATCTTCGATTTTGAACTTTGGGGCGATGACATTATAGGTGCGGAAAACAATCATTTTGCAAACTTAATCAAGAGAGTCAATTCAACAGAATCTAATCTCGAAATTTCTTAAGGGCTTCCTTCAAAGGATTGTGCAAAGTCTTGTGCTTAATGTGCGGCGATCGACCTTTCTTGTATATTTTGGCGTTGGCGTGTTTACCTTCTCGGTGCTTTTTCTGTTCTTCTTCCGAGAGTTGAATCACGTCTTGACAAGCAATCGAACAGCAGCCTTCGTATTTTCCTGTGCAGTTGGAGCACTGAATGAATAGCGTGTGACAGCCTTTGTTTAGGCAATTCACGTGCGTATCATTGGGCTTACCACATTGGTGGCACCGGGCAATCACATCTCGTGTGATGCCTTCCGCCATTCGCTCATCGAAGACAAAGTTTTTACCCACGAATTTATTGTCTAGTCCTTTTTCGTTTGCTCGGCGGGTGTATTCAATAATGCCGCCTTCCAGCTGATGTACATTGGGGAATCCTTTGTGTTTTAGCCAAGCTGACGCTTTCTCGCAACGAATTCCACCAGTGCAATACATTACCAGATTCTTGTCTTCAAGACCACTCAGGTTGTCAGAAATATAAGGAAGTGAATCGCGAAAGGTATCTACATCAGGAGTGATGGCATTTTTGAAATGCCCGACTTCCGTTTCGTAGTGGTTTCGCATATCGATGAGGATCGTGTCGTCTTTCTCGATGAGGTCGTTGAACTCCTCGGCCTTGAGGTGTTTTCCCTTGTCGGTAACGTCAAAGGTTTCGTCGTTTAAGCCATCAGCCAGAATTTTTGGCCTCACCTTTATGATGAGTTTGTAGAAACTCATTCCATCATCATCTATTGCTACATTTAGCCGTACTCCATTCAGAAAGCTAATGTTGTAGAGGTGATCTCTGAAATCTTCAAATTTTTCTCGAGGCACTGAAAGTTGAGCGTTGATACCTTCATGGGCGACATAGATTCTCCCGAAAATGCCGAGGCTATCCCAATTTCTAAAAAGGTAATCTCTGAAAAATGGAGGATTGCCGAGCTTTGCGTACTGATAAAATGATACGGTGACCCTGTCGTGGTCACTTTCGATCATTCGCTTCTTTAGCACGCGCCAATCCTCTCCGTTGTACAGGTGTTTCATGTTACAATTGCAAGTTATACCGTGAAAATGCTTTAAAATGAAGAGATTACAAATATAGATTTTTAGCCGAACGATTACAATTCGGCTACCTTTGTTTCAAACCGTTCCATCGCCCCGAGCTCGACCTCGGGGAGGAAAGTCCGGACAGTACAGAGCACTGCGCTTCCTAACGGGAAGGGGCCGCTTCGGCGGAGACGGAAAGTGCCGCAGAGACTATACCGCCAAGCTTTTGGTTTGGTAAGGGTGAAAAGAGTGGGGTAAGAGCCCACAGCTGTATGTGGTGACATATGCAGGAGGTAAACCCCGCGGACTGTAAGGCCATGTAAACCGAGGCTTGAGAGCTGCTCGCTCGACTCGGAGGGTAGGCTGCTCGATCCTGCTGGCAACGGCAGGACTAGATAAATGATGGAATTCTTTCGTTTCGGCGAAGGAAACAGAATCCGGCTTACAGGTTTTATTTTTAAAAAGCCCGACTAAGATCAGTCGGGCTTTTTATTGATTCTTATCTGTTCCGTTGCACTTAGAAGTCTAAAAAAACTTTAACGTTCTATTTTCGTTAATTTGATTCATGAGAGTTCCACTCATATTATTGCTTCTGCTCCTATTAACTTTTGGCTTAAAAGCCCAAAAGACTGATATCGCCAAAATGGTGACTATGGACGAGTTTGTAGTCAATGCTGCCATTGAGGATTTCAATGCGGAGGATTTCATTTCTCAAGTCATTGACGACACTACTTTCTATCAGGCTTTCCTCAATCTTAAGTATTTCCCGCACGAGATCAAAGGCGCAATGACGGTTTACGACAAAGACGAAACTGAATTTGCCACCCTTCAGCGTAGGGCTATGCAGCATTTGAGCGATGAAGAGGTGAAATGGGTTGAAATCACCTTCGAAAAAACCAATGGGAGAATTAAAAAGAGAAATGGCAAGTGGCGCTACCTGACTGCCGAGGTTTACGATGATGTGTTCTTCCCAACTGAAAAACGATCGGTAACAAACGAAATGGTTCAGAGGGATCAGGAGCTAGAAGCCGATTCTAAAATGGAGAAGCACAAAGCGCAGCTTAAAAAGATGCTTTTTAATCCAGGGCAGCCGATTGACAATGTTCCGTTCATCGGGGATAAACTCGCCATCTTCAGCCCAGAGATGGTTTCCTTTTACGACTATTCCATTTTTATCTACGAATACAACGATACGATTCCTTGCATTGCCTTTTCGAGTTATGTGAAAGAAGGAGACGAGGATGAAGTGGTCATCAGAGATATGACTTCCTATTTCCACCGTGATACCCGCGAGGTGATTGCGCGAGAGTACCGATTGGCTCACAAAACCTTTCTTTTTGATTTTGATATTTCCATCAAAGTTGAGAACATGCTCTTGGATGGTTGGCTAATGCCAACGAGTGTTTCTTATGATGGTGCTTGGGATGTTCCATTTAAAAAGCCTGAAATTATTAGCTTTAAAATGGAATGCTCTGACTATGTTATAGATGCCGGGCGATTCGCAGAATGACAAAAATCAGTTTTGCTTCACCCTTCAATTCCTATCTTGCGAGCCTATTCAACCTAACTGATTATGTCCAAAAAAGAAGTTTACTATAAAGACTATTTGCAACTCGATAAAATTCTAGGTGCTCAAGAATTAGAGAGTGAAAAGGCAGGGGTTGAAGCTCATGACGAAATGCTTTTTATCGTCATTCATCAGGCCTACGAACTTTGGTTTAAACAAGTCTTGTATGAGCTTGATTCGATCATTGCCCTCTTGTCCAAACCTGAGATTAACGACAATGACCAAACCTTGCAGATAGTTGTTCATCGCAGTCGCCGCATCATCGAAATACTCCGTTTATTGGTAGATCAGATCAATGTGATGGAGACTATGAGTTCACTTGATTTCTTGGACTTTCGCGATCTATTGCGACCAGCTAGCGGATTTCAAAGTATCCAATGGAAAGAGCTAGAGGCGAAGTTGGGCTTGCTTTATGAAAACCGTCACGGGAAGGAATACTACGTTTCTCAATTGTGCCCCATGGATGTTGATCACGTGAAAGACGTAGAAAAGAAAACGAATTTGTTGGATTTACTCAATGTTTGGTTGGAACGTATGCCCTATTTCGAGCATCCAGAAGCATGGGCAGATGGAGCAAAAGCGAAGCCTGAGGATCATCCCTTTTGGGCTGAGTATCGGGAAAAGTACACGGGAGGACTGCTTGATATAGAACAAGGTAATGCCGATCTTTTTGATAAGACCGTATTTGGAAAAGGAGAGGACGATAAAAGACGACTTTCAGCGAAAGCTTGCCGTTCAGCCTTATTTATCTACTTATATCGAGGATTCCCTCTGCTGCACTTGCCATACGAATTGATGGTCTCTCTAGTAGAAATTGACGAGTTAATGGCTTCTTGGCGGATGAGGCATGTTAACATGGTTTTTCGGATGATCGGCGCTCGAGTGGGA
>Ga0222674_1000314_pt1 | contig 20057 bp, 25 predicted proteins | sample AntAcemetagen866_FD_179804 | JGI IMG/M metagenome (GOLD analysis project Ga0222674, IMG submission 179804) | Saline water microbial communities from Ace Lake, Antarctica - #866 | ecosystem: Environmental > Aquatic > Non-marine Saline and Alkaline > Saline | place: Antarctica: Ace Lake...
GATGGGCTCCGCGACACCTGCTCGGAAGATGTATCATTTTGTAAAAATCTCACGGACGCCGGATTTGAGATAACTGTGAATACGACCCTCCGTGTTGGGCATGAGAAAACTCTTGTAATTTAATAGTCTGAACATCGTTATTGAGAAACTTCAGATCTTTACCGAGTCTCTTCACTTTGTTTTCCATGACCTTTCGCTCACGTTCATACTGCTCAAAATATAACTTCTTATCATCATACCAACATATAAGATCGTACACTTCCTGATCGAGTTCATTATATCGCTCAGCAAGTTTATAATTCAATGGAAGTTCTTGGAGTTCAACAGCAATCTCATCGCTTCGTATTTCTAGATCCTGACACACGTCTTTGAATTCGGCGTGATGCTCCATGTTGTATATTTATAATGTTTATTTTTTAATATATAGCATATTCATTTCCTCTAAGGTTTTAAACACTCGTTTATTATTCTCAACGTGACTTCCCTCCCCATTATTTTGAAATAATGCATCTTCCCCCATACCATATGAATATTGACGAATCATACTTATATTCATAGTTTGGTCACAAATACTTTTTTTAGTGATATTCATTTTAGAAAGTAAATTACTGATGATTATATCATCGTTATAAGTGAGTTTGTAAAAGTCTAAGAATAGATCTTTCATATCTCTCAACCATTTCATATCAAGAATAACTCCACCATAACTCTCTGTGACATCGATATATTGTTTATCGTAACGCCCAACTTGACCGTTATTTTTTACATACTCATCTACACGAAACCCTGAAAGACACCAACAACTATGGTCACTCTCATACAGTTCTACCAATTTACTCGTTAGATTACTTGGGTATTTTGTATCATCATTTACAACTATGACGATATCAGCATCACACTTGTCTGAGTTAGCTGGACCCATATACATTGTACCAGGTCCATAATCTATACATCTATTGATAACTACCTTTGAACATAGAGAGAAATCTGGGAGTACAACCTCGGTATCCGGGAATCTATTGTATTTATAAGGGATGTTTACCCAGATTTCATCTATATCTTGGTGTTTCTCCAAATCATAGACAATGGCGGGTAACGTCTTAAACCGTGAAGGTATACTCGTCAAACTTATAATCTTCTTCATATAGTTTTATTTAAAGTTTTACCCTTTATATACTTATATGAAAATCTCATACGCTATATGTGTATGTAACGAACATGATGAACTGAATTCACTTCTAAGTTTTCTCGTGGGTGCCGTAGATGATCAAGATGAAATCAATATTTTGGTAGACGCTGGGAAAGTGACCGATGAGGTTCGATCTGTTCTAGACAAATTCAAAACTAGGATTGTAGTAAATGAACGTGTATTTTGTGGAAATTTCTCGAAACATCGAAATTACCATATTACAAAATGTACCGGTGAGTATATCCTCGTTTTAGATGCAGATGAGATTCCACAAGAAGCACTGCTTAAGAATATCAAGTCTTTCGATTCGGATATCTTATACCTACCAAGAATGAATATCATACCCGGATACACTGAAGAATGGTGTAAAAAGATGAAATTCACTGTAAATGAAATGGGATGGATTAATTGGCCAGATTACCAAGGTCGTTTCTTCAAAAACAATGGTGAAATTACATGGAGTCTAGGTCTTCATGAGCGTCTTATCGGTTCGGATAAAACTGCTCAACTTCAAGCTGATCCTCGTGTCGCACTATGGCACATTAAATCAGTTCAAAAACAAGATAAACAGGATACTTTCTACAAGAACTTAAAAGAGACTTAACTGATTTACATACGATGTGGTGGCCTTTGATGCAACCAACAATCACTGATACAGATAAGAAAAAACTCGTCGATTTCATATATTCCACTGATAAGTATACGTGTGGTAACAAGGTAAAAGAATTTGAAGATAACTGGAGTGAATGGTTGGGATCCAAATTCTCACTTTACGTGACATCTGGTAGTACTGCAAATCTTTTACTCATGGCGTCTATCAAAGAATTATATGAAATTCCTGATGGTTCCAAAGTTCTTGTACCGGCGTGTACTTGGGTCACGAATGTTTCACCAGTGTTTCAGGTTGGTCTCGAACCCGTATTTTGTGATATCGACTTAGAACGGTATAGTTTTAATTTAGATACTTTACCAGAAGAAGATATAAGAATTGTATTCATTACACATCTACTTGGTATAAATTCACCGGTAGAAGCACTTAAGAGAAAATACCCCAATGCAATTTTTCTAGAGGATATTTGTGAATCCCATGGAGTCAAAGGACCCAACGGTATGAAGCGTGGTAGCACGGGTTTAGGTAGTACATTCAGTTTCTATTATGGACATCATATGACTACTATTGAAGGTGGAATGATTTCTACCGATAATGAACTATTGTACGAGCTTATGAAAATTAAAAGAAGTCATGGAATGGCTCGTCTTCTATCACCGAAGTTTTATGACGAAGCTATTCAAAAGAATCCTGATATCGATCCAAGCTTTCTTTTCCTTACGGATGGGTATAACTTCAGAAACACCGAACTGAATGCTGTTCTTGGTATCGAGCAATTGAAGAGACTAGATAGTCATATCGACATTCGTCGTAAAAACTTTGACCATTTCATGAAACGTATAGACCCCGAACACTTTTACATTCCATACAACGACCCAGGGAATAGTAGTTTTGTATTCCCTTTTGTATGTAAACAACCCGGAGACATGATTAAACTCAAGTCTATCTTTAACGAACTTGGTATAGAGTATAGACCAATCGTCGCAGGAAATCTATTGTTACATCCATTCCTGAAAAAATGGAAAGATACAGTAAAGGTTCCAAATGCAGAAATTTTAAACAATAATGGTGTATATATAGGTAATAACCAATTTATTACCGAAGAGATGATTGATGAGACGTTTAAACATATTAAAAAGATATTTATTACTTAGACTAATGATAGTTACACCACTTGGTTCGTGTAGAATTGACGAAATTGAACATTCGTCACTTCTAAACCGCACACTTTCTTATACACACTGTACAAAGGAGGTTATTCAGTTGATGAATTATCTGATCGGTAAAGAAAAACTTGAGTCTCCATTCAATCAGTTTTGTCTGAGTAGAGCTATTGAAAATGATAAACCCATGGAAATGGATCCAGTGTTCAAGAATACTTTCGATAAAACCAACGTCTTTGTCATAGAGATTAGTTCGATGAAAAAATATGAATACAATGGTAAATATCTTTCTCATTTAGCAGTTGATAAAAGGATGAGAAATAGAGATTACTTGAAAACACCCCAAGATATTATGGAAAAAACAAAAATTAGTTTACAAACAAGTGATGAAATAGAAAGTGATATTTTGGAAATACAAAAACTTGTTTATCCACGCCCAATACTGATTGTATCTCATTACAATGTTACTATTGGAAATGGTAAATTACAATCAAGGGATTACCTCATTACACTTTTAGGTAAGATATGTAAAAAACATAAAATCATGTTCCTCAATCCAACTACTCTCGTGTCTCAGTTTGAACAATCGGATATAATGGAACCAGATTTAGGTCATATAAACCCTATCACTAAACACATCGTACATACCCATATAAATATGTGTGTATCTTATCTATCACAGAAGAGAAATGTAAACCCTCCCTTTCTACACACAAACATTTAAAGAATATAAGTGTGTGTTATGTAAATGTATACAGCCATAGTCACAGGTGCATCGGGACAAGATGGATCCTATTTATGTGAACTTCTTCAAGAAAAGGGGTATCATCTTATAAAATTCCAAGGAGATGTGAGGAACTATGATGAAGTATATGACACTATTAAGACTTGTATGGATTTTGAACGCATCGAGGTATATAATCTAGCTGCTAAAATCCACGGGTATTCTCCCATAGATACATTTCAAGTGAACACTTTAGGTATTCTCAACATCATGGAAGCGGTGAAAAATACTGGAATGAAGTCAAAGTATAGAATTTTCCAAGCTTCTAGTTCAGAGATTTTTGCAGATCATTGGGAAACTCCACAATGCGAATATACTGCACGCGTACCCCAAAATATTTATGGAATTTCAAAGACAACCGCAGACACTCTAGTAGACCATTACCGAAAAAAGGAGAGTTTATATGTTTGTTCGGGTATTTTGTACAACCACGAATCTCCTAGAAGACCCGACACGTATGTTACCCAAAAGATCATCAAAGGTTTACAATCTGGAGAATGTTTTCAAATTGGAAATCTCGAATCAAGGAGAGATTGGGGGCACGCGAAAGATTATGTAAAAGCTATGTGGTTATTGTTACAACGAGAACCTGTGGAATCGGGTCATCACCTCCGGGATATTATAATAGCATCCGGTAAAACGTATTCTGTACGAGAATTTATCGAAATTGTTGCGAAAAAACTAAATAAAACGATTGAGTGGTCGGGGGAGGGTCCAAATGAAGTTGGTAGTATAGACGGTAAGGTCGCGATCCAAGTGTCACAAGAGTTTTATAGATCCGATAACGGAACTTTACTTGTAGGTAACAATAAGTCCATTGAAGAAATTGGATGGACTAGAGAGTATGATATCGATAGTCTAATTGAAGAGATGCTATGCCATCCGATAGAGAAATAGTGGGTTTCCAGTAATTAAGAATAAACGAACTTGGTTGATTTTTTCGGTCATGTGTAGTTACTTTTATATCTGTGACACGAATATCGTCACATATAAATTTAGCAACATCTTTGATTTTTGTCCATTCAAAACTCGTAACATCTACATGTCTATTGTCCTTAAGAATTTCATTGTAGTTTTTCATTACAGTAATCAGACATTTAGCACAATCATCCGTATGTAAAAATTGTCTTTCTTCTTCACCAGTTGTCATCAAATCGATGTAACCATTCTTTTTCAATTTATGTATCATATCTGTAATAACATGGGACCGTTCAGAAAATGGTTCTGGTCCATATACATTCCAAAAACGAACAGAAAGACCACCTAGTTTGGATGTATACTGTTCACCAACATGTTTAAGTGTACCGTATATACTTTCCATATTATACATTGTACTCGAAGTAAAGATAAACTTTTTGTTTTCTAACAAGTTGAATGTATTGAACATTATCATGATATTTCGATTTATAAAGTTGAAGTTTACGTCTGATATATATTTGGCTCCACCAACATCATAGGCGAGGAAAAAGATGAAATCAACCTTATCAATCACGTGTTTTAGTTTTTGAATATTCACGATATTGCTTAGATCGTGATCAATCGATAAAGATAGATCCCAGTGAATAACGGTATATCCATCCTTCTTCAATGCATTACATAAAGATGTACCCACTAAACCCTCAGACCCTAATACGAGGACATCCATTTACTGAATTAAAGAACAGCCTCTTTAATTCAGTAAATGAAAGTATCAGACTTTATAGCAGACTTTCTAATTGAGAAAAATATCACTAGATGTTTTTCGGTCACAGGTGGATTCGCGATGCATCTTAATGATTCTTTTGGTGAAAAACTTGATGTAGTCTATACACACGGTGAACAACCAGCTGGGTATTCAGCGCTTGGATGGTCATCATATGAACACAATCCTAGTATATGTTGTGTAACATCTGGGTGTGGTGGTACGAATGCCATGACTCCATGTCTCATCGCATATCAAGATAGCGTCCCCGTATTTTTTATTAGTGGGCAGGTACAACATACAAATAACATCCGGAAACATGGTGGTAAAATTAGGGGATATTTTGGCTCCGATTGTGATATTGTAGAATGTGTCAAGGGTATTACAAAATATGCAGTTGAACTTACCGATCCTAAAGATACTTTAAAGGTTCTTCAAGAGTGTATTCATAATCTTACCACTGGACGACTTGGACCAGTTTGGTTATCTGTACCTGTAGATATCCAGTCTATGCAAGTTCCCGAAACAATCGAAGAATGGATAGCACCACGAGATATTCATATGACCACTTTACCCGAAGAGTTTCACGATGTGTGGTCAAAATCTAAACGACCTATTATCTTAGCGGGTAACGGTATACACCTCTCAAAAACAAAAAATAGGTTCCATGAATTTATAAATACACACGATGTTCCATATGTTGTCAGTTTTTTTGGTAGCGATTTAGGTGATGATTACATCGGAAAAGTTGGAATAATAGGAAATAGATCTGGTAACTTTGCAATACAGAACGCTGATCTTATTTTATGTCTCGGATGTCGTCTATCTAAAAGTATTACCGGGTACAACAGAGCATTATTCGCGAGGGAAGCTAAAATAGTTTATATTGATATTGACGAAAGTGAGTTTTTACCTGAAAAGAAAATCGACATTCAAGTTCATATGAGTTTAAATGATTTTTTTAAGATAGACTTACCAATAGTTAGTAGAGATCCATCTTGGAAAGACAAAACGAGTTCATGGAAACAAATGTGGTCGGTTGAACTTCCTATAAAAACGAAACCGAATATTTGTCCATACAAACATCTTTATTCATTCTTTGAAAAAAAACCAGAAAATAGTATTATTACCGCCTCATCAGGTTCAATTTATTGTGTTACATGGCATATGTATCGTCATAAATTAGGGGACCGTTTTATTACCAGTAGTCATGGTGATATGGGGTATGAATTACCAGTGGCTATAGGGTCATCATTTCATAAAAAGAGGGTGTTTTGTATAGTCGGTGATGGTTCCTTTCAGTTTAATATTCAAGAGTTACAGACTCTAAAACATAATAATAGTCCAGTTACCGTTGTAGTTTTTAATAACAGTGGATACGGAGCTATAAAAATTACACAAGACACAGTTTTTAAACGAAGGTACGGAACGAGTGTAGAAAGTGACATATCCTTTTGTAATATAGAAAAAGTCACAAAAGCCTACGATATACCCTATTATAGGGTCAAAGATGACGAAGATGTTGGATATTTGAAGACAATAAATGGTCCTATCGTGGTAGAAGTTGTATGTAACGAACAGGAACGGTTTCCTAAAGTTACAAACAGACAATTGGAGGATGGAACATTTAAAAATGTACCACATGAAGAAATGGCACCATTTTTAAGTGAAGAAGTTCTCGAAAAGAATATGATAGTTCAAAAAATCTAATAATTGTCTAAGCGTTTTTTTATAAAATCTCGTCTATTTGTGTATTCATTTATACCCATTGTTCCTATACTACACAATAGATCCATATAATCATGCTCAAATTGGTGTGCATTAATAATACAGTCTTCATAGTTTGAAAGGAATGTATCGTTTACCTTGAATATAATATACCTGGTTTCAACCTTGTCAATTAACTTTTTATCGTATAAACTCTTGATATACTCGTAGGTGTTTATATCGATCGATCCACCCATACACGTCTTTTTGTTTTTGTTTTTGATCTGTACAAGGGTATCACTTACAATTTCAAGAAACTCGGGGGATTCAATATAATCCCTAGGTTTACCTAATGACGAAACTAAATCCACACGACCTATGCATATGTAATCTATCATATCCATCGCATCGGATCTAAGCATACAGTCTAAGTTTTGTACACCTTGTAAAGACTCAATATTTATACCCTTACTTACAGTATACTCTTTAGAAAATGATGTAAATTTGGAAAGCGCAAATTCACTCTCAACCATCGGAGCTACTACACCATCGACACCGATGTCAATAGCTAAATTGAAATCAGTCTTTGCCTCTACACCACCAATTTTAACAGTAAGATCTAAACCCACCTTATTCGTTATGCTTCTCAACTTATAGACATTAATGGGGTGCGCACCTTCATCCTCGAAAGATGTTTTTACCCCGATAGCTCCATATTTCTTGAGAAATAACAAATTAGCAGACAAAGAACTCATCATTTATATAATTAAACTTCGTATCTTTAAACTTGATATAAAGACATCACACGAAATAACAGTATGTCATTTACTGTGGGTAAAACGCCACTGACATATGATAAATCACATCGTGACATTATAAAAGTTACATCTAGAAATAAGAATTACCATGTGAATTTTAGTAAATCTATGATCAAACCTGAAACGAATGATATCGTTATAATAGATCGCAAAGTCGATGCACTTTATAATATATGCTCGATTTCGGAACGGGTATTTCTTATAGACGCAGTCGAAGAGAATAAAAACATGGAAAGTGTTATGAATGTTATCGATTTCATGTCAAAATCTAAAATGAAAAAAGATGGTACGATGCATGTAGTTGGTGGGGGTATCACACAAGATATAAGTGGTATGGCCGCTTCAATGTATAAAAGGGGTATAGATTGGACTTTCACACCAACAACTTTACTTTCTATGTGTGATAGTTGTATAGGGTCTAAAGTTAATGTAAATTTTGAAAGTTATAAAAATCAGATTGGAACAATGTATCCACCAAATAATGTCGTTATTGACACAAATTTTCTACAAACTCTCACCAAAGAAGATATTGATTCTGGTATTGGTGAAATGTTAAAACTTTACACAATAGCGGGAATGAATTGGCATATGAAAGATGTGGAACATTCTATTCGAACATGTCTCAACATTAAGAAAACATTCATCGAGGAAGATGAATACGAGCTTACAATCAGACCCATATTAAATTACGGTCATACATTTGGTCATGTATTTGAAACAATGTCAGAATTCAAGATTCCACATGGTATAGCTGTACTATTGGGTATGTATGTTGTAGATGCATACTTTGGACAAAGCTTATCCAAATATGACGCATACCTAGACACAATTAAACAGTATACAAAGTATATCGTTCACGATGAAAAACTTTTTTTAGACATTCTCCAAAATGACAAGAAGGTCAATGGTGATATTATAAAATTAATACAAGTACACGATGGTCATTCAGATATAGTTGAAACTGTCATAGATATGAAGTTAGTTAAACATGTATATTTATGTATTAATAGATTATGATACTCCTATTCGGTTCTACGGGATTTATAGGTAAGTCTGTATATCGCCATTTATCTCAACGGGGTAAAGAAGTTACTACAGTTACTCGACATGAGTATGATATGTCACAACCCAATTCGGTAACCAATCTTCAACGATATGATGATATAGATACAGTTATCTGGTGTTCAGGTTTCAACCATAACGATTCGATAGGATCCCTCGATCACTCAATCTATGATCTAACCATGGATATAAATGTGAACTCTATCACGAAATCCATGGATTATTTACTACACAATAAAAAAATCAATAAAGGTGCACGACTATGTATTGTAAGCTCTATTCTCGAGAATAGAGGTAGAGTAAACAAATTGTCCTATTGTGTCTCGAAAAGTGCTATAGGTGGTTTAGTCAGAGCTTCAAGTGTTACATTATATGAAGATGCTATACTCATCAATTCTATATTACCGGGTCCAATTGATAATGACATGACCAAAAAGACTTTATCAAATGAAGAGTACCAGAAAATGTCACCCTATTTCGTAAATGTAGAAGATGTATGTAAAATGTGTTACTTACTATGTTTCGATAATAACTCGATAACCGGTCAGTCTATACAAATAGATAATGGATTGACATCTAAGATCATTTACGCGTAAAACTATACCTTTCCCCTAACTTGGACGTATCCGTAATTTCCCACGTCGCCCCAAATCTTTCCGCCCATTGGGAAAGTAAGAGTTTCTCTGGATACACAAGATTACAAGTCTTAGGCATCATCCATTTAGATACTACATACTCTTGCACAATCTTTCGAACATCTTCGATATCGATGAAATCAAAATATTTGTCTTGATCGATAACGACATGTCCTTCTCGTTTACATACAGCACTAAAACGGGTTGGTAATTCATTATGTCCGTAACAACCCCAAATGCGAAGTGAATATGCATTTGGTAACGTGTCTATACGCCGATCAATGATCCACTTCGATAAACCGTATGGATCGGTAGGTGGATTTCCCCGTAATGCAGCACCACTTGAAAAATAGAGTAACTTTCCTTTGAAAACTCTTATGACATTTTCGAACATCAAAATATTTTTATGAATGACTTCACCATTATCGAGACTGAGTCGACTTCCACCTACAACCGCACAATGAATGACCACATCGTAGTCGTGTACACCGAAGTACTCTTCCACAGCCTTCTGATCAGTCAAGTCAAGATCTTGACGGGTAACACCAACCCAATCTGTATCACGTAACAAATTCTTACCAACAAACCCACCTGCACCAAGTACACACACTTTCATTTCATTTAAAGAGTTGCCGAGTCTTTAAATCATATGGAGCATAGTCAATTTGCCCCGGATATTACCAAGATTAATCATAACTCTGGTTATTTTTCCTGTTGTAGTGTTCGCCTCGGTTCCATTGTACACTATTTTAACACACATAAGTCTCTACCCAAGTATGTGGATAGCTCTGGACAGTTTCGGTGGTATAAAAAATATGACACAGATGTCACATTCCAGTATTTCAAACACTATAATGAGGTGGATACGGATATAGAGTATAACGGTGACGTCGATTACCACGACACCAAACAATCAGGGTTTTACAAAGATCTAGACTTTGAAAAAATTAATCCATTTATCGAGAAATACTTTTCACCTTCAAAAATGGTTCAATCTAAGATTGATACTATGATTCGAAAATATGAAATCGATTTTGATACTACATGTGCATTATTTCACCGTGGTCACGACAAACATACAGAACAACAAATTTGTACACATGAAGAAAAGCTTCAACAAGCTAAAAAAATAATGGATGAAAATCCAAATATCCGTTTCCTCGTTCAAAGTGATGAAACTGAATTCATCGACAAGGCACTCGAAGCATTCCCAAATAACGCATTCTATTGCAAAGATGAGATATTTCATATGCCGTATGACCCAAATGGTCTTATCGATAATACATTCAAAGAAAATCCGGAAGATAGGGCTCAGAATTTCTTAGCTGTATTGAAACTTATGTCTAAATGTAACTATCTCATAACGAGTTCTGCAAACTGTGATATATGGACAAATTTGTTCAGAGGTCACAGCAATAATCTGATTCAATATTACAAGGGTGAATGGAAGCGTAGTTAATACTGTTCATTATTCCATGTCGGCCATATGGAGTCGATATCATCCTTAGTAATTCTTCGTTGTGGTCTAATATCATACAATTTGTCTAATTGTGGTATGACAGGATCCTGCGGTCTTTTAATGAAAGATGCCTTTGTTCTATACCCATTTGAATCAACTCCATATTTATTTGGATTTGCTTGAGATGTGAGAGGAGAAATATAATAGTATGCCATCGTTTTTCTGAATTCATTTACCGGACATTTAATTTTTTCAGGTACACCATGCCAAGATAGATTATTTGTTTGAAATAACAGTGCCGAATTGTATGTAACATGGTGCTTGGTTACACATTCAGTTACCTCTTCATCCCATAATTCAGTTTGACCATTCCATTCATGTTTCCATTCCTTGTTTAGATATAAAATCACATTTAAACGTCTCTCCTTGTTTTCTAATTTAGGGTGTTTTTCATAATCTAAATGTAAATGTAACCTACCATTTCTACCATGTGCATGTATGGAACTACCGTATAAAGTTGGGTCATATTCCAACTCATCTATAGCCGTTATTTCTGAAAACAAGTTCACAATTTGTTTAGTCGATAGTGCGTAATATATATCTTTTAATGATGTGGGATAATTTTCAACATTTGAATTTAGATATTTAACTTCCAATGGATTGTTGTAATAAAACCAATCTTTATTATTTTCAAAATCACATGGAAAGTCCCTTGTAATCTGTTCTATAACATCAGTATTCAAGAAGTTTGGTATGATTACATTCTTATAGGGTTTTCCACATGAGAATAGATTTTTATACACATCTATATTATTTACCCAATCTCCAAAATATGTAGTATTGTCAGAATTTTCAAATTCTGTTAAACGGTTTTTTTGTAAAACCTCCATATAACTTAAAGACTATTTAAACTTTAAGTTTAATGAGAACATTCACTGACGATAGGGGTGAAATCATATTTAACATAGATAAACCACCATTCGAAATAAAACAATGTTTCTCGAGTATCAATCATACACACGTCTTACGAGGGTTACATTGTAGTCCGTACCCTAAATTTATAACCGTAAACCGTGGTAAGATTTTCGATGTAGTTGTACAACCCGATGGTTCCTATGATGCATATATCCTAAAGAGTGGGGACTCACTTCTCATAGAAGCGAATTGTGCACATGGGTATTTTTGTTACGAAGAAAGTGAAGTACTGTACTTTTTGGGGAACACATATGAACCATCACTCGAAAAAAACTATATTTGGAATGATCCCATACTAAATATCCAATGGCCCCGAGAATCTGAAAATGCAATCATATCGAAAAAAGATTTATCCAATGAAACATTTAAGAAGATTGACGCAGTCATCCTCGGACCAAATGGATACATCGGTAAACATTTACTAAAGCATATCCCAAATAGTATGGGACTTAATACACGGTTAGAACATCTAGATGAATTAAAGAAATATCTTAACATTCTAAAACCAAAAAATGTTATATCGGCTGCAGGTATATCTGGTAAACCTACAATAGACTGGTGTGAAAGTCATAAAGCGGAAACAATCTTTACAAATGTAACCTGTCAGTTACAACTCATACACCTCTGCAAAGAACTTGGTATACATCTAACTATTATAGGTTCTGGTGCGGTGTATAATGGTAATAAACTCTTTACCGAGGAAGACGAACCCACATTTAAGGGAACTTTTTACTCTCGGGCAAGAGTGGTTCTAGAAGATATCATACGAAGTACCTACACCCAAGATGTATTGTATCTACGGGTTTTGTACCCAATTACAGGCGATGGAGATCATAGATGCTTCGTAGAAAAACTCAAAAGTCGGAGAGCTAATATTCATGATACAAAAGTTACAGTCAGTGTACTACCTTCACTTCTTCCAAAGTTACCACAACTCTTACATCAAAAGGTAACCGGTATTTTAAACTTTGTAAACGATGACGTTATCTCACTTCCCGATCTGTTGCGTAAGGAAAATATAGAGCATACCGTAAGTTCAGAAAAAACCAATAGAGGTACATGTTGCCTCGACACAACCCAACTCAAAAAGTTTATAGAAGTTGATAGTGTTATAACCTTAAAGAAATTAGCATAACTACTATCATAATGACCAAGAAGGTTTGGTACGCCCCTAATAAGTTTGAATCCTATGGAGAAGAAGAAATTAAGGCGGTAGAAGCCTGTCTACGCGACGGTTGGCTCGCTGGTTTCGGTGATCGCACGATCGAGTTTGAAAAGAGGGTCGCAGATCTATTTGGTAAAAAGACGGGGCTCTTTGTAAACTCTGGGAGTAGCGCGATCCTTCTAGGTCTCTGCGCTCTCGACCTCCCCAAAGGTTCTGAAGTTGTCACACCAGCGTGTGGTTTTGCTACAACGGTCGCCCCACTTATGCAACTCGGTCTCAAACCTGTATTCTGTGATGTAGGAGTTGATTCTTATGTTCCCACAGTTGAACAGTTGAGGAAAGTTGTCACCCCAGAGACTAAGTGTCTTATCATCCCAAACCTTATTGGTAATATCCCTGACTGGGAAGCTATTCGTAAGGCGTTCCCAGATCTCATTCTATTTGAAGATTCTGCGGATACGATCACACACACACCTTGTACGGATATCAGCACAACGAGCTTCTACGCGAGTCATGTTATCACCGCTGGTGGTTTAGGTGGAATGGTGATGTTTAATGATGATGGACACCTCAAGAGAGCTCTGATGTTTAGGGATTGGGGACGCATCGGTGATAACATCGAAGAACCGAGTGAGCGGTTCAACCACTCAGTCGATGGAATCCCATATGACTGGAAGTTCCTATACGGTGTCGCCGGCTACCATCTCAAGGCTTGTGAAATGAATGCCGCATTTGGTCTTGTGCAACTCGATAAGCTCGGAGGTTTCTTACAGACAAGGCGACAGAACATTAAGAGGTACCTCGAGAATCTTAAGGATTGTTCATACTACACACTCCCAGATGATTCACAGTTACCGAACTGGCTCGCCATCCCCCTCCAGTGCCCAGATCGCCTCGAGCTTGTGAAGTTTATGGAAGCGAATGATGTCCAAACGCGAGTGACATTTGCAGGGAATATCACACGACACCCAGCGTTTAGAGAGTATCTAGATGATTTCGAAAATGCAGATACCATCATGAAGAATGGATTCCTCCTCGGAGCCCATCATGGTATGAATCTGGAAGATGTTGATCGTGTGTGTAATCTACTTAAAACATTTGCCGATACTAAAGTAAATGCCTAATGCATTAGTCACAGGGGGGTGTGGGTTTATCGCATCCAATTTCATAAATGTTATGCATAAGAGGTACCCCGACATCACTTTTATAAATATTGACAAACTTGATTATTGTTCGAATGTAGAAAATGTAGATCAAGGCGCAGCCAAGTTGTTTCATGGTAATTTATGTGATGTAAAATTTATTGAAAAGGTTATACAATCCCATAAATTTGACTATGTGTTTCATTTTGCAGCACAAAGTCATGTAGATAATTCGTTTATCGATCCCATCAGTTTTACTATGGATAATACATATGGTACCCATGTTTTGATCGAATCATGTAGAAAATATATACCAAATACACAATTTATACATTTCAGCACCGATGAAGTCTATGGAGAATCTTTGACAGATGAACCATTCACAGAGATCGAGGGTGTTCTCAAACCTACGAATCCTTACTCCGCCTCAAAAGCTGGTGCAGAGATGATTATCCGATCTTATATCGAATCTTTTGGTATGAACATTAAAATTATTCGTTGTAACAATGTGTATGGTCCAAATCAGTACCCCGAAAAATTGATTCCAAAGTTTAAACGACTCTTAAAGGATGGTAAGAAATGTACGATTCATGGTACACGATCAGCTTCAGTTAAACGCGCATTCATGCATGTTGAAGATGTTGTAGATGCAGTGGATATCGTGTGGAAGAAAGGAACATCTGGAGATATCTATAACATCGCTTCAGACGACGAACTCAGTGTGATGGAAGTAACCCAACTTATCATAGAAACAATTCATGGAACAACAGACTATGATAAATGGATTACATATATCGATGATCGCCCATTTAATGACCAAAGATATCATATATGCGCTAAAAAATTAAAGTCCCTTGGGTGGTCACAAAAGAAGACGAGGGAAGACCTAAAACAATTTCTGAATATTTAAAGATAAAATCGTTCATATACATATAATGACATATTACCCACCAGAATCTGTTGGTTGGGGTAATGTCGCTCTATGTATATCCGATCTAGTATATAGAAGTCCCACACCCCGTGTATATAAAAGCCTGTGTGATTTTGATAGAGGTGTTGACTTTTCAGGGTTTGAAATTACAGATGACCCAGATGATACACCTTTTGAACCACGCATCGCTATTAATCCAACCTATTATCATCAGGTACATTCAAATCTCAAAGATGTGATTAAACCCAATGTAGAACTCCAGAAACTCATTGAGGTCCATGACCATGGTCTCATTCATGGTATTCATATTCGACGAGGTGCATGCTCAGATGATTCAGCATCTATGGGGTGTCACGGTGTAGATGAAAATGGTGAAATTAAACCAGCTTATTTCGCTAAGGATAGTGCATTAAACAAATTTATTGAAGTTGTTGAAAACACTGATGCGAAGTTCTTTTTGGCAAGTGATAGTCAGGGTGTAAAGGAGATGTTTAAGAAAAGATTTCCAGATAAAATTGTAACCCTAGACAACAAACTTACTCTTACATATGATTGTAAAGTTTTGAAAAATGTTGGGATAACCAAAGAAGAGCGATACGGTGCATACCTTGACTGGTTTCTATTATCCAAATGCAAAGAACTCTACATTACGGCAGGAAATCAAGATCTCACAGACCTCTCCACATTTGGGTACAGTGCAGGTGCTTATGGGAGGTCTAACATTCATTTCGTGTTCAATTAAAATTCTAAAATATTCAAATGATATTCTTGGTCGTCATCAACGATGTAATTTATGTTCTTGATGTCGACCTTCTTACCGTACAATTCATAAAACTTTTCATCCACCCTTTTCTTTCTCTCCTTGAACACTTCAAATTCTTTGAGAAGTGTATTGAAATTGACTTTCGGTAAAGTCTTATACTTTTTTACGTATTCAAACCAATTTCCAGTCTTTCTCGTATCATGATCCAATGTGGTGAATTGTTCAATCTGTGAAGTCTGATGACATATAGGGATATTCAAAATCGGCTTACCTTGCGCCATCATGAATCCATGTAACACGATGTCAGACGCTTGATCGATATTAAGGTTACTCATGAAGGCGATGACACATTCGAGTGAAAACCAAGAACCTTCACAGCCACCATTGTTAGGTAGACTGTACACGTTACCCTTTTCTGGTTTGAGATTGTAGAAATGTGAAGTCCCTAGATTTATGAAACCATTCTTTTCAACTTCATCAGGAATGCTTTCAAGTATCTCCACCCAATCCTTATGAAATACGACATCATCATCAATGAAAAGAGCAGATTCAATCCGTTCATCTATCACCTGTTTAAACATGAACAATGTTTTGACTAGATTACTCGTGAGTTTCACTCCGTACGGAAGTTTCAACTTTTTATTAACCCATTCTACAAAGGGGTGGTCATGGTTGTAGTCCTCAAACCACCGAATATCTTCGATAGGAACACGCTCTTTAAGATGTTCTAACAAAAATACCTTCCTCTCGGGGGAGAGATTAGGACAGTGTTTCACGAAGAGAACCCTAGGTATTTTCATATACAGGAGAAGTCAATATTTTCTCTAAGTAATATAATAATACAATGTCTCGCTTTGGTGCCATGCGCGCTATGGGTGGACAGATGGGTACTTCGATGTACGGAGCTGCGGGACGCGCCGGTACAGCTGTTCAAGGATCCGCCACCTACCAGAGTGCCGCCCAAACTGCTGGTAAAAAGGTAGAAATGGATATCAACTGGGGAACGATTGGTATCATCCTCTTCCTCGGTTTCTTCTACATGGTGATCGCCTCCCTAGGCATCGACATGTACTCTAAATGCGATGAGATGAAAGGTAAAACGGTACAGGAGAATCTCAATAAATGGCTCATCGCAACCCTAGCGATTGCCATCACAATCCCATTCACCCTCTTCGTCACCAAGGTTGCAGGTTCCAAAAAACTCGGTGCTTTCACACTTCTTTATGCCATAATGGGTCTTATTGGTAGCTCAGCTGCCCTAAACTGGGCTCGCAAGTGTGCGAGTGCTAAAAAGGAAAAGTCTAAGCTCATCTACAGTGGTGTCAATGTGGCTTCCTTCGCGTGTGTGCTGCTCGTTTCCGTATTTTTATTCGTGAAAAAGAGTAAGACGGCATGAAGCCTATTGTGATAAACGTGTATATCCTTATGGTGTTCTTGTCCTACGTGGTGCGTAGGGCAGGGACATTTTCGATGGAAGAGAAGGTTAAAATGATAGAATTTTTAGGTTACATGGCACTCAACCCCAACAAGGCGATAAACCCGAGCATAGCCAATCTACCATTCTTGAGCTCAGCATCAGGTGTGAATGCTCCAATTTTATCGGTGCTGAAGTTTTCGGCTGTGAACAGAGACGCGAGTGCCAATGTAGTAACAACACCAGTCGCAGCGATAGCATACACAGGATCCTCAACCTGCTGAATGACATTTTCACCTGTCATCATCCAGTTTAGAGAACCCCATAGAACACCTTGCATAGCAGCGCGACCATTGAGAACCTCGGCGAATCGAGTCTGTGGTTGATATGGTTCTATCGAAGGCTCACTAGATGAACGAACCTTATAGGAAGAACGCGTACTACGCTTAGCCAGCTTAGCCTGATAACGCTTGTAATACGAAAACTTTACAGGTGCACAAATAATAGAACTCATTACTGAATCATCGACGCGACTTCTCCTTAAGTAAGATCTTGTTTAACACGTACAACTGGACAATCATTCCCAATAAGGTATACATTGCCGTCATGTTTAGACCATATCTCCTGTATTGGTGCACAAACCAGAGAAGACTCGATATAAGTCCTAAAAGTATAACATTCTTTTTTTCCACATCAACCTTATCTGAGTTTTCCAAATCTTTGTACATCAGAACAAACCCCAACCCAAATGCGATACTCGCGATGATGTCGTTTAGTTCCATCATTTATAATATATATATATTATAAATGGATCTCATATTACAAAAGTTTGCTGGAAAGATCGACGCGCAAAGCCTCGTCAAGACTGTTGAGGAACTCAAGAGTGAGTACATCGACGACGGTCTCACCAAGGAGGACGTCCCCCCAATCTTGGGTCGCCTCATGATGGAGTCTCAAAAGTTCAAGAAACTCCCAGGTCCCCAGAAGAAGAAGTTGGTCATCGGTGTCTTGAATCACCTAATCGAACAGATTGATGAAGGTGAAAAGGACAGTGAATTCGAAATCATCCTCAAAGCCCTAGTCCCACCCATGGTCGACAGCTTCGCCGCGATGCTCAAACTTAAGAAAAGTTGCCTCCCTTGTCTCGCTTAAGGTTTTACCAAGTAAGTAAAATAGAATGCGATTCCCATCGCTCGAGGTTATGGTTCGTTACGGAATCTATACAGTAAAGGAACTCGAACGATTCGCTAAAGGACTTACCCCTAAACGGAATATTACCATCCTAAGTGAGTGTACAAAGTGTGATTTTGTATACGATGGAAAAATGTGCTTAAATTGCCACCCATGAAATACTGTCAGGTGACGAGTTACATGTCAAAGGGACCGACCGTCATCAGCAATAATCATATGTGTGCAGAAAGACAACTCATCAAGCGCCTATATAGAGAGTGTCTGAAAAAGGGGTATAAGCCCCACCAGTTTACGGAATGGCTCCACAGGAAACATGGTGAAATGGTGATCGAACGCAAAACCGTTCACGGAGATGCAGTGTCACTACCTTGTGTCCTATGTAGGAAAGCTATGGAGAGGCTGGGTATATGCTGGGCAGCCCACGACGGTGAACAATGGGTTCACAGTAAAAAATCGGAACATGTTCCACCTTCATTACCAACCGCTAAACAAAAAAGAAATCTAGGTTTTGGGAGTAATAATTAGACCCAAAGCCGATTCTAGATTGTTATGACTTCTCTTTAGTGGTTTTGTTCGCTTTAGTTTTAGTGCACTGTTATTCAAAGCTGCATTCTTTATTTCATTCATCTTCTTAATGTTTGAAACAAGGGGTATCAGATTATCAACAAACGGTTGTGTATTCACCTTATCTGGTACAGCCTTATCAACTGTGTTATTTTTTCTAAACTCCTCGATTGTAAGATCCCCACCAAATACATCGAGACTAAATCTCCACGGTGCAGCCTTTATGGGACCTATCTGATTATACATCTTTTTCCGCATCATCACAATGTTTCCACATATGAGACCTCCACGACTCAATCCATATTTTTCTATCGCATACGATTTCATACAGCTCCATGAACAAAAGTTACCAGATGTATGAAATGTGTTTCTTTTTTCATCATGTCTATAGGGCATCTTTAATGGTGTTCCATCAAAACTATGGCAACACCACCAACACCACATACCCTAAATTTTTATTTAGTCTTTAAGTTCATCCAATAATACTCATTAAATTATCCAGATCTTCTTGAGTTATACCCTTATCCTCTACCAATTTCTTTATTTCGAGATCTTCTTCTACGTCCTCCTCCTTCTCAGGGGCTGGTCCGGCATCACCTTCATAAGATTCTCGCATCCTGATGAGTAGGAAAAGAGCGACGAGTACAGCTACCGCTATGATAATAGTTCTAGATCTAGTCTTCATTATACTTTAACTCGACATTTTATTTAACGGCGACGGCGACGGCGACCACCACCTCCACCACCACTCATCACCATCACCACAACCAATAAGCAACAACATAAAACAATCACTCCACCAAC